>JGI2924J29684_1077841_pt1 | contig 23380 bp, 23 predicted proteins | sample BenlonsequencITS_FD_29684 | JGI IMG/M metagenome (IMG submission 29684)
CTTGAACTGTTTAAATACAGGCTCTCTTGCCGAATTCAAGTTTCCTTCTATTTTCGTCTCTTTTGTATTATTCATGAATAAGACTCTCTCTGTTCTGGGATTCATACACTTCTCGGTAAATCTTGCATGTCTCAAGTAGCTCATCATGCGTTCCTATGGCATTAATCCTGCCCTCATCCAGCACAATGATTTTGTCTGCATCCTGGATCGACTTTATGCGCTGAGCGATGATAATCTTTGTCGTATCGGGAATTTCCTTTTTAAATGCATGCCGAATCAGAGAATCCGTCGTGGTGTCTACAGCACTGGTGGAATCATCAAGTATCAGTATTTTTGGATTTTTCAACAGTGCTCTTGCAATACACAACCGCTGTTTCTGACCGCCGGAAACATTGGCGCCACCCTGTTCAATATAGGTGTCATATGTATCGGGAAATTCCTGTACGAAACTGTCGGCCTGTGCCTGTTTGCAAACCCTGATTAAGTCTTCATCGGAAGCATGTTCATTGCCCCAGCGAAGGTTTTCTTTGATCGTTCCGGAAAACAAAACGTTCTTTTGCAGGACCATGGCAACCTGATTGCGCAATGATTCAATGTCGTAATTTCGAACGTCTACACCACCGACGGTTAACCTTCCGCTTACTACATCATAAAGACGAGGAATAAGTTGGACCAAACTAGATTTCGATGCCCCAGTTCCGCCAAGAATACCAACCGTTTCCCCCGATTCTATGGAGAAATTGATGCCATCGAGAACCGGTTTGTCTGTTTTCCTCGCATAAGAGAAACTAACGTTTTCAAAGGAAACAGAGCCATTTTTCACCTCATATACAGGCTCATCACAGTTTTTAAGATCGCTCTCCTCTGTCAGAACCTCAACAATACGTTCAGCAGATGCTCGGGAAATGATGATCATGACAAAGACCATGGAAAGCATCATCAAGCTCATTAAGATCTGCATTGTATACGTAATAAGCCCGGTAAGATCGCCGGTGGAAAGACCTATAGCCGGATTATTATTGCTGGCAATTATAGCCTTTGCACTGAGCCATGAAATCAATATCATAGCGGCATAGACGCAAAATTGCATGAGCGGCATATTGAATGCCAGTATCTTTTCGGCTTTGGAAAAATCTTTAAAAATGAGCTCAGATATCCTACCGAACTTTTTTTCTTCATGAGCCTCTCTGGTAAATGATTTTACAACACGTATTCCTCTCAGATTCTCCTGGGCAACGCTATTCAACTTATCGTATGTCTTAAAGATCCTCACAAAAATTGGATGAACGTATGTAGCAATAAATAAAAGACCGAATAAGAGCACGGGCATAATCACAAGAAAAATCAGAGAGATATGAGCATCTATGCGGAAGGCCATGATCAAGGCAAAAATCATAATAAAGGGACTTCGTATCGCCATGCGGATGAACATCATATAGGCATTCTGGACATTGGTAATATCTGTAGTCAGCCGGGTAACCAAACTTGCAGTAGAAAACTTGTCAACATTCGAAAATGAAAAATTCTGAACATTGTAATATATATCATGGCGCAAATTCTTTGCAAAACCGGCAGATGCTATAGCGGCGCTACGTCCCGCCAGAATGCCGGAAATGAGGGATATCATAGAGCAGAAAACCAGTCCCAAGCCTATTTTAAACACATTGGACATATCTTCCTGCATGATTCCGTAGTCAATCAGATAAGCCATTAACGTAGGTATTAAGACTTCCATAATGGATTCAAATATCACATATACCGGCGTCAGGATAGAATCTTTTTTATACTGCCGGATACTGGATAGTAGTACTTTAATCATAATGATCTCCTTAACCTGTTGCTTGCGTACTACATAGAGGGAATTTATTTATTAGATATATTTTCCTTCATCCGTTGTAAAAGCATGTACAGCATTTTCAATTCGTCGTCCGTAAACCCCTGGGTCAGAATACGTTCCATCCGGTCAATATCTTCCCTCATGAGGTCCTGAATCTTCTTTGCCTTTTTTGTGAGAACAATTTTTTTTAAGCGTGCATCATGCTTGACGGCCAACCTTTGAATCAAGCCTTTTTGCTCCATCAGGCTGAGCACATTCGACACAGTCGATCTGGTAATATTGAAATGTTCTTCAATATCTTTCTGGTAAACATCTCTTCCCGCATCTGTATTTCTCGCAAGATATCCAATGATCCACCCGTTGTTCCCGGTTATTGCCTCGATTTCCTTTTTATTGGAAGAAAACTCAAAATAACGCCGGACAAGATTATTCAACGTGCGGAGTTCCAACCCCATCCTTATTTCATCCATGAACCACGTTCCCATGTCAATTTTGTTTCATATAAAACAAAATTGACAAAATGTAAAGTGGTTTTGGAGCTATTTCGACGAGGAGATCCAGGCATAATACCACTCGGAGGTTACACAAGAGCTTACCGCTTCTCTCCCAGTTCAATAGAGACAGAGGTGCCCAATACTTAGCGTCTGGATTATTAGTTTTCTTTCAAATCATCCTTTAGCTGGAGATAATCCTCCCTGGATAGCTCTCCTTTGGCATAGCGCGAACGGATAATCTCTTTCGCTGTCCCTGAGTCAAAGGTTATACGTGTCTTTTTTGCTTTTACCAGTGCAATAATAAGAACGATCACGGCAATCAACAGTACAAGACAAATCGCACAGAGCCAGGGGGTCATCAATCCGGCCATCACGTCAGGGCTGCCCGGACCGTACCATCCGCTGCTTACTCCCCAGGAACCCATCATGCCCGGACCCATCATGCCGTATCCCGACATTCCCGGCCCCCAAAGCCCGGAGCTAAGATCTCCGTTACTCTGGAGATAGCGGTAGCCCATAAGGCGGTGCATGGAAGCAAGCTGCTCAGAGCCCTCTCCTCCCATCATCTGATCCATCCATTCATGTTGCTGTTCATCCGAAATCATAATCCCCATAACTGCATCACCAAGTTCTTCCAGAAGCTTTGGAGAGACCCTGTCGGGATTTATTTCGCTGATGGTGTCTACACCCTGGGTTTGCTCGATTTCTGCAATTATCTGGTCGATACCGCTGCCGTGCCCACCTTCATTTGCCGTGAGAACAAACGCCGGAACCAGTAAAAAACTCAAACTTAGTATACCGATTGCACACCGTTTTATTATAGTCATACCAATCCTCCTGTAATGTTAAACTAAGCTTTATTCCCAAGATCGGCCTTCATCTGCATGTACTCTTCCCTGGAAATCTCGCCTTTGGCATACCGCTCATCAAGGATTTCTTCTGCAGTTTGTTTGTCATTTGCGGTACCTTCATGCCATCCGCCACCGGGACGGTTAAGCGCCCACCGGATAAGAAAGACGCCTCCTACAATCAGGCCTGCTAATATCAGTATCATTACTATACCTCCTCCATATCCCCAGTGCATTGTTCCGGGATACCATCCCCATCCATTCATCATATTTTTGCCTCCTATACGTCTTCTTTTCTTATTCTAAGCAATCTGGCATTGATTGCGACAATCACCGTTGAAAGTGACATCAGTATCGCCCCGATCTCGGGAGAAAGCACTATTCCGGCGCTATACAGTACCCCGGCCGCAAGAGGGATGGTCACCACGTTATAACCACTTGCCCATATGAGGTTCTGTACCATCTTCCGGTAGGTTGCCCTGCCGAAAAGGATAAGCGCCGTTATATCCCGGGGATTGGATTCCACAAGAATGATATCGGCCGTAGCAGCGGCGACATCGGTCCCGGACCCCACCGCGATACCGATCTCCGCCTGTGCCAGGGCTGGGGAGTCATTCACTCCGTCTCCGGTCATGGCGACATACTCGCCACCGTTCTGCAATTCCCTGATCCTTTCCTGTTTCTGATCCGGCAGAACCTCCGCGAAAAAACCATCCATCCCGAGCTCATTTGCCACAGCCGCAGCAGTTTCCCGGTTGTCACCGGTGAGCATCCAGCACTTGATTCCCCTCTTCCGCAGGGCTTTGACAGCCTGATAGGATTCCGGGCGAATTGTATCTGAGAGGGCTATGGACCCTGCCACACTTCCGTCGACAATGACAAATACACGGGAAACGCCTCCCTTATGGCCGGCATGTTCCGGACGCCGGAGTTCTTGTTCCTCAAGATAGCCGGGGCTGACAACATGTATCGCTCTTCCGGCAATCGTTCCCGATACCCCCTTGCCTTTGATTGCCTGAACGTTTTCCGCAAGTTCTGGCCTGATGCTTTCCTTTTTTGCATGAGCGACGATGCTCTTTCCTATAGGATGCTCGGATTGCGCTTCCAGTGCCGCCGCGTAAGTGAGCAGCTGTCTTTCATCGAACTGGTTGTCATGCAGGTCTATGGCTGTAACCTCAAATGTCCCCTTTGTTAAGGTTCCGGTTTTGTCAAAGACAACCGTTGTTATTTTTCGCGCATTCTCAAATGCGGTGCGGTTTCGTATGAGCAAACCGTTCTGCGCCGATTTTGCGGTAGAGACCGCAACCACCAGGGGAATTGCAAGGCCGAGGGCATGGGGGCAGGTAATGACCATCACCGTGGCCATGCGGGTGATGGCGAACTGCAGGTCCTTTCCAACAAATAGCCATGCCAGAAGCGTCACGACACCAACGGATATGGCTACAATGGTAAGCCAGAAGGCGGCCCTGTCAGAAAGCGCCTGGGTTTTCGATTTCGCAGCCTGGGCCTCCCTGACCATGGTGATAACCTTCGACAAATAGGAATCCTCTCCGGTTCCCTCTACTCTTAGCTCCAGTGCGCCGTCACCGTTTATCGAGCCGCCGATAAGCCTGTCACCCTCTCCCTTCCGCACCGGCCGGGACTCACCGGTCAGCATTGATTCATCGATATAGCTCCCGCCGTTTTCTACAAGACCGTCGGATGGAATTTTTTCCCCAGGTTTGATGACCAGCAAATCTCCTTTGTGAACCTCGGACAGAGGGACATCGATTATATCGCCGCCGCTTTTCCGGTGAGCCTCACTGGGCATCAATTGGGCCAGCTTCTCAAGGGCCGATGATGCGCTCAGTACAGAGGCCATCTCAATCCAGTGGCCGGCAAGCATGATTGCGATCAGCGTAGCCAGTTCCCAGTAAAAAGGAGAGCCGTCCAGTCCGAAGCTTACTGCGGCGCTGTAGACATAAGCCACTGTAATGGCAAGGCCGATAAGCGTCATCATTCCGGGATTTTTCTGTTTCAGCTCCCCGACCAAGCCGGAAAGAAACGGCCAGCCGCCGTAAAAAAAGATTACTGTTGCAAGGGCAAAAACGACAAAGGTATCTCCTTTGAATCCAAGGGTAAATCCCATAAATTTCTGGATAAGCGGAGAAAGGGCAAGAACAGGAATGGTAAGGATAAGAGTAACATAGAAGCGCTTTCGAAAATCCCGAATCATCATCCGGTGGTGTTCGGAATGATCATGATGATGTTCATGATTTGCTGACATTTTCTCTGCCTCCTTCCTGTATTTCATACTTAAACGGTAATGAATTGCCGGAAGTAAATCAAACAATCAGGCCGGAAAGCTTTCTTTCTGTAAATGTCTCTTCTATACTGATTATAACGAACACTGTCACAAGGGAGTGCTGTGCATGGGGGAACACCAACAAAAAGAGGCAAAAATGCATGTTTCCGTTTGTATGGGTACCAATTGCACATTTCGAGGAGCCTCTCAGCTCATGGAAACGTTGCGGGCAGAAGAAGGTATCAAAGATCACTGTATCATTGAGGAAATGTCATGCCCGGACGAGCTTTGCGATCATTCGAGAAGATCTCCCGTAGTTAAAATCGACGACGACTATGTTATGCAGGCAAAGCCCGAGGCAATTCTTGATGAAGTTTACAAACGCATCCGGGATAATCGGGAACCATAACCATGAAAGGATACGGCGTCAAAAGGATCTTTGAGCGAATGCGCGGCATCTACACTCCGGTAACAGATCTGCGCAGGCGGCTTCTCATGGAAACGGTACAATTTATCATCGAAGGAAAAGATCCGTCGGAAATTGAGTCACTTCCTTTTAATATTATTGAAATGGGTAAACCTGCATACCGCTGCTGTTCATACCGGGAGCTTTCCATTGTAAAGCAGCGACTACGACTGGCATTCGGGCTACCGCTGATAGAAGAGCGTGAGAATATGCCGGTTTCCCGCGGAATAGAAAGGGCATTTACCAGCGAGAAAATAATCGACGTCCCCCTTGTGAACGTAATCCGTGCCGCCTGCGAAAAATGCCCAGAGGATGAGGTGATCGTTACCGATAAGTGTCAATCCTGTATGGCCCATCCCTGTTCAATTGTCTGTCCGCGAAACGCCATTACCTTTCCCGAGGGAAAGGCCCATATCGATCAGGATAAATGTATAAAATGCATGAAATGTGTCCAGGTGTGTCCCTATTCCGCCATTACCAGAATGGTACGCCCCTGTGCCGAAGCATGCGGAGTCGGTGCTATAGATTCTGATGAAGAAGGCTTTGCCCGGATAGATCAGAAGGTCTGTGTAAGCTGCGGCTTATGCACAGTCTCATGCCCGTTCGGTGCGATTTCGGATAAATCGGAGATTGTTCAGGTGACATTCAGCCTGCTGGAACATGATGAAAACCCCCTGGGACAGAAGTTGTACGCAATTGTAGCACCTTCCTTTACCGGACAGTTCGGAAATAAAGTAACGCCGGAGATGATTTTTGAAGGCATAGGAAAACTTGGATTTGACAGAGTTATGGAGGTTGCCTACGGCGCGGACTGCGATACCGTTCTCCTGGCTGGAACATATTCTGCCGGACATGGTGATTTTTTGGGTACATCCTGCTGCCCCTCATGGGTGATGGCGGCACGTGCCTCTTTCCCGGATTTGGCTGAAAACATAACCGACAGCTATACGCCTATGGTCGAGACGGCAAAAAAGATCAAGGAGACCGATGCCGACGCAAAAATCATATTCATCGGACCGTGTATTGCGAAAAAGTACGAGGCCCTGACAGAAGAGGTTTCGGAATATATCGATCATGTGCTGACCTTTGAAGAACTGGCCGCCCTGTTTGTGGCCTTTGGAATCGATCTCATGTCTATTACAGACGGCCATCCCATTAATGATGCCAGTGCTCTCGGCCGGGGATATGCGAATGCGGGAGGTGTTGGAGATGCCATCATCAAAACAGTAGAGAATAGGTTCGGCATTTCCGATATCCAATTTGAAAGGGCCGATACTCTTGCCGACTGTCTGGAAATGCTTAAAAGAATTAAAAAAGGCGAGACCAGCCCTAACCTTGTAGAGGGTATGGCATGTCCAGGCGGCTGTGTGGGAGGGCCAGGAACGCTGGCATCTCCCGGAACTGCTTCACGCCAAGTTACCAGGTTCGCAGAAGCTGGGGTTCTGAAAGATAACGTGTAATATCATTAATCCAAATACTGCTCAATATCCACTTCGTCAATGAGATCCGGGGGAAGATGCTGCTTTGCATAGACGCTGAAAATTCCGGACGTAAGAAAAAGGTTGAACAGGTCAGGATCGATGTGATTGTCCTTTTTGAATTGATATAATATCTCGATGGCTTCCGATATCTTCTTCGCTCTTTTATACGGCCTGTCGCCAGCTGTCAGGGCTTCGAAGATATCGGCAATCGCCATTATTCGGGAAGGAATAGATAGATCATCAGCCTTAAGCATTCTGGGATACCCATCCCCCGAAAGCCGTTCGTGATGTGTTCCGGCGAATTCGGGGACTCTTTTTAGTGCATCGGGGAAAGGCAGTGTTTGAAGCATCATTATGGTTTGTATGATATGTTCGTTGATTTTATATCGCTCTTCTCGATTAAGGGTGCCGACGGGAATAGACAAATTATACAGTTCGCCATTGTTATAAAGGTACTCCGGTTGCTCAAGCATAAAACCAAGACCTTTATAGTCGTTTCTACTCTGAGCCTGTAAACGAATGATGTGATCTTTCCGATCATCGAGTAAAAATTCCCATCCGGGTTTGGTGGTTCGACCTGATTCTACAAATCGTTCGTGTTCGGCCCATGATAATCCGAGAGAGGGGTCCATTCTTCTGAACCACTTTCTATTTCCAATGAGACGTAAGCGTTTGATATCACCATCGCTGAGATAACGATTGCCATAATTACACTCGGCAATAAATGAAAAGTCATCAAATAGTGTATCTTCCTCTTCCTCCCTTGCTGTACGGGCATCAGCAGGATTCTTCCCTGACATAACAGCTTCCAATTCTTCGATCTTCAGGTCCCTGAGGAAAATCTCAAAGCGCATTCGTATTTCATGAATCCGGTTATTGATGGTTTCCAATTTGACTGATTTATCCACCACATATTCCGGTGTCGTTATCTTACCGCAGTCATGGAGCCAGGCACCATATCGAAAGGCCTTTCGTTCCTCGTCGGAAGAAAACCTGAAATCAGCAAGCGGGCCGGCAGAGGTCCGTTCCGCTTCATTCGCCAGCATGATGGCCAGCTCCGGGACTCTTTTACAATGTCCTCCGGTATAGGGACTTTTGGTATCAATCGCACCAGCTATGAGCTGAATAAAGGACTCAAGGAGTCTGTCATTGGAGTTGATAAGGGCCTTAGCTTGATAGATGGCCGCAGCCTCAGCACTTAACGCCTCGATAAACGTCTTAACCGAGTCACTGAAAGGAATAATCTGTCCTTCGACAGGAGAACGGGCATTGATCAGCTGCAGAGCACCGATCATATCCCCTCCCTGTACCTGCAAAGGTACAGTCATAAAAGAAATCGACTTGTAGTTGTTGAATGTGTCGAATTCTCTTGTACCGGTAAAATCATACCCTTTACTCTCATAAGCGTTATCAACGACGATGGTCCGCTGGTCATGTATTGCGCAGGAGACCACATTGTTCCGATTAGGTTCTCCATTTTCCTTATATAATGGAACATGCGGTAGCCTAACTCTTTCTTTCTCAGCCCCTCCCTGCGCTATGTTCAGACTATCATTCAAAACTACCTGGAACTCCAGATGGTCACCCTTTTTGAGATATAAACTCCCACCGTCGGCATCGCCTATTTCCTTTGCACCTTTGAGTATCATCTCTGTCAGAAGATCTGTATTCTTTTCAACGGACATAGCTATTCCCAAATCGATTATTCGCTGAAGCTTCACAGTGGCAATCTGCAAATCTTTCGTCTTTGCTTTTAAGGCGCTTTTCATCAATGCAAATGCTTCAGATAATTCTGCAAATTCCACTATGATCGTTTTCTGAGGAACATCGCCGTTAAAATCAAGATTCTTCATCCGTCTCGCTTCACGTGCAAGGATAGTAAGAAAGTGGCTAAGCCTCCTACTGCCAAGCATAACAAAGGGGAAGAGCAAAAAAAGTAGAAACAAAGCAGAAGCAATAGCCCTTTGTCGCATCTCTACCAGATAGCCCAAGAAATCCTCAGATGGGGCTATCATAATGAGATCAAAAACATGTCCCCCTATCGGTTCCCAAGAGCGGCTCCAGATCATATATGTATCGCGTATGGAAAACGCTCCTTCCCTTGTGGGGGGAAGGACAACTTCACTCAAACTTTGCATGTCGGTATTATCATTAAATGTCGTATTAATAGGCGCCAAAAAATCATTTGAAGAGCCGATCCACTCTTTTAATTTGCTATTCGAGGCAAGAATAGAACCTTTAGCGTCCAATAAGGCTGTTCTACAGTTCTCAGAGACATAAAGATTGTTGAGAAAATCCTCCAAACTTGCCAGCGTTATATCTATACCTACGACGCATTGTGTTCCTATTGATTTGGCAGCAGTTATGCCGGGTTCTTGGAAAGAATCAAAGAGATACGTATCTGTTAGCACACCTTCCTGAAGGTTCTCCCGAGCCAAAAGAAACCACGGACGAGATGATGCCGTATACTCAACCCTATCATGTACGCGCTTTCCAACGACCTCCAAGTCCTCGTTTAGATAGGTCCATAGCTCACGCGCTGCCTCTCCTTTCTCATCCATCATAATTATCGACCGTAGAATATAGACAGTCCCGTCCGGTGCTTCATGCTTACGTATGATCTTTTCGTCGGTACCTGCATGAATTAACTGAAGGAAGGTATTATCGGAAAAACCGCGATACACGGAATAAATTTCCGGGTAATTGTTTAAGAGCTCAACAAAATAGCGTATAAAAGGTAAGGATAATCCATCATCATTTTGCTTATCAGCGATTCCAGGAACTGTTGCCACCTGATGTACCGATTTTTGAGCCTGAACAAGCATTTTTGTCAATTCATCCTGAACTCTGTTTCCCGTCTCACTAAAAAGCTGACCAGCTTTTTCTGTATCCACCCGTTTGCTAATAGACAAAACGGCAAGCAGGGTAGTGATGGAAGAGATGATGAGTATACAACAGACCAAAATCAGTAAACTGATCTGGAATTTAAAATGGAGCTTCATTTCCTGTTACTATAAACGATCACATGCCTTTTCGCATAATCTAAACAAAAAAAAGACACTTTACTGGAAAAATTATATAGATCGTACTAAATCCGCGGGCCCCCTTCCCTTGCTTTGTTTCGAATTACGCTCCATTAGGGAAGAACTTGCGCATGCACATTACGTAGCATCCAAGCAACTCTTGCACTTTCTTCTAATTCTTCTAGAATATAGAACGCCGATTCAAGATCGGCGCCCCCGACAATAGGCCCATGGTGTTCCAGTAAAAACCCATCACTTTTATCAAGCCGAAGCTGAAATGCCTCAAACAACTCTCTCGAACCAGGTTTAGCGTATGGAACGAGCCCCACAGAACCAAGCTTCATTCTCAGATAGGGAGTGTAATTTGGTATCACGTCCATAGTATTAGCAGAATGATCCAAACACGACCAAAGAGTCGAGTAAAAACTATGTGTATGTATTACCGCCTGTATGTTTTCACTTTTCTTGTACAGGAGAAGATGCAATGGTAGTTCTTTACTGGGAGTAATACCATTATGTCGATTGCCTTCTATGTCAACCACCGAAAACCGTCTGCTGGTCAAAGAACCAAAGCAAGTATTACTGGCAGTAATATAAACCAGCCCATTATGACGGAAACTCATGTTTGCTGATGAGCCCGAGACCTTATTTCGTTCAAAAAGACTTTTCGCGACCCATAGCGCAATCTTGTACTTCTTCGAAAGTCCACTGCGCATAGTATTGCCTCCCATTTTACTATTCTTTTGTCATGTCTAAGGCCCGTATAAAGAAATCTTCACCGCCGAAATTTCCAGATTTTAAGACTATTCTCATTTTGTTGTCGTTGATTGGAATCATAATGGGAACACCAGGTGACACGCTTTCCCCGATGAGCAAAGAATTATAGCCAAGCCGTTTGGTAACGGCACCCGAGGTTTCACCACCAGCAACAATGATTCTGGTAAAGCCTGCTTTTACAGCTCGCCAAGCAATTTCTGCTGCAGTGTCTTCCAGCAAACCTGCAACCGACCGCCATTGCTTTGATTGTTTTACTTCCTCAGAAATATGTGCGGTAACATTTGAACTATAGACCAAGACAGGTTTACTACGATGTTCCAACACAAAGTCCCAAAGGCGTTCGATTTCTTCCGAACCTGTCAGTTTTGAGGAGTCAATCTTTATGGATTTCCCACCCCGGTGCTTAAAAACATCAATCTGTGCCAGTGTTGCTTGTGAACAGCTCCCAGATAAAATAAGAGCGTGCCCAGCGGTCCCCATGCTCACCTTCCCTGAAGAAGGATTATCAGAATTGGAATACCTTTTCGCAAGCTCAGTCATAAGACCGGAACCTCCGGTCAAAAGTACTAAGTCACCAAAAACATCTACAATTTTCTTTGCATCTTCATCATAGACAAAATCAGGAATTACATAAAAATGTTCTTTATCGCTTCCAAACCTATGTATGAGTGAAAGGATTTCTTCTTTAGGTTTTTTCATCAAATACTGATCAAGTTTGAGGCATTCATATTTTCCCTGTGGCTTCATTAAATTTGCAATATCGCTATCCCACATTGGAGTAAGTGGATGGTGTTTCATTGAGCTTTCGTTCAAAGGAACACCATCGACATAAAGACAACCATTGCGTACAATTCTTTTATTAATAGGTACTGCAGGACAAAGAATAGTATATTTCGATCCAGTCTTGTTCAGCACGTTATCGACAATGGGTCCAATATTACCATGGCGAGTAGAATCAAACGTAGAACAATACTTTAAGAAAATCTGAACGGCCTTTCGTTTCCTTAACCATTCAAACGCCTTATTTGTATCATAAACCGCTTTTTTCACCTCTTGGGTCCTGGTTTTCAAAGCAATGACAATTGCGGTAAAATCATCATCGATGTTCCGATCATCTTCTGGAACACCATTTAAAAGCAGGGTCTTCAATCCTCCCTGTGTAAGGAATGAGGCAGCATCGCTTGCGCCAGTAAAATCATCTGCAATACACCCTATGTATAATTGATTAGCCATGGAATATCCTCGCTCTTCCTATAACCATACGTAATAAATTATTCCACTTTTTTCCAAGACATGACTTCTTTACTGTTTATCCAATCTCTTATTGCATTATCGTAGACAAGATAATGATTCGACTTCAAATGACATTCAAACATCGCTTTATCTTGATAAACCTCATAAAGAAGAAAACTATTTTCTCTTAATGAATTAACAGAAATATCAAATTGATGACATCCCTTCTCCATAGCCAAAGATGCTTTAGCTTGTGAAAAGCTATGCTCAATGAATTTGTCCACATACTCATCTTTCACATCAAATATTACCGTCACAACAAACATAATCAGTCCTTTTCTAATGCTTTGTTTACCAGCCCAAAAATCTCCGCTGTTCCAGAACTACCACCTAATTCATAGGGTAATAACTTCTTAGTCCGGTAAGCCGATTTTACCGCTTCTATCAAGGTCTCACTAGCTTGTATCGCGGCATCATTTGAAAATTTAGTACCCAAGTAATCAAGCATCATTGCACCAGAAAGGATCATGCCCGTAGGGTTGGCTATACCCTTCCCGGCAATATCGGGTGCACTTCCATGGCAAGGTTGAAACACTGCATTATCATCACCAATTTCACCAGATGGCGACATCCCCATTCCTCCCATTAATGCGGCTGCTTCATCTGACAAAATATCACCAAATTGGTTCTCTACTGGGCAAACATCGAATTCCCAAGGCCTCCTGATAAGGTTTAACGCGGCAGCATCGACGTACATGTATTCAGTCGATATTTCCGGATAATGCTCTTTCACTTCGTTAAAAATACTTCTGAAAAAGAACATCGATGATAAAACATTCGCCTTATCAATGCATGTTACAAGGCCTCGAGTTCCTTTACTCTTTCGCCTTTGTGCTAAGCTAAAACTGTAGTCAAATAGCTTCTCAGATATTCTTCGAGTTATTTTTATTAGATTATATGCAGCCTCATGGCTGTCCAACTCATGTGATCTAGGATAGGCAAATATGCCTTCAGTGGATTCTCGTACAATGACAAAGTTAAGCGCTTTGCTCCGTTCATCAATTAAAGGGAGAGGTAATCCCGGCATTGTTATACATGGACGTACTCCGGCATAAAGTTCTAACCGTTTTCTTAAATCATGCTGAGGGCCTATCTCTGTTCCATCAGGATATCTAACATTTGGTAATCCCATGGCAGCTAAATAGATGGCATCAGCTTGTTTAGCACGAATAAAATTTTCTTCAGGAAAACTCTCCCCTGTTCGTCTATACAGATCCGCCCCCGCTTCAATCTCAGTATATGTAAGTTTAACGCCAAACTCAGATGCAACATCAGCAACTAAATCAAATGACGGCCTTGTGATCTCCTGACCAATTCCATCACCTGGCATTACAGCAATATCAAATTCGTTTTTCATATCTTGTTCCTTCGCAGTTCGCTATATACCTGAAATATTGGGAATAAAAGTAATGAGACTCGGAAAAAAATTCAAAATAAGTAAGATTACGATTAATACTACGACAAATGGAATTATCTCTATGGATATCCTTTCAATTGATTCATCGGCGATATTACAGGAAACAAATAAACACAATCCAACAGGAGGCGTGATCTGACCGATAGCAAGGGCAAAAATAAAGAGGACCCCAAAATAAACAAGGTTTCCTCCCATTGCTTCAATAACCGGATAAAAAATAGGCGTCAACAGGACTACCGCAACAGCATTATCCAAAAAAGTTCCGACAAAAAGCAAAGCTAACATCATGAGAAGTTGAATAACTAAAAGATTGTTTGAGACCGTTACAAGATAGCGCGCAAACATTTGTGGAATAGATTCACTAGCAAGAATATAGCTAAAAAGATGTGCACATGCAACAAGGTACATTATAGAAGCAGTGCTTTTTGCAGAAGAATAAATTACTTTCTTGAAATCCGAGAATCTTAGCATTTTATAAACAAAAACACTGATTATCGTACCATATACGACAGCAACTGCAGCAGCCTCTGTCGGAGTAAAAATTCCACCGTAAATGCCTCCAAGAATGATTCCTGGCATCAAGATTGCCCAGATCCCATCCTTTAGTGCAGCGCCAATTCTTCCCAATGAAGCTTTTTCCGATCCTTCATATCCTCTTTTCTTGCTGATAACATATTCAAGTATCATCAGACCAATTGCCATCATCAAACCCGGTACAATGCCACCAAGGAAAAGTTCTCCAATAGAGGCACCAGCTATTGCCCCAAATAAGACCATATTATTACTTGGGGGAATTAATAATCCGATAGGACCGGAGGCTGCTATTGTTGCTGCCGAAAAACTTTTTTTGTATCCCTTTTTCTCCATCGATTCAACCATGATAGAACCAATCGCAGAAGTGGTGGCCGGAGCAGACCCAGAAATGGCGCCGAAAAAGGTACAAGCCAAAGTACTCACCATTGCTAAGCCACCAGTTGTTTTGCCAACAAAGGAAGCGGCAATGTTTGTTAGTTTCCGTGAAACCCCGCCTCTTGCCATTATATTCCCAGCAAAAATGAAGAATGGAATAGCCATAAGAGTGAAAGAATCAACCCCTCTAAACATCTTCTGAACAATAGTGCTCACTGATACGTCACTAAAGAAATAGATAGAGAACGTTGCTGCCATTGCTAAACAAAACGAGATCGGAATCCCTAATAAAAGGAATACAATAAACGAAATAAAAAGCGCGATACTCATGAAGCACCTTCTTCCTTACAGTTTTTTTTGGTCATCATGCTATTGTGCTTGATATCATAATCGAAAACTTCTACAAGTATTTTTTCCAGTGCAAAAATTCCGATGCAAAAATTGGCAATAGGAACCTGGAGAAAAACATATGCCATTTTAATAAAAGGAATATTTACGGATGTAAGGCCATTATTATAAAATCGTAATACCAAGGTCGCAGCAAGAAACGCTGCAATCCAAACAAAAATCAATACCAACACGTGCCCTATTATGAGTACGGATTTCTTCAACCACCGTTTCTTTATAGAATTAACTAACGACATTACTGCCACATGCCCACCACTGCGGTATACAACAGCAGCACCCAAATAGGTTAGCCATGAGAAAAAGTATTTTGAGAGCTCTTCACTCCAGGCTAGTGAAATTCCCAGATGTCTTGCAACTACTTGGGCAAATACCAAGATGCTCATTGCAGGAAGAAATATCATGATTGCTATCTTGAGTACTCGATAAATCTTATTGTTCAATGCTATCAATATGCTAACCATAAACACTCCATTTCTTGTAAAGCATACAGCATTACGCTGTATGCTTTGCCTCATTTTTATTTGTTAGCCTTGATCTTGTTGATGAGATCACTATATTGCTTGCCATATTCGTTATAAACAGCATCGACAACATCATTAAATCTGGAAGGGTCTATATAATTCACTTCCATCCCTTTAATCTTCAATGCCTCAATATTTTCGTCGAAACTATTTTTAGCATCATCGAAAGCCCACTGAGACACCTCTCGCCCTACTTCAAGAAAGATTTTTTTGTCCTCAGGACTTAAACTATCAAAAGTACTCTTCGACATAATCATAGGTTCTGCTGTATGTACATGCCCAGAAATAGAGAGATATTTTTGAACCTCGTAAAGTTTTTTATCTATAATATTTGCTAAAGGATTTTCCTGAGCCTCAACTGTGTTAAGTTGGAGGGCTGTATACAGCTCACTGGTTGTAATATTTGTGGATGCTGCGCCGCAGGTATTAAAAAAAAGCATATTTGCCTTTGAGGTCGAAACACGTATCTTTAGGCCATTAAGATCTTCAGGTGAGAAGATAGGTTGACGATTATTTGTGATCTGCCGAAAGCCATTCTCTAACCACGAAATGACCATGACATTTTTTTCTTCAAGCTTCTTTGAAAGCAGGTCACCAACTTCACCGTTCAACGTTGAATAGGCATGGTCATAATCTCGAAAAAGAAAAGGCATTCCAAGAACACTAAAATCAGGAACCAGAGTCATCAGCTTATCATCCGAAGTAATTGCAATATCAATGGTACCTAGCTGAACCGCTTCGGTTACTTCTTCCTGTGTACCAAGCTGGTTCAAAGGGAAAATGGTAATGGTATATCTTCCATTAGTTCTTTTCTCTATTTCCTCCTTGAATTTCAGTGCTGCCTTGTGATAACGATGCGTTTCAGCCGCCGAATGGCTTAATTTTAGATTAACAACGCCGTCAGATGAATTCTCACCTTGTCCATTTGCCATTACGACAGGAGTAATACATACCACGAGAGCAAGAACGACAAACGTAGATAACATGATCCTAGCGATCTTTTTCATAATGGTCCTCCTTAGACCTATCAATTTTATTAAAATTCCGCTTTACGAAATTTTCTAAACGTTTACTGCTACTAAGCACCTCCCCGTTTCTGTGTATTATCTTTTATGTTACTTTTACTGGTATGATTGGTTAACTACATAACTTATCAACTGTTATACCATTGACTTTTCAGTTTGTCAACGTATTTTTATATTCCTGTAATGGACATACTTGCATTGACGTACATCGATTATTCGGTATACATTATGCTGGTATAATATGTTAACATATTTACGTGTCAACCAATCACGTTAATGAGAATTTGGTTGAGTCTTTTTGAGGTAGTCTATTTATGGCAAAGCGAATTATCCATAGGAAAAAAATCTACGAAGAAATTGTTGATCATCTTTTCGACGATATCAAAAATGGGGTGTATAAAGTTAACGAAGAGCTGCCTTCAGAAAGAGAGCTGATGGAGGAGTTTGGTGTCGGCCGTCCAGCTGTTCGTGAAGCTATTTCCAAACTTGAATTAATGGGCTTAATTGACGTTAGATCCGGTTCAGTGGCAAAAGTTCGTGAGCCAACAATCCAGCGCTTAGTCGATGAAATGTCGGGGGTTGTTCAGCTTCTTCTGATGTCACCAGAGGGTGAAGCTACATTTCAAGAAATACGACTCATATTAGAAGTAGCTCTCGTACGAAAGGCTGCGCGTGATGCGGGATCAGAGCAAATTAGAAAACTAGAGTTAGCATTAGAGGACAACAGGCAGAATCTGAACGATAGAAACAAATTTGCCGAAAGTGATTTATCTTTTCACCAAGCCTTAGCAGAAATCACAGGAAATTCAGTAATTATTGGGGTAATGCAATCTCTCAGCTCCTGGTTAATGAGAAAACGGGAAGTAACCCTTGCAAAATCCGGTCAAAGTAAAATGGCATTTGAGGCTCACCAAAAGATTTTAGATGGAATAAAAAAACGAAACCCAGATTTAGCTGAAACAGCAATGCAAGATCACTTATCGCAGATCCAAAATATCTGGGCCGAACAAATTGATAATGAAATATCGGAGTCAGGCTCATAGCCTGCTCCTATCTCGAAGAAAATCCCAATCCCAATAGGCAAAAACAACATATATTGGATTCCACACTGGAACAATATGTATCACATCACTTCCATACCCAAACGCAAAACGACTAATCGTAAGTCTCGACATGAAGCAGATAAGAAAACCAAGCACAGCGCAGTCAAGGCGGGTCATCTTCAGCTCATGGAGATAGGTCCGTTTTTTCTTTGTAGCGCAAAAGTCTCTGGTTTCCATCGCGTTTGCAAGATTTGTGCTGGCTTTCAAACCGGTGATGATCACCGATACGATGATAGGCATGTACGATTTGGGCCGCGTAATGAATGATCCTTTTTCCAGGTCAAGCCCGCGGGTTTTCTGGGCGTCCGCCACCATGATGATAATCGTATGCCCCTGGTCGTTTGCATCCCTTACAATATCCATAAGAACGGTACTGCTTTTTCTGTCGAGTCCAACGGTCGGTCCATCCAGGGTAAGAAGTTGGGCAAAATATCTGATGGTCGGGATTCTGAAAAACAAATCCAACTTCACGCGAGATTTGCGCGATGCTCATATCCTTCGTATCCTTCCCATACAGAAAAACGCTTCCCTCGCAAGGCCTTAGCAAACCGACAAGATGCTTTGCCAGCGTTGTCTTACCAGAGCCATTCCGGCACATTCCAAGCCGAAGGCCACTTCATCTTCCACACTCATCGTAAACAGTTGCGTCTCGGGATCCTGAAATACGACCCCGACCGTTCCCGCCAAACTGGCAACCTCAGCCTCTTTTGTGTTCATGCCGCAGGTGAACACATCACCCTTCACTGACCTTTACAGGGGCTTCACCCTAGGCCATAGGCGGATAACTGAAGGAAAAGTTTTCGATTGTGATGACAGTCTCATCCATAGTGTAAAGCTTACTCCTCCATCTCCCTCTTCCTTGCCTTACCAAGGGTCGCAAGCGGCGGATACACCTTTCGAACCGCAAAAACAAGGGGTATCCCTACAATTCCCCCGGCCACAACCTGCCCGATATTCCCGGGAACTTCTGCAAGAGCAGGGCCAAAGCCGTAGAGGAGACCGCCGGCCAGAAGATATCCGCCGATCATTACAATTGCTCCAAAGAACCATCCCAGAATCATAAAATGCAGCGAAATATACCCCAACTTCCGCCAAGGTTATGTATCCCCTTACGGACAAGTAGTGTTAAGACTGTTGTAATAGCTGTTACCTATGTGGTCCGGCCTTAATACAGTTCTGATAAAGCAGCTTCGAGCCCATCTCCTATTTTTGCGGGAAATCCTCTATCCCTCAGGGCTTTCCCTACAAATGTCAATGCGGTCATTACAGGCATCGGCTTAGCCGTATGGCCCATGTGGCCGATCCTGAGCAACGCACCATTCAACTCTCCATATCCGGGAGAAATGACGACACCGTATGTTTCCCGCAAATGTTCAATAAATGAGGCCGATTCAATCGCCTCGGGAATCTTAAAGGCGGTACAGCAATCTGTAGCGATGAATTCCGATTCCGGCCACAGCGACAGCCCCATTGCCTTTAGCCCCGCTCTGCAGGCTCTTGCACAATCGCCATGTCGCTTCCAGACCGCTTCAAGCCCCTCTTCAAAGATCATATCCAGGGCGGCATTAAGGGCGTAGATCAACGAGACGGAAGGCGTATAGGGAAATGCTCCATGTGTCAGCCACTTCTCTTTCCAGTCGAGCATGCTGAGAAAGGTATTACGGGCAGGGTTCGAAGCAGCAATCCTCTGCCATGCATCCGGACTTACCGCCATCAAACTCAGACCAGGCATCGCACCTATACACTTTTGCGGACCGGTAATGCAGATATCAATTCCCCATTCATCGGTTCTCACTTCACTACCCGCAACGCCTGAAACAGAATCGACAAGGGTGATAGCCCCATATTCTTTAGCAATAGGACACAGCTCGTTAATGGGATTTATCGTTCCCGAAGGGGTCTCAGAATGGACAACACTCATCAGTTTTATATCGGGGTTCTTCTCAAAGGCAGAACGTACTTCTTCCGGAGTAATCGAGCTGTTGTAGTCTTTCCGAATTTCAACCACTTTGCCACCGTACATATGGATAAAGTCTTCAAACCATTTACCGAACACCCCGGTAACGAGGTTCAAACAGGTATCTCCGGGCCTGATACAACTGAATGCGGCCGCCTCAAGTCCCAGTATCGCCTCGCCTTGCATGATGATGATATCATTACTTGTTAGAAATAGTTTTTTAAGCTTCTCCTCAACGCCATGGTGCAACTGTTTAAACGCCGGATCATAATGATAGAGGATTGGTTCTGCCGCCGCTTTCGATACACGCGGATGTATTTCAGCCGGGCCAGCAGACATTGTCAGTTTGTCATACTTCACGTGAACACCTCGCTTTTTCCATCCATACTTGAATTTGTACATGTAAATTAAGTGCCAATTTTCCAATGGAAGTGATTAGGTAAAAAAAGAACATCGATGTAATCTTTTTAATACAATCAATTATTAGATTCAAGACATTAAATCCCAGCATCAAATACGAAGGGAAACAGATCAAACAGCTTTATATCGCCCAATTTCTTCCATAGAGACAGGGATATACCGATCTTTGCAGTAGGCTTTGAAAGGTGTACTAACGGAATTTACGGTTTACACCGGCGAGGTCGGCCTGAAAGGATAGAAGGATTTCCTCAATCTCGGTATTCGAAACCGCTGATTGGTCGATCATACGATTCAAGCTTTCCCGAAGGGAATCATATTCCTGAAACACATTGAGTATGGATTGCACATCTTCCTGAACTTCATCGGCACTATCTTTGCTCTTTTGAGTTGTTTCCAAAAGCTTTTGCAGGATTTCCCGGCTTGATGAGACTTCGGCACCGATGGACTGCATGATGTCCACGAGCTGAAAGATTAAGTCGATCATTTCATGCAGCTGTGCAGACGCCTGAGTAACGATCTCCCTGGATTGCTCCCCATGTCGCCGGATCTCTTTGGCGACAACAGCGAACCCCGCTCCTTCCGTTCCGACACGGGCAGCCTGAATCGAAGCATTCATTGCAAGAATATTCGTCATCTCGGACAAATCTTCGATTTCCTTCAGCTGCTTCTCCGCCTCTTCGGCTTTCAACTGCAAGGCCTGCCCGAGCTTATAGGAATCGCCGAAAGATGTATCGATATGAGAAAAATGCTCTTCCACATCTTCGATGTAGCCTCGGGAACGCAAGAAAACATCAAGCAAACGTTCCATTCGCTGCTGAAAGGTTGACCTGACGGTCCCAATGACCTCGGTTAATTTAGCGAATTGTTCATGCAAATACTGGATCGTAATATTCAGAAGCTGACTTCGCGATATAATTTCAAAAACGATCGCATTGATTTTACTCGCGAAGTAATGCAGTATCTTTTTCCCGTTGCTTATCCTGGTCGTCGCATGTGCTTGGCCCATTGTGTCTATCTCCCGATGAACAAGGCGGTAAGAGTCTGGTTGTGATGAGTGAACAATTCCTCTCCGTAGGTATTAAAGCCTATGTAAGGAAGGGATGAAAAAATCTGATGAAAGCTCTCCAATTTGCCATCCTCTTTCATTTCAAGATATCGAAGGACACAATTAAAAAGTATTACTCCCTGAATGGGATAGACATAGTCTTCGGCTTTTTTTAGTGCATCTCTGGCATTTGCAAGAATATCACCCTGCTTTAAGAGTTGCATTTTAGTGCCGGCCTCTATAAAGCAGTAGAATTGCAGTCCTTTCCCATCTATTACCGCATTGGGGCTTCTTGTATAAACCCTATCGCCGATAACCACCCCTAATGGATTCCGTGAAAAATGGATATGGTCGATTGCCTCCGGTCCCGGAAGATTCAGCAGCTTAGCGTAATAATCGGCGGCAGGCATGTGGTTTATTTCCCACACAATGCGCCGCTGAGGATCGGCACGGGTGATAAGGAACTCCTTCCCGGTAGGCAGATAATGGACAAAATGATCATAGAAAAAAGGAACCTTCATCTTCATTACCGCTACAGCCGCTCCGTCGCTGGACATTATAGAATTATGCGCAACCAATGTTTCGGTAAATGTTAGTTCATCTGCCGCTGCTCCGCCGACAATGGGGAAGGTGAACTTCTTTGCAGTGGTAAACTCTTTCATCAGCAACTCACCCAACGACAGTCCGTCGATAAGTACGATTCCAATGTAATCGGCGGGATTTACTTCACCTTCAGGAAGCTGAAGAGCAATATCCTCGACGATTTCACGTGCCGTCTGTCGCGGATGTGCTTTAACACCTTCACGAAAAGAGGAAACCACTGTTTCCACTTCATCAGAGGAAAGCGACATGGCCGTAAAACCTTTTTCCATCGGCCCGTTCGGTCCCCACCCACCGATCATCGATGAGCCGAGGCATACGGCCTCGGGAAACCACTGGTGGACGGTCGCCTCTATGTCCAACTTTTTATAATCGACAGAAAAAAAATACAAAACGATCCGAACATTTTCCTGCGAGATCGCCTGCAAGACCGGATCAATATCCTCTCCGGCTGTAGCCGCTGTAAGAACTGACATAGTATTTTGAACCCTCGTTGGAGCAGAATATACTAGAGCACTCACAATGACAATAAAAAAATACATGCATTGTCAAAAGAGAACCCACGTATCCCCGAAATTGCAGAAGCAATCGGTATGGAAATAAAGAAAGAAATGGTATATTCTCACTACAAAATATAATGAAGGACGACAGGCAAATGAGAAAAGTACGTTCAACGGTAGATGCCTTATCCTCGCCTTTGACGGGGAAAGGAATACGGCTTTCCGGTAAGGTCGTGAAGTACCTTTTGGGTCTTCTTATCCTTGCCATGGTTTCCGGCTGTACGATGCTGCCGGCATCAATTCGGAGCGAGGGCCCGGAACCAGGGACCGTGGGATTCTATGAAGTCACCCCGGTAGAAGGTAAGGTCGTAACGGATAATGTGACGGCCCGGAGAATGAGTACTCCGGGAGATCGCATCTACGTGTATCGCGTCGATGATGATATGGTGGTTCTTGGCGAAGGAAATACAAACCCAGAGGCCAAGGTAAAACCCTTCGATGAGGTAAGCGGTGGGGTTGTGATTACTCCCGACGGAGCAAAGCGACTTGCCTCTTATCTGGAAAAAGTAATCGCCCAGTACGATAGTACGGATAAACAGAACAGCTTGTACATGGACTTCCGCTTTTTGACCGACGGAACCATCGAAGAAGGCCAGGGAGAAGAGGTTACTACAAAGGAGAAGATCACTCTTCGTTTTCAATACATATTCAACAAGATGGCACTTGAAGATGAGGAAACGACCCTCTGCTATCTGGGAGGAAGAGCTTCAGCCTCACCAAAAGAATTGACATACAACGAAATCAAAATACTCATCTCGAACCTGCAAAAAAAGTAACCCCTCTATGCGGATACTCCGCCCTATGGCGGCGGAGCATCCGTGCCGTTGCTTCTTATGCTAGCATAATCAAGTTCATCATTCATAACATTTCATTATCAATTCAGCATAAAATATAATTATACATAAAGAGTTA
>JGI2924J29684_1077840_pt1 | contig 23361 bp, 24 predicted proteins | sample BenlonsequencITS_FD_29684 | JGI IMG/M metagenome (IMG submission 29684)
CCGTCGAGCTCGACGGCGTCGACGTCCCTGGATTCCTCGAGGTACAGCTCCCGACACAGGAGACCGACCAGCTCGACTACCGCGAGGGTGACGAGGCCAAACACTCCCGGAAGCTCTTCGGCGATACGCGGTACTCGCCGCTCGTTCTCGCTCGGGGCGCCGAGGAGGACAACAAGCGACTCGACGACTGGCGGAAGGCCGTCGAGGAGGGCAAAGGCGAGGATGCCAGAAAGAACATCGCCGTCGTCCTCAAGGACCAGGCCGGCACTTCTGTCATCCGATTCGAGTTCACGAACGCCTGGATCCGCAAGTACGATCCGCCGACGCTGAACGCCCAGGCCAGCGGTGGCCAGAACGCCATCGCCGTCGAGACCTACACCGTCGAGTTCGAGGAGATGAAGCGCAAGAACGTATGATGCGATCGAGTGAGCCGCTTCGGCCGTTCGCCATCTCCCGCTCGCGTCTCGAGACGACGTGGCGAGTCGACGAGGAGGGGTACCTTCACACCGGGACGAACGGATCGTTCGTCGAATCGAGCCGACTTCGCGTGCTGTCGGACCAGCTGGAGGCTCACCGATGACCGACCAGACGTTACAGACCGAGTTCGAGTTCACCCTGCCGCGGGGGTACGTCGACGGCGAGGGGACGCTCCATCGCGAGGGCCGAATGCGCCTCGCGACTGCTGCCGACGAGATTCAGCCCCTGTCGGAACCACACGTGCAGTCGAACTCATCGTACCTGACGATCGTCCTCCTGTCTCGGGTCGTGACCGAACTGGGGACGCTCGAAACCGTCGATATCGACGTCGTCGAGAACCTGTTCGTCGCCGACCTCGAGTACCTGCAGGCGATGTACGAGCGGGTCAACAACCGGGGCAGAAATGCCGTCACGACGACCTGTCCGGACTGTGGCGAGACGTTCGACGTCGACGCGACGTCCGGTGTCTCACTCGCCGACCCGCCTGCGGGTTCGGCGGCCGACGAGGCCGCACCCATCGGGACGACCGACGACGGCGAACCGATCGAAGGCGACGCCGTCGGCGCGACCGACGACGCCGATCTGGAGTCACCGTCGGAGGTCGAAGCGGGAAACGCGAACGAGTGACCGGCGTCGTCGATCCCGAGGACCTCTTCGCGGAGGTCGCCTTCGTGGCCTACCACTTCGGGTGGAGTCACGAGGAGGTCCTCTCGCTCCCACATTGGGAACGGCGGCGGTGGTGTGCGGAGATCAGTGAGATCAACGAACGGATGAACGAACCGACGGAACTGGCCGAGCCCACCGACCGTGGGTCGTCCGAGTCGACGCAGGGGTCGTTCATCGACGGAGACGGGGAGGGGATCATCCTCCAGAACTCGTTCGACGCGGAGTGAGTGAGCCGGTCAGTACGGCGCTACGGAGACGAACACAATGGCAGAGCAACCCTATACGGCAGACGACAACCCATATTCACAGTACAACTTCGAGGTGCAGGTAGACGGCGAGGCGGTCGCCGGATTCGCCGAGGTCTCCGGCATCACGATGCAACTCGAGACCGTTCAGTACCGCGAAGGTGGTGTCAACGACCACGTCCACACGCTTCCGGGAACGTTCGCCCACGCCGACCTGGTCCTCCAGCGTGGCATGACTACCGACGTGGCCTTCTGGGAGTGGATTCAGGACGTCATGAGCGGGAACGTGACCCGGAAGAACGTGGTCGTCAAGTTGCAGAACGGGTTCAAGGGGGATCGCGTCTGGGGTTGGGAGTTCAAACGCGCCTATCCGACGATGTGGCGTGGCCCCGACCTCGTCAGCACCAATCAGGGGATGGCGATCGAGACGATCGAACTCGCCTACGAGCGCTTTGCTCGGATGTCCGGACTGCCGGAGTAACCGGGAACTGCGATCGAGTGGCCGGCGCACGAAGTCCTGGTCGTATTATTGATCGACTTACAGAAATTCGCGGACGTCCGAGTACCACATGTCGTGGACGTCGACGTGCCCGATTCGCCGAGCGATCTGGACGGCGAGGACGTGCCAGCACTCGTCGGTGGGATCGTCGGGATCGATGTTGTATCTGGCGTCCTTACAGGTACAGGTGCCGTCTTCGACGACGTACTCGTCTGCGTGGCCGACGACGACGGTGAAGTCGCGGTAGCCCTTGACCCGTCGCTCGGCGACGGCCTCGATGGCGCGGACGCCCCGGTCGCCGTGGAGTCGTGAGATGCGCTCGACGAGCTCGGGAGTGAGTTCGCCGACGTCGGCGAGGTCGGCCTGCCATCGCTCGACGGGTCCGTGCTTCGTCACACCCTGTCATCTGGGCCGGGGTGTAAAATCGGTTTGGGATGGCCGAACCGCGGCGTTTTTCGCCCGGGCGGCCCGAACCCGGGTATGCGCGTCTCGGAGGGCGGCGTCGAACTGACAGTCCCGGCCGAATCGACCGACGGTGTCGAAGGGGCGGTCTTCTACAATCCGCGTCAGGAACTGAACCGGGATCTGACTATCGCCGTCCTCGATGCGTTCCGTGACGAGTGCGAGCCGCGTGCGGCGACGTATCTCGACGCGATGACGGCCAGCGGCGTCCGCGGGATTCGAGCGGCGGCGAACGGGTGGACGGCGATGGGTGTCGACACGGACGAACGGGCCGTGTCGCTGGCGCGGGAGAACGCGGCGCGAAACGACGTGGAGGAGACGTTCGACGTGGTGCAGGAGGGTGCGAACGCGTTCATGTACGGCTGTGGGCGGGACATGGACCGGGCGCTCGACGTGATCGATCTCGATCCGTACGGGACGCCGATGCCGTTCGCGGACGCCGCGTTCGCGAACGCACGGAATCTGGTCTGCGTGACGGCGACCGACACTGCCCCGCTGTGTGGTGCCCACCTTCAGAGTGGCATCCGCTCGTATTCGGCTGTCCCCCGGAACACGGACTACCACGCCGAGATGGGCGTTCGCGTCCTGCTCTCGGCGCTCGCCCGAACGGCGGCGCGGTACGATATCGGCGTCACGCCCCTTTTCACGTACGCCAAGAGTCACTACGTACGGACGTTTCTCGAACTCGACCACCGGGCGACTGCGGCGGACGCCACCCTGGACGCGCTCGGGTTCGTCTCTCACTGTGAGGACTGTCTCTACCGGGAGCACACACGCGGTCACTTCGCCGACCCGCTCGAGACCTGTCCGGCGTGTGGCGCCAGTCGCGTCCTGACGGCGGGCCCGGTCTGGCTGGACGCGTCCCACGATCGGGCGTTCGTCGCAGCCGTTCGCGAACGGATTCCGTCGTCGTTCGGGACGGCCGAGCGAGCAAGGGACCTCTGTTCGACGCTCGAGGCCGAACTCGACGAGCCAACACACTACGATCAGCACCGCCTGTGCAAGGAGTGGACGCTCCCGGCGAACGCGATGGACGATTTCCTCGCGGCGCTTCGGGACGCCGGGTACGAGGCCTCGCCGGCGCACTACAGCGGGACCGCGTTCAAGACCGACGCCGACGTCGACGAGATCCGAGCCGCGACGGAACCTGTGCTGGAATCGTAACCTCCCGCTGGCCATAGATCGGCCGAAACCGCCGATGTGGCCGCCGTGTTTGTCTATGAAAAAGGGGGGGACACGAACGGACCGTGTGTCGGTCGCGGGACGGTCCTCGCCTGCTGTCTGTTTTTCGTCGGCTCGTCGGCGACTCGTCCGCGTCTCCCTGGGCGGTCTCGGCACGCCGAGTGGCCTCGACGGCGCGTCCAATCGCCGACGATTCCGCTCCGGGAGACGGGGTCCGCCCCTATCGGTCGTCGAACCGGACCGGCAGCTACAAAGTCCCGGCTCTCGACAGTTCCGCCAGGCAGCGATGACAGACGACGCCACCGACCGCGACGACGAGAGCCGTGACGGCACCCGGCGTGCCGACGGCGGTCGTACCCGCGATCGATCGGACGATCCGGCGGCCCTGAGAGAGGAGATCGAGCGTCTGCGCGGAGATCTCGAGGCGCTCGAAGCCGGCGTCGACGATCGAACGGTCGAGCGCGAGACGCTGGAGGCCGACCTGAAGCGGTACGTCCGTCGTCGCGTTCGACGCGGTCACGCCCACGGCTGGGGTCCCTACCTCGTGTTGCTGTACGGGACGGCGATGACGATCGCCGCGTACTACTTCCTGTCGTCGGGCTGGGCCATCCTGGCCATGTTCGTCGTCTGGACCTCGACGCTGGGGGTGTACTTCCTGATGGTCGTGTTCGGGCTGACGATCACGGCGCTCGGTCTCCCCGGTCGCCTTCGCAACCGCGTGGGAGAGTGGCGTTCCTGATTGGTCGGGAAAAATCATCCGGACAGTCACGACGTCGATTTTGTGGGACGGGGTCGCTCGTTCTGGCCGAAGATGTGATCGAACGGGTGCTGGCAGCCGTTAGAACGTCTCGAGGTACCGATCGAGTTCCCACTGCGAGACATCGACCAGGTAGTCTTCGAACTCCTGACGCTTGGCCTCGGCGAACTTCTCGCTGACGTGTTCGCCGAGTGCGGACTGGACGACTTCGTCGGCTTCGAAGGCGTCGATCGCCTCGCCGAGGTTCGAGGGCAGCGTGTCGATTCCGTACTCGGCTCGTTTCGCCTCGTCGAACTCGTAGATGTTCTCTCTGACCGGGTCACGAGCCTCGAGGTTGCGTTCGATGCCGTCGAGACCGGCCTGGATGATCGCCGCCAGTGCGAGGTACGGGTTGCACGATGGGTCCGGCGACCGAAGCTCGATGCGTGAGGCGGCCGGGACCCGGGCGGCGGGTTTCCGGATGAGCGCAGAGCGGTTGCGGTCGGACCAGGCGACGTACACTGGGGCCTCGTAGCCCGGAACGAGTCGCTTGTAGCTGTTGACCGTCGGGTTGGCGACGGCCGTGATCGCGGGTGCGTGTTCGAGCACTCCCTCCAGGAAGGCGTGGGCCGTCTCGGAGAGGTCGAACTCGTCGTCGCCGTCGTGGAAGGCGTTCTCGCCGTCTTCGGTGAACAGCGAGACGTGCATGTGCATGCCGGAGCCGTTGACCTTCGCGATGGGCTTTGGCATGAAGGTCGCGTGGAGGTCGTGCTGAGCGGCGATGGCGCGGACGACGGTGCGGAAGGTCGCGACGTTGTCGGCCGTCGAGATGGCGTCGTCGTACTCGAAGTTGATCTCGTGCTGGCCGCGAGCCACCTCGTGGTGGCTGGCTTCGATCTCGAAGCCCATGCTCTCCAGCCCGTAGATGATGTCCCGGCGAACGTCGCTCGCCAAGTCCTTCGGCGCGACGTCGAAGTAGCCGCCAGCGTCGTTGGTCTGCGTCGTCGCACGTCCCTCCTCGTCCTCCTCGAAGAGGAAGAACTCGGGTTCGGGTGCGGCGTTGACGGTGTAACCCATCTCGTTCGCCCGGTCGATCGCTTGCTTGAGCACTGTCCGGGGATCGCCCGCGAACGGCTCGCCGCTCGTCGTATCGACGACGTCACAGATCATCCGGGCGGCGGCGCCGTGTTCGTTCGTACGCCACGGCAGGATGGCGAACGTGTTTGGATCCGGGATGAGGCGCATGTCCGACTCCTGGATCCGGACGAATCCCTCGATCGACGAGCCGTCGAAGTAGATCCCTTCGCGGAACGCTTTCTCCGCCTGGCGGGCCGGAACCGAGACGTTTTTCACCACGCCAAGGATATCAGTAAACTGTAACCGGAGAAAGTCGATATCTTCATCTTCGATCGTTTCGAGCACTGTTTCCTCCGCGCTTGTGAGATTGCCGGTTGTCATCCGAAGCTCGTCTATCACGTCTATCTCAACCACTAAAACCCTACTGTTCCGCGCAAACCTCCGATGTTCTCCGTGTAATCGTACATTCGTAAAGTTATAGTGGGTCCGATGAGTAGGTCGATTCGATGACGTACGAAAATCTCGACTCGAAGTTGGTGAACTCACTTCTGGGCGATGGACGGGCGAGTTTGCGAAGCCTCGCGGAGGAACTCGACGTCTCGGTGACGACGATCTCGAACCACCTGGCCGACCTCGAGGATGGCGGCGTGATCGACGGCTACACACCGCGCGTCGATTACGGCGCGCTCGGTTACGACGTCACGGCGATTATTCAACTCAAGGTCGAGGGCGACGCCCTCCCCGAGATCACCGACCGGCTCCGTGGCCACCGCCAGATGACCTCGGTCTACGAAGTGACCGGCGACTACGACGTGACCGCCGTCGGGAAGTTCAAAGACACCGACGGGATGAACGAGCAGATCAAGGCGCTGTTGACCGATCCCGACATCAAGGAGTCGAATACGAGCGTCGTGCTCAACGCCGTCACCGAGAACGAACAATTCGAACTCGAACTGGAAGCGGAGGAGTGAGCGACCGCCGGTCGCGCGGTTCCCAACGCCCTGTCAGGAGGAACGACGGAGTCGCCCGTCAGGGTCAAGTCGTGTCGGTGAAAATCGCCGGGCGACTAGAGCCCGCGTCGGTTTCGCCGCCATTTATGTCCTAGCCCGGTCCATCGATCAGTATGAAGCGAATCATCAGTACGGACGACGCACCGGCAGCGGTCGGGGCGTACAGTCAGGCGACGACGAACGGCTCGATTCTCTTTACGGCCGGCCAGATTCCGATGACGCCCGAGGGCGACCTCCTCGACGACGAACCGATCGCCGTCCAGACCGAGCAGGCGCTCGACAACCTCGTCGCGATCTTAGAAGAGAAGGGAGCGACGCCCGCGGACGTGCTCAAGACGACGGTCTTCCTCGGCGACATCGACGACTTCGAGGCGATGAACGAGACCTACGCGACTTACTTCGACGACGAGCCGCCGGCCCGTAGCGCCGTCGAGGTGGCGAACCTGCCGAAAGGTGTCGGCGTCGAGATCGAGGCCATCGCGAACCTCGAGTAGTCGTGGACCCGCGCGCGAAATCCGCCTCACTGTGGGGGCTCGTTGGCGGACTGACCTTCCTGGTGCTCGCCCAGGGCGCGGTTGCACTCGACGCGCTGGCGGTCCCGCTGGGTGCCGTCGTCACGATCGGACTCGCCGTCGCCGTCGTCACCGCGGCGGTGACGTACCGATACGAACGCCGACTCCTCGTGTGGGCGCGCGAGCACGGTCGCTGATCGACCGCGGCGTGTGACCTCGTGCGTGTCCCCGAACGGGGTTCCGTCGACCAACCTCGCAAGACTTATTCGAACCCCTCGGCAATCTTCGACCGAGCCAGGATGGCCGAACGGTAAGGCGCACGCCTGGAAAGCGTGTTCCCTTTCGGGATTCAGGGTTCAAATCCCTGTCCTGGCGTTTTTCGCGTCACAGACCCGTGAGCGACGCGTAGCGTCGCGAACAACCCGTGACGCGAAAACGCTGGAAGAGGGGATTTGAACACGCGAGTCGCAGCCCCGGAACGGCCGAGTGAAACGAGGCCGAACGCCCGGAACGTCTCGCATCTGTTCAAATCCCTGTCCTGGCGTATTCTGCCGCGAACAATACCGTGAGCGGCAGATACCCGACAAAGGGATTTGAAGTAGAGAAGTCGCAGCGGCGAGCGGAGCGCGGTTCGGAACGAGTGCGATGCCGAGCGCACGCGAGGCCTCGTTTGTGTGACCGGGGAGTGAAACGACCCGTGAACGAAGTGAGAACCGCGATGCGAACGGTGTAACCGTGAGCTGAGCGAGCCGACCGTCTTCGCGTGGTTCAAATCCCTGTCCTGGCGGAGCGAGGATCGAGTGTGAGCGAGATCCTCGATTTCGTGAACTGCGCGGTTCGGAACGAACGTAGTGAGTGAGAACCGCGAGAATCTGAACGGGGAACGAAGCGACCCGGAGCGCATTCTCCCAACATGTGTCTCGAATCCAGCGTTTAATATTGGTGCGCCCGAAGCGGCAACGTATGGCCACGCCGAAGCCCGCACCCACCGTCGAAGAGGCGTTACACACCACGCTCGATCTGGAATTCGAGGACGCCGTCGCGCACGTCCAGCTCGAACACGAGTACCAGGGGTTCGAGACCGTCGCGCTCACACGGCTGGACGAGTACGTCGCGGGCGTCCTCGACGAGGAGATCCGAAAGACGGCGCTGATCGTCGTCTGTCACGCCGAAATCGCGAGGGATGCCCTCGAGATCGATCCGCAACTCGCGGGCCTGTTGCCCTGTACGACGGTTGTCTACGAGGACGATGGCGTCGTCCACGCCTATCACGCCTCGACGACGAAGGCAATCCGCGATCTCGGCTGTGCACCGGGCGACTGCGGGCCGGCGGTCGAGGCGCTCGTCGAACAGACGGGTGACGTGATGGGTGAGGTCTGGGCGAACATCGAGGCACACGCCGAAAACGCCGACTCGTCGTAATTTCTTCGCGCTGTCGCCACTGGGTTACGCCCGTGGTGGACGTGGTGTTCTTACCGGACGATTTCGACCGGTCGGTCCGTCGAGAGCCACTGCCCCTGTCGATCGGGGTCGCGCAGTTCGAGTCGTCCGTCCGCGCTGACGACGAATTCGACGGGTTCGCGCTCACCGTCTCGCGTTGCGTCCATGGACGATCCCTTCCGGCGGACGCACAAGGGTACGGACGCCTTACTGACCGCTCGCCTGTCGAAGGGGCCGATTTACTGGCCAAACTGACGGGTGTCGCAGTGGCAACGACGCGTTATCTCTGCCACTCGCCCACTCCCGGCCGTCGACGGCCGAAGCGATTTCGGTGCTGGCGGCCCGAGCGGGGCGTATGTGTGGCCGGTACTCGCTGTTCGTCCCGCCGCCGGACGTCGAAGACCGATTCGACGCGCGGTTCGAGCGCTCGTTCACCCCGACGTACAACGCCGCGCCGGGCCAGTCCGTCCCGGTTGTCACGGACGAAGCACCGGAGACGGTTCGCCAGCTCGAGTGGGGATTCACGCCGCCGTGGGCCGACGCCGATCGCGACCGACTGATCAACGCGCGTGCCGAGACGCTCGCGGAGACGCGGAGCTTTCGGTCGGCGTACGTGAAACGGAACAGCGACGGTGGGTTCGACGAGGGGGCGCCGTCCGATCGCGAGACGCCTGCAGCGGGACGCTGTCTCGTCCTGGCCGACGGTTTCTACGAGTGGGTCCCGACCGAAAACGGCAAACAGCCCTACCGGATCGCCTTCGAGGACGACCGGCCGTTCGCGATGGCGGGGCTGTGGGAGCGACGTGAGCCGCCGGCTGGCGACTCGCAGGCCGGCCTCGACGCGTTCGGCGGCGGCATCGAACGCGACGTCGACGACGATGGGCTGTCGGAGACGGTGACGATCGTGACGATGGAACCGAACGAACTGGTGGGGGAGCTACACGATCGGATGCCGGCGATTCTCGAACCGGCCGCCGAACGGCGGTGGTTGCGCGAGCCGGATCCGGTCGCCGACCTGCGGCCGCACCCGGCAGATTCGATGACGGCGTACCCCGTCTCGACGGCAGTGAACGACCCGTCGTTCGACGATCCGTCGGTGGTCGAGCCGATAGACGGCGAGGCGAGCCCGGGCTAGAGTCCTTCGCGACCGCCCTGGGAGAGGAGGACGACCATCGAGAGGCCGGAGACGACCAGCAGGATGATCGAGGGGATCACGGCGTACTGGTAGAAGGCCTGCTCCTGGGCCTCCCAGATGAGCGTGACGAGGTTCTCGAACCCGAGTGGCTGAAGCAGCAGGGTTACCGGGAGCTCTTTCATCGCCGTCAGGAACACCAGCGCGGCCCCGGCGACGATGCCAGGCCTGACGAGTGGCAGGGTGATCCTGCGAAAGGCGGAAAGCGGCGAGGAGCCGAGCGTCTGGGCGGCCTCGGTGAGTTTCGGGTCGACCTGGAGCGTGTTCGTCCGGATGGTGCCGACCGCCTGGGGCATGAAGCGGACGACGTAGGCGAACACGAGCAGCGGGATCGTCTGGTAGATCGTCGGAACGAGGTCGAATCGCGTCCCGAGGGCGCCGTCGTAGGCGGTGGCCGCCGAGACCAGTGCGAGCGCGAGCACGATTCCCGGGACGGCGAAGCCGACGTAGGTTGCTCGATCGAAGAGGTCCGAGAGCCGCGAGTCGTGGCGGGCTGCGAAGTAGGCGACGGGCAGGGCCGCCAGCACGGCGACGATGGCCGCCGCGGCGGCGACCTTCACCGAGTTGATGACGTGGTATCCCTGGAGCGCGAGCGCGTCGCTGGCGTTCGGGTCGGCGTTCACCAGCCAGAGACCGAGAATCCACATCGGGACCAGCAGTGCCAGGCCCGACACCGCCGCTGGCAACAGGGTGGCTGGCCAGCGCCACGTGCCCAGCGACACGGCCGGATCCGCGGCGTCACCGCGACCTGCGCCGTCGCTCCCCGTCCGCCCTCCAGAACGGACGCGAGACTCCAGAGCCAGGACCACGAGGACGATGGCGAGCAACTGCAGCGAGAGGACGGCGGCGTACTCCGACTGGAAGCTGGTGAACTCGACGTAGATCTGACGGGTGAACACCCGTAGACGCATGATCGCCGGCGTTCCGAAGTCGGAGACGGCGTACAGCGCTGCCAGCAGCGCGCCTGCAGTGATGGCGGGTCGGATCTGGGGGAACGTCACCCGGCGAAAGGCCTCCCAGCGGCCGTGATCTAAGGTGCGCGCGGCGTCTAGCAGCGTCCGGTCGAACGAGAGCAGGCCCGCTCGCGTCGTCAGGTAGACGTACGGATAGGTGTAGAGCGTGATGACGACGATCGACCCCGGCAGGCCGTAGATCTCCGGGATCCGATCGACGCCCAGCGGCGAGAGGATCGACTGGAACTCCCCGCGCGGGCCGAACGCCGAGACGAACGAGAACGCGCCGATATAACTCGGGATCACGAGCGGCAGGGCGACGACGACCGTCCAGAATCGCCGGAACGGCAGGTCCGTCTGGACGGTCAGCCACGCCAGCGGAACGCCCAGCAGGATCGATAGCGTCGTTACGCCGATCGTCAGCAGGATGCTGTTGGTGAGGACCTCGACCGTGAGCGGCCGGGTGAGGTCCGACCAGACCTGTTCGGGATCGACCGTGAGTACCTCGAAGAGTAACCAGCTGATCGGCACCAGCATGCTCGCGGCGATCGCCCCCGACAGCAGTGTCAACCCGATCGGCAGCCCCTCACCCTCGCTGCGATCCGTACGTACGTGTGGAATGTTCATAGATCGAGTGTTCAGTGCGTCCTCGTCGGCGTGACTCGGCCGCCGATCGCTCGACGGTTTCCGTCGGCAGTTCGTGTGAACCGATTCGGCTGCGTCCACTTCCCGCCGTCGGTTCGCGGCCGATAACACCCACCAGACTCGCCGACTACAGTTACTCGATCGGAGGCGTTCCAACGAATATAAGGTTTAGGTTTACCTAATCTCCGGCATGGAGCTGTCACGGCGGGACGCGGTGGCCGCGCTGGCTGCGGTCGGGGCCGGTGCCGGCGCCGTGGCCGTAGGCACACATCTCCGCGAGACTGATCCCGAGGAAGACAACGAGCTTCGACGAACGATGGTCGCCGCCGGTGAAGTGGTCTATCCTGGCGAAGTGAGTGGCGTCGCTAAGTTCGTCGAGACGTTCCTCGCCGGTCGTCTCGACGACGAGTCTCACGCCGCCGGCGTTCGAGAGGCCGCCGAGACCCTCGACGGGTACGCGGCGACGCGTCACGACGCGTCGTTCGCCGACCTGTCGGTCGATCAGCGCGACGATCTGCTTCGGGCGGCAGGCGTGGCGACCGCGGCGGAGAATCCCGACGGCACCGAGGTCGAGCGAATTCGGTACTACGTGATCAACGAGTTGCTGCTCGCGCTGTACGCCTCGCCGGCGGGCGGCGAACTGATCGGTATCGAGAACCCGCCGGGCCACCCCGGCGGTACCGGGAGTTACCAGCGGGGGCCGACGCCGTGAGCGACTGGCCGCCCGCCGAAACGGCCGAACCGACGCCCGGGACGAGCGATCGCACCCCGGTCACGGACGCCGACGTCTGCGTCGTCGGCGCTGGCCCCGCCGGCGCGCTGGTCGCCGACCGACTGGCAGCGGCCGGGAAGGAGGTGGTCGTCCTGGAGGCCGGTCCCCGGTTCGACCCGGCGGATCGCCGTGCGCGCCAGGAGCGATTTCTCCGGCCGTCGGCCGGCCGCCAGGCCGTCTGGGATGGGGACCCCGAACGCGACGCCTACGGCGCCTCCGGGGAGGCCCACTACCCGCTGAATCGAGCCCGCGTCAAGGGGGTCGGCGGCACGACCCTCCACTGGCAGGGGATGGTGATGCGCCTCCACGAGGACGACTTCGCCTCGCGGAGCACCCGCGGCGTCGGCGTCGATTGGCCCCTCGACTACGAGGCCCTCCAGCCGTACTACGCCGCCGCCGAGCGCGAACTCGGCGTGGCCGGCGCCAGCGACAACCCTCACGCCCCGCCGCGCGAGGAACCCCACCCGATGCCCGCCTTCCCGCCCTCCTACAGCGACTCGCTGTTCGCGGAGGCCTGCGAGGCGCTGGAGGTCGATACCCATTCGGTGCCCAACGCTCGCAACTCCGAGCGATACGACGATCGGAGCGCCTGTGTCGGCTACGGCACCTGTCAGCCGGTCTGTCCCTCCGGGGCGAAGTACGACGCGACCGTCCACATCGAGCGCGCCGAGGAACGTGGTGCGACCGTGATCGATCGGGCGCCCGTCCAGCGACTCGACCACGACGCCGACCGAATCTCGGCAGCCGTCTACGCGACGCCCGACGGGGGGACTCACCGGCAGGAGGCCGACGCGTTCGTCCTCGCCGCGGGCGGCGTCGAGACACCCCGACTCCTCTTGCTTTCGGATTCGCCGCACTATCCCGACGGTCTCGCCAACTCCAGCGGTCGCGTCGGTCAGTTCTTCATGGACCACCTGTTCGCCGGCACCTGGGGCGTCCTCGACGAACCGACGCGCCAGCACCACGTCGGCTTTCTCACGAGTGAGTCTCACCAGTTCTACGACGACGCGGACGACGAGGTGGGACCCTTCAAACTCGAGTTCTTCAACTACGCCGGTCCTACGCCGGTCGGGCTCGCATTCACCGGTGACGACTGGGGTGACGACCTGCTGGAGCACATTCGCGGGGAGTACGGCCGCCACGTCGCCGTCGGCGCGCTCGTCGAGACGCTCCCGCGGGCGGACAGTTACGTCGCGCTCGACCCCGAACGGACCGACGACCACGGCAATCCGGCCCCGCACGTCCACTGGTCCGTCGGCGAGCGCGCTCGCAACACGCTTGCCCGTGCGAACGAGGTGCAGGAGGCCATCCTCGAAGAACTCGGTGCGGAGATCACCTATCAGGAGGGCCCCGACCGCACCATCCCCGCGAACCACCACATGGGGACGACCCGGATGGGGACCGACCCCGCCGAGAGCGTCGTCGGCCCCGACCTGCGAACCCACGATCTCGACAACTGCTGGATCGCCTCCAGCAGCGTCTTCCCCACTGGCGGCGCGCTGAACCCCACCCTGACCATCGCCGCACTCGCCATCAAATGCGCCGACCACGTCGAAGCGTCGCTCTGACGCACATCGGTATTTTAGGCAAACCTAAAAATATAAGACCGGTCGGACGAGAGTACCGGCAATGAGTACCCTCGACGCGGACTCGACGGACGGAGGCGCCGACGAAGAACCGACCGACGCTGACGGATCGCCGGCGGTAGACACCGATTCCGGCACGGCCGAGGAGGGGGCGAGCACCGAGACGGCCGATGCCGGGTCTGGAGCCGCGACGGACGATACAGGGACTGGAGCCGCGACGGACGATACAGGGACTGGAGTCGAGACGGCCACGACGGAGGACGTGTTCACCTTCGCGGACGTAAGCGTCGTGATGGGCACCTACAACGAGGAGGCGGCCATCGGCACCGTCCTCGACGACATCGCAGAGGTGACCGACGGCGAGGCCGAGGTCGTCTGCGTCGACGGTTCCAGTGACCGGACCCCCGAGATCGCCCGCGAGCGCGGCGCTACGGTGATCGAACAGGAGCCCCAGGGCTACGGCGTCGCCGTCCGGGAGGCGATCCTGACGCCCGATCGACCGATCGTCGTCACGACCGACTGTGACGACACTTATCCGATGGAGCAACTGCCCGAGTTCCTCGCGCTGATCAACGAGGGCTACGACGTCGTCAGCGGTGACCGCCTCTACCACGGCGCCGAGGCGATGCCCGCGTTCAACCGCTTCGGCAACCACGCCTTCGCCGCCGTCGCGAGCGTCCTGATGGGTGCCCGCGTCCACGATACCACGACGGGGATGCGCGCCTACCGCCGCGAGGTCGTCGAGGACATCGAGTGGACCGAGAACACTGGCCTCTCCGCGGAACTGCTGATCCGTCCCCTGATGCGCGGGTACGCCATCCGCGAACATCCGATCGCGTACGGCGAGCGCGCTGGCGAGACCAAACTCGATCCGCTCCAGGGTGGCGCCGCCATCGCGAAATCCATCGTAAAAGTCGCCCTCGAAGAGCGGTTCCGGTAACCGGTCGCGCCGCCTCCGTTCTCGCCGTTCCTCGTCTCAGTGTCCCACAGTGACGACTGCGACGACTCGGCCGAGGCTGCCAAACCGCGTTCGCCCGTTCACTCCCGAACGTCCAGCTCGGCCTCGAAGGAGACGCCGTCGAGGTACAGGTCGGATTCCCCGGGAACGTAGGTGCCCTCGTCCTCACACCGCGTGACGAGCGTGCACACGGTTCGCTCCGCCGGCCAGAGTACCTCGACGCCCTCGTCGGTACTCCGGACGGGGACCTCCTGGCGGTAGGTGAGCGACGACCCGACCGTCTCGTGCATCGTCACCGAGAGGGCCAGGTCGTCGACGTCGTCGAGCGGGACGGACCCGTTCTCGACCGTCTCGTTGGAGCCAGTCCCGTCGTCGACGGTTACCAGTTCGGCGCGACCGTCCGTGACTCGCCACTCGACGGTGACCGCGTCGCCGGGTTCGTGAATCCGGTAGGTGGCCGTCTCGCCGTCGGACGTTTCGAGGCGCACGATCGCGCTCTCGACGGTGGTGAGGGTGCCGACGCGGGTTTCACCGTCGAAGCTCGTGCCCTCCCGGAGCGTTACCTCCTGGAGCGTCGGCACGTATTCGTCGTCGGGGTCGGGCGACCACTCGCCGTGGGCGGCGTAGCGGTAGTAGGTGCGCTCGGGATAGGCGTCGAGCACCGCGAAGTCTCGTTCGACGCCGCCGTCCAGGGCGTACACCACCTCGCCGTCGAGCCCGGGGTCGTTGCGCAGCGCCTGGAACGGGTGACCGAGCCACTCCCCGTACTCCGGAGGAAGGAACACGAGCGCGTTCTCGAGGTCCGCCTCCTCGAACGGCTCGTAGGCCGTCTCGAACGTCTCGGTGTGTTCGGCGTGGCGCTCGACCGGCGTCGAGACGACCGCGGCGTTGGCGCCGCCGATCGCGAGCGCGCTCACGAGTGCGACGGCGATGGCCACCCGCCGCGCACCATTCGTGGAGGTGCGAGCGGTCAGCCACGCGTGGACGCGTCCGCGACGGAGGGTCCGCCAGGCCGCGACGAGCGCGACCCCCGCGAACACCGCGAGGACGGGGAGCGTGTCGAAGTAGTAGTACGGCCCGAACTGTGAGAGGAGGCCGTCGGTCGGGTCGGTCATCGTCGCGAGCGCGTTGCGGTTGCCCCAGAACGCCAGATTCCCGAGAACGACCGCCGGCAGGACACCGGCGAGGAGAACGCCAGCGGTCCGGCGGTGGTCGGCGTCGTCGGCGCTATCCGTCGTGAGGGGGCTGCCCGGAACCCACTGCCGAATGGCGAGCCCGAGCCCGCAGACGGCCAGGAGTGTACCGAGCGGGCCCGCGGTCATCCAGCGGGCCGCGTAGTACCGGAGGACGTACCCGTTCGATTCGAGTGCGAGCGCCGGCGTGTAGTCGATGCTGTGGTCCAGCAACACCCGACGACCGAAGCCGGGGCCGTCCATGGGGGCGAACGCCTGGTAGGGGAACACGAGCGGCGACCCGGTGACGCGGGCGTTGTACGCGAGCGTCAGTGCGACGAACGAAAGCCCGAGCGCGCCCGTGAGCGCGTTACGCCGAATCGGGTCGGGGACCGGACGGCGGACGGCGCCGATGCCCTCGCGACTGACGGTCCCCACGACCTGCCACAGCGCGTGGGCGACGAACGGTGTGGCGAACAGCACCGCCGTGTACGGCCGGGCGAAGAACGCCAGCCCGACGGCGACGCCCGCCGCCGCGGCACTCGGGAGGTGGCCGTTGCGGACGCCGCGGAGGTAGGCGACGGCGAACAGCAGGTTCAGGAACGTCGTCGGCGCGTAGGGGAGGAAGACCGAGGAGGTGAGCAGCGCGAGCGGCGAAGCGGCGAAGACGGCTGCGGCGACGACGCCGACCGAGCGGTCGAAGATCGCCGATCCAAGGACGTAGACCAGCGCCGCGTTTCCCGCCGCCACGACCGCGAGCGTCACTCGCGGCTCCCCGAAGAGCGCCATCGAGACGGCGAACATCCCCGACGGAACCGGATTGTACTTCGGGTAGAGGCGGCCGCCGTCCTGAACGAAGAACCAGGGGCGGACGGCGTCGGCGAGTGGGCCCGCCTGGAGCTCCACCTGCCCCTCCAGGAGCATCGCCGCCTGCAGCAGGTAGACGGCCTCGTCGTCGTTGGTCGAGTGGTACGGAAAGAGTCGCGTGGCGAGGACGAACACCGCCAGTCCCGCGAGGAGGGAGACGGCGAGCGCGAGCAGGCGGTAGCGGTCCGTCGGCGTCAGTTCGCCCGCAACGAGACGGCGGCCGAACCGGCGGCCCCGACGGACGGACCGGCGGCCGCGGTCGAGGAGTGGCCGGGATGGGGAACGGGGCGGGGACACGAATTGTGTGGGGGTGGCGCTCGCTCAGACCGGGACGCCGGCGTCGCGCATGAGTTCGATCGTCCCCTCGACGTCAGAGAGTTGCGTCGGGTCGACGTCGGGAGTGTTCAGTTCGTCGGCGCTCGGGAGTTCGCCGATGGGGTCGACCCCCTCGATGACGGGATACTCGTACGTCCGGCCGGCGAAGTACGCCTGGGCCTCCCCCGAGAGGAGGTGGCGGACGAAATTCTCGGCGAGTTCGGGGTCGCTGGACTGGTCGATGACCGTGGCGCCGGCGACGTCGAAGGTCGCGCCCGCGTCGCCGTCGGTGAACGCCGTCGACACTGGCGCGTCGGGGTTCCCGGCCAGATGGCGCTGGATGTAGTAGTGATTGGCAAACCCGGCGTCGATCTCGCCGCTGGCGACCGCCCTGGTGACCTCGGACTCGTAGCTGTACTCCTGGACGCCCGAATCGAGGACGCCTTCGAGCCACGCCTTCGTCGCCTCGTCGCCCTCGATGATCCGCATCGACGTGACGAAGCCCTGGAACGAGCCGTAGGAGGGTGCCCAGCCCAGCTGGCCGTCGAAGTCGCCCGCGAAGGCGTCGATCGAGTCCGGGATCTCGCTTTCGTCGTAGGCGTCGGTGTTGTAGGGGATCGTTCGGGCCCGTCCGGAGGTCCCGACCCACTCGTCGGTGGCAAACGTCTCGTTGGCGACCATCTCGGTCACGTCACTCGAGAGCGATCGGGTGCGTCCCTCGTCCGCGAGCGTCCCGAGCGCCCCGGAGTTGACGGTGAAGAAGACGTCGGCCGGCGTCGCCGACCCTTCCTCGAGGATCAGGTTGACGAGGTCGGCCGAGCCGCCGGGATTCTCCTGGACCGTGAAGTCGTCGTACCGGGATTCGAGGTGGGAGAGTAACTCGCCGACGAGCGCCTGTCCGCGGGCGTTGTAGAGGACGAGTTCCCCCGCAAGCTCCGGCAGGTCGTCCATCGGCGTGCCGCCGGGTTCGGGAAAGCCGCGCCCGGAGCCGATCTGTCCGAAGAAGTCGTCGTCGCCGTCCTCGTCATCGTTCCCGCCGATCAGTCCCGTACAGCCGGCCAGCCCGACCGATCCGAGGACTGCCGAACTGGCGAGAAAGGTGCGCCGTCCGCCAAATTTCCGTTGTTTCGTCATGGTTTTAGGTTTGCCTAAATAAACTTATACCCGTCGATCGACCGTCGCGGTCCGGCGTGCTTCGAGCGCGTCGAGGCAGTCGAGCCAGTCGAGCATGTACTCGCCGACGTGGGTCAGGAAGTCGCCGTTCGTGAACTCGTCCCAGTCGCCGCGGGCGAGTTCGCGCCCCATCGCCTCGAACGCCTCGGCGTAGGAGTCGGCGTCGTCACCGACTTCGTCGATTAGCTCCCAGAGGTGTTCGTTGAGTTCGAGGCCGGGGACTTCGTTGTTCAGGTCGTCGAACGTGCTGCGTGGAGCCTTGTTGTGCTCACACAGCGGCGCTCCGTTGTAGATTTGCGTTCCGAGAACGTCGCACGCCCGTTTGAGGAAGACGCCGGACCAGATATCGTCGAACCGACCCACGTCCCACGCGTTGTCGTCCATCGGCAGCTGGTAGAAGGCGGGAATCACCTCGCGGCGGAACGCGAGGTTCATCGAGCAGACCGTGAGGTAGTTTTCGCGCGCGGCGACGAAGTCCTCACCGAAGTCGTCGCGGCTCGTCCGCGTCTCGGCCTGACCCTCCAGATCGCCGTCCATCAGGATCCTGACGGCGTCCAGGTCCGGGACGTTGGTCCACAGTCCCTGGGAGGCGACGACCTCGCCCGAACCGATCTCCGTCGTTCCGGTCTCGATCGTCTCGTCCATCGCGGCGTAGGGGTAGCCGCGGGGATACAGACCGTGTTCGTCGGCGTTCTGATAGAGGACGTTGACCCACTGTTCGTCGGAGGCGACCTCCTCGATCTCGCCCGCGAACGCGAGGTTGTCCATGTGGGTACCGAAGAAATCCACGTCGTCGTGGGGGAGCGTGTCGTCGTCGATGAAAAAGCCGTACTCGAACTCTTCGTTTGCCCACATGTACAGGAGGCCGAAGCTCGTTTCCGCGTGACTCGCCGCGGGGACGACGTGACTGAACTCCGCGACGTCGTGGTCGGCGTACCACTCCTCGCGACGGGTGCCGTCGAAGACCTCGCCGGAGACCTCGAGATCGTCGAGCATCGCCTCCATCTCGTCGGCGTCGCAGAAGTCCTCCGTGACGAGGAGGAAGTGGAGCCGCGAGAGATCGAACCCGTAGGTGCGTGCGTTCTCGACGTAGGATCGCAAACAGTCGTACTCTCGGATCGTCGGGACGATGACGCAGGTATCCGTCTCCATCACTCACATTGTTTTAGGCGAGCCTAAAAAGTGTGCCGGTCCTCGGGTGCTGCCGCAGTTGCCCGAACGTCTCCGATCGAGAGGCCGAGGACGGCCGCTGCGGCCCCACCACCGACCACCGTGATTCCGTTTTTCAGCGCGTGGTCGAGGACGGCCGCGGCCAGCGCCGTCCCTGCACCGATTGGTGTGAGCCCGACGACGAGTGCGGTGAACGCGGCCTCGTAGAGGCCGACGCCGCCCTGGGTGAGCGGTAAGACCTTCGCCAGGTTTCCGACACTGACTGCCAGTGTTCCGACGACTAGCAACGAACCGCCCCCGAGGCCACTGTCGAGGGCGACGAGCACCATGATCGCGGTGGCCACGTCGACCAGCCAGATCAGCAGACTCGTCGATCCCACGATCAGGAGCGACCGCGGGTTCCCCGCGACGCGTCCCACGTCGAGGCCAACCTTGCGCACCCACGCGAGAACAGGTGCCAGGCGCGCGGAGTGTTCAGCAGCCGTCCGCAGTCGTGCCGAAATCCGTCGACCGGCCGGCGTCCATGCCGCCGTTATCACGACGAGACAGGCTCCGACCGTCGCAGTGCTCACGGTCGCGGCGGCGAGCAGGACCGGTTGCGATCCCCCGGTGCCGGCGAACGTGCTCGCCGGTTCGACCGTGCCGCCGAGGAGCAGCCATCCGACCGCGACCCCGGCGAGGACCGTGATCGTCGCCAGGTCGAAGAGCCGTTCGACGGCCAGCGAGGCGACGCCCGTGCTGTAGGGAACGTCTTCCTTTCTGTTCACGACGTACGCACGAACGGCGTCGCCCGCCCGTGCCGGGAACACGAGGTTCGCCGATTGACTGACGAAGACGGCGGCCGTGAGCACTGTCGTCCCCGCCCGGTGGCCCATCGGCGACAGCACGTCGCCGTATCGGCGTCCACGGAGCGGCCAGGAGGCGGCGTACAGGGCGCCGGCGGTCGCCAGAATTGCCGGATCGGCGAGCGAGATCGTGGCGAGGAGCTCGCCGCCGTCGACGTTCCGCGCGGCGAGCACCAGTCCGATACCGACGAGTAACGTGCCGAAAAGCGGTCCGTAGCGACGTGCCGCTGTCGAAAGCGACCACTCGGCGTCCGACCGAGCGGTCTCTCCGTTCGATTCGGGCGGACCGTCGTCCATACCGACGCTGGTGCGTCCAAATATTTAAGCTCACCTAAAACGCTACCGTGCCGGTTTCCGATCCCGTCTCAGTGCGGTTCGGCCACCTGCATGCGTCACCTCCCCCGCGTCACTGGCTGCCCGTCCAGGCCGTTACCAGTTTTCTGCGAGGAGTTCCTGGGTGGCCGCTCTGACAGCCTCGTCGCTCGATCGCGCTGGCTCCCACCCGAGGGCGACGAGCTTCTCGATCGAGAGGGCCATTTTGGGGACGTCGCCGGTCCAGCCGCGGTCACCACCGGTGTGCTCGAAGGCCGGATCGAGGTCCATCTCGTCGGCGACGATCGACGCGATCCGGTCGACCGACGTGGTCGTCCGCGTACCGAGATTGAACGTGTTCATTTCCTCGTCGGCGTGAGCAACCACGTGGTACATGGCGTCGAGGCAGTCCTCGACGTGGAGGTAGGACTTCTCCTGGCGGCCGTCACCGAGGATCGTGAGCGTCTCCGGATCGGCGCGTAACTTCTCGACGAAGTCGGGAATCACTGCGCCGCGCAGGCGTGGCCCGACAACGTTGGCGAACCGGACGTTCCAGACGGTGAGGTCGTGGCTGTGAGCGCGCACGGAGAGCAGTCCTTCGTCCGCGAGTTTGCTCGCCCCGTACGCGCTGATCGGTTCCAGCGGTGCGTAGTCTTCGGGTGTCGGGCGGGGCGCCTCGCCGTAGACCGTCGACGACGAGGTGTAGAGCAGTTCGGTCACGCCGGCGTCGGCCATCGCCTCGAGGACCGTTCGCGTCATGCGAGTGTTGTCCTCGAACTGCGCGTACGGCTGGTCGGTGTCGACGTGCTTCGACGCCGCCAGGTGGACGACCCGGTCGATCCCGTCGAGGTGCCCATCGAGCGCATCGCGCTCGCGGAGATCGGCCTCGACGAACGTGACCGCGTCGGGGAGTCGGTCCGCGTCACCGTTCGAGCAGTCGTCGACGACGGTGACGTCTGCACCGTCGTCGACCAGTCGTTCGACCAGATGCGAGCCGATGAATCCTGCGCCGCCGGTCACGAGAACCCGTCCACTGGAGAGACGCATACGCGACCAGTCGGGGGTCCCGAAAATAATCCTGCTGTTCTCTGGATTCCGGTGTGCTTCGGCTGGCGAACGAACTCAGCAAGTCAGTTCCAACTTAAACCCCCGGACCGGTGGGACTGACTCACAGCCTGTAGAATGCGACCTCTTCACAATATTGCTGTCCGTCGCCGCTCTGTCTGGGGATTCTTCGATTGATACGGCAGCCGCCATTCGGAATCGGGACTCACGAGGAGCGTTAGACTTTTGTAGAAGGACAAACAACGAATCTTTGAGTATGAGTCAGCGAATGCAACAGGGACAGCCGATGATCGTCATGAGCGAGGACTCCCAGCGCGTCAAGGACGAGAACGCGCAGGAGTACAACATCAGTGCCGCGCGAGCGGTCGCCGAGTCGGTCAAGTCCACACTCGGCCCGAAGGGCATGGACAAGATGCTCGTCGACTCGATGGGATCGGTCACCATCACGAACGACGGCGTCACCATCCTGCAGGAGATGGACATCGACAACCCGACGGCCGAGATGATCATCGAGGTCGCCGAAACCCAGGAGGACGAGGCCGGTGACGGCACCACGACTGCCGTCGCCATCGCGGGCGAACTCCTCAAAAACGCCGAGGACCTCATCGAGCAGGACATCCACCCGACGGCCATCATCAAGGGCTTCCACATGGCCGCCGAACAGGCTCGCGAGGAAGTCGACGATATCGCCACGGTCGTCGACACCGAGGACGAGGACCTTCTGCGCTCGGTCGCCGAAACGTCGATGACCGGCAAGGGCGCCGAACTCAACAAAGAGCACCTCTCCCAGCTGATCGTCGACGCCGTCCGCGCGGTCACCGTCGAGACCGACGAGGGCGAGAACGTCGTCGACCTCGAGTTCCTCAACATCGAGACGCAGACTGGCCGCTCCGCCGGTGAATCCGACCTCCTCGAGGGCGGCATCGTCGACAAGGACCCCGTCCACGACGACATGCCGACCGAGGCCATCGACGCCGACATCCTCCTGCTCAACGATCCGATCGAGATCGAGGAGGCCGACGTCGACACCGAGGTCTCGGTCACCGACCCCGACCAGCTCCAGCAGTTCCTGGACCGCGAGGAGAAACAGCTTCGCGAGAAGGTCGAGCACATCGTCGACCTCGACGCCGACGTCGTCTTCTGCCAGAAGGGTATCGACGACCTCGCCCAGCACTACCTCGCGAAGGAGGGCATCCTGGCCGTGCGCCGCGCCAAGAAGTCCGACCTCGAGTTCCTGCAGGAGGTCGTCGACGCCGCCGTCGTCTCCGATCTGGAGAGCGCGACCGAAGACGACCTCGGCTTCGGTGACGTCACCCGTGACGCGGCGGACGAGCTGTTCTACGTCGAGGGTGACGACGCCCACGGCGTCACCCTCCTCCTGCGCGGCTCCACCGACCACGTCGTCGACGAACTCGAGCGCGGCATCAACGACGCGCTGGACGTCGTCGCTCAGACCGTCTCCGACGGCCGCGTCCTCGCCGGCGGCGGCGCCATCGAGGTCGAACTCGCCTCGCGCCTGCGCGACTACGCCGACTCCGTCTCCGGACGCGAACAACTCGCCGTCGAGGCCTTCGCCGACTCGCTCGAACTCGTCCCGCGCGTCCTCGCCGAGAACGCCGGCCTCGACTCCATCGACACGCTCGTCGACCTGCGCTCCGCGCACGACGAGGGCGACGTCCAGGCCGGCCTCAACGCCTGGACCGGCGACGTCGAGAACACCGCCGACGCCGGCATCGTCGAACCGGCCCACGCCAAGGAGCAGGCTGTGACCTCCGCTTCCGAGGCCGCGAACCTCGTCCTCAAGATCGACGACATCATCTCCGCCGGCGACCTCTCCACCGACAAAGGTGACGACGAGCAGGGCGGCGCGCCCGGCGGCGGCATGGGCGGGATGGGCGGCGGCATGGGCGGCATGATGTAAACCGACCTTTTACACTGTCGTTCGGAAGACGCGTTGCGTCTTCCGTGATGACGAGAGGCGCAACGCGCCTCTCGAACCACGTTCGTGTCGCGGCGGGTGCGCCAGTGGC
>JGI2924J29684_1077839_pt1 | contig 23333 bp, 18 predicted proteins | sample BenlonsequencITS_FD_29684 | JGI IMG/M metagenome (IMG submission 29684)
CGCCCCCGCGCGGGGGGCGACGGTGACACCTGGGGAATGTTCTTCCCTCCTACTATGGTTTCAATCCACGCCCCCGCGCGGGGGGCGACGATATTGGAACCAGCGAGTCAAGCGGGGTGTGTATGTTTCAATCCACGCCCCCGCGCGGGGGGCGACGTAGGCAAAGAGTATCTGTCCGAGTTTATTTTAGTTTCAATCCACGCCCCCGCGCGGGGGGCGACCGACTATATGTACAAGAAAGGTATGGGATTACAAGTTTCAATCCACGCCCCCGCGCGGGGGGCGACCGGAATAGCTCTAACGCCGGGAGATTACTTTTACGGTTTCAATCCACGCCCCCGCGCGGGGGGCGACGTGCCGCAGGTACCGCCAAGTCTGAACGTATGGAAGTTTCAATCCACGCCCCCGCGCGGGGGGCGACGCAACGCGCAACTCTTTCATTTGTTGTAGATTGTGTTTCAATCCACGCCCCCGCGCGGGGGGCGACTTATAGAGGAAATACAGGTGTCAGAACAACTAAGTGTTTCAATCCACGCCCCCGCGCGGGGGGCGACTATCCGACATTGGAACTAGCCGAGTATACCAGTAGTTTCAATCCACGCCCCCGCGCGGGGGGCGACCATAAAAGAATTCGCCGAAGATACTGGTATAGATGTTTCAATCCACGCCCCCGCGCGGGGGGCGACATCAACTAACTAATTAAGGAGTGATCTTTTTGATGTTTCAATCCACGCCCCCGCGCGGGGGGCGACACGTTAACTATTTTATTATTTTCATTTAATGTAATGTTTCAATCCACGCCCCCGCGCGGGGGGCGACCCGTATCTGTGTTGGCCTAGTTTTCTTCCAAAGAGTTTCAATCCACGCCCCCGCGCGGGGGGCGACGCCATTGAGGCCCGGGTGATTGCATGGCTTGCCGGAGTTTCAATCCACGCCCCCGCGCGGGGGGCGACGGTTAAAAGCCAAACTGTACGACCACATGGTAAAAGTTTCAATCCACGCCCCCGCGCGGGGGGCGACAATAGTTAGGCTCCTTTTCAATTAATTTTAAGGAGGTTTCAATCCACGCCCCCGCGCGGGGGGCGACTTAAAAATTCTTTTCTATTATCATTTTTATTATGTTTCAATCCACGCCCCCGCGCGGGGGGCGACTGGCTTCTTTTTGGTGCTCTTTATCTAACATCCGGTTTCAATCCACGCCCCCGCGCGGGGGGCGACGGAATTTCATTATGCACACCACCTTCAATTTAATGTTTCAATCCACGCCCCCGCGCGGGGGGCGACCCTTTGGCCGTTTTAACCAGCAAAAAGGCAAAAAGTTTCAATCCACGCCCCCGCGCGGGGGGCGACATTATCCACAAAGGCACAGCAACCGATTGCTTTAGTTTCAATCCACGCCCCCGCGCGGGGGGCGACTTATACTCCAACAACTTTTCATATTCTACTTTAGTTTCAATCCACGCCCCCGCGCGGGGGGCGACTTTCCAATTAGAATCTTGAAAACTAGCAGACATAGTTTCAATCCACGCCCCCGCGCGGGGGGCGACCTTCATCTGCTTTTTTCTTATTTTCAATCCAAATTGTTTCAATCCACGCCCCCGCGCGGGGGGCGACTATGTGATATAATGGTTTCGCTGAGTATGTGAGGGTTTCAATCCACGCCCCCGCGCGGGGGGCGACAGGTTCCGGGCCTGGAGGTACGCCCGGCGATGCCGGTTTCAATCCACGCCCCCGCGCGGGGGGCGACCTTTATTTTTATTTGTTTTTGTATTTATTTATTTGTTTCAATCCACGCCCCCGCGCGGGGGGCGACAAGTGAAGATTTTGATGGGTTAATTTTAGCATTAGTTTCAATCCACGCCCCCGCGCGGGGGGCGACGAGTACTGCCGGCAGGATGTTGTCACAGAAATGGTTTCAATCCACGCCCCCGCGCGGGGGGCGACAGCCCATGGGATGGCCAACACCTGGGACGAAATTGTTTCAATCCACGCCCCCGCGCGGGGGGCGACTGGAAAAGATGCTAACAGCATTTACACCACTATTGTTTCAATCCACGCCCCCGCGCGGGGGGCGACGTGTCAACCATGACCAATCTTTTGCATTTTCTTTGTTTCAATCCACGCCCCCGCGCGGGGGGCGACAAGCACTAATGTATTTTTGCAAGGGCTGGCCCACGTTTCAATCCACGCCCCCGCGCGGGGGGCGACAATATGAAAATTGGTGGTAGAGCTTTATCAAACGGTTTCAATCCACGCCCCCGCGCGGGGGGCGACATATTGGTGCTAGAGAATGTACTAGATATATGTATGTTTCAATCCACGCCCCCGCGCGGGGGGCGACATTACTGGATAATATTATTTTAAGTATGGTAAAAAGTTTCAATCCACGCCCCCGCGCGGGGGGCGACGCTTCCATTATAAACCCTTGCCACACAAGGGTTTATAACCTTAATTTCGCGAACATTACATGTTTAGCTTATTTTTTGTCTACATTTTAACAGCAAAACCCGCTTAAACCATTACAAATAAACCTCTGCGATAACTCCAGACTTTTTATGTTCGCTTATGGTTCGCACTTAAACAATGATTGTCCCCTCGGGGTCAAATGTTTGTCTGGCCCCAACGTGTTCAACTCTTCTTTTCCAGTTGCTCCCTAAAAAATAATATCTCAGGCTATCTTCATCCTTGTTAATAATACCTTCAAGCTTATTTTTTAATGCTGCAAACTGCGCTGGATCCAGTAGACATTCAAATACCGAGTTTTGCACCCGCTGGCCATAATTAACACACTGCTTGGCTACGTGACGCAACCTTTTTTTCCCGGCTTCAGTAGTAGTGCTCACGTCATAAGTGACCAATACCATCAACTTAAACTCCCCCTTATTTCCAAACAAACGGAGGGTACCTATCCAAATCGCCTCTTAAATGCCTGGCCAATAGTAACGCCTGCGCATATGGCAGTAAACCGGCGGGTATTTTTTTATTCAGAAAAGGATGGGTTATCTCCTCCCGCTTTCTTTTTTGCCAGGCCTCAATTACTGCCTTCCTGGCCGTGTCTTTCATAACCACACCGCCGGATTCTTTTTTTATAAAACCATCACCGGTCACTTGCCGCCTATTAATTAGACTCAATGCTAGCCTGTCCGCCATGTACGGGCGGAACTCTTCCATCAGATCCAGGGCCAAGCCAACCCGGCCTGGCCGGTCACGGTGCAAAAAGCCCACGTAAGGGTCAAGTCCTACCGTTTCCAGCGCAGCCCGTGCCTCATGCAAAAGCAGGCTGTATAGAAATGACAGTAGCGCATTAAAGTTATCTAACGGTGGTCTGCGGTTCCTGCCTTGTATATAGAAGTATTCCTTTTGTGCTACGATTAAATGATTAAGTACTGAGAAATACTCTCTAGCAGATTCGCCTTCAATACCTCTTACCTCGTCAAGATGAATTTCCTTATTAACCCGTAAAACATTACGCGCCAATATTTTACTGACATTGACAACCTGGGCGGCATCAACCTTTTCTCCATAATCACTGATAAACCGCCGGAGCACTGTCCTGCAATTGGCAAGCTTGCCGATGATAAACATTGATGCAATTTGAGCGGAATCATGATCAGAATCAGCCAACCGGTATTGTTTTCTTCTTAACAGCACATTGCCTTTAGGCGATCCGTGAACAGTAGCCTGATGTTTGCCGCTGGCAGTCAAAAATGACACTGTAACACCTTTTTCGACACACATACCCAATAAAGCCGGACTTGCCCCCATATACCCGAAGGTAACGATACCCTCCAGGTAGTGAATGGGAGTTCTAAAAGCCTCTTGATCCTGTATTCTTACAACAAGGTTCTCCCCATCCTTTACCAGGTACGCCTCGGGGTTAGTAACGTAGAGGACATTAAGCATTTTTCTCATGCCCGTACACCCCCATTATTCATTAGCCATTTCGTCAAACAAGCCGGTTAAATATTTTTCAGCTTTTTTATTGCCCTTGGCTAGATCAGGGACGCAGATACCGGCCATGGAACAATTTTTGCACCGTTTATCTTTTACGGGCAGGGGGGTTATGCCCCGGGCAAAATTTTGATGCATTTTATCCGCCAACTCTTTAACCCTCCCCCGAAGGAAATCATCAAACTGTACTTTATGCCTGCGTTTTGTTTCACCATAATACAAATAGCCATACTCCAACTGAATATCAAGCATTTCTTCCAGGCAGATGGCCTGGGCGCACAATTGTACCTCATCCCTGTCATCAGGCTTTGGCTTGCCCCTTTTATATTCAACTATACTATAGCTATGGTTTGTTTTACTTTTTGGCAACTTGTGCAGTTCAATTACATCCGCTACCCCATACAAGCCAAGTGTTTTGGAAACTAGAGGCACAGAACGTATTGTTTTAACATCACCACGAACTTCTGTAAAGTAAGGGTCGTCCGCCCTTTGGTGTAATATTTTACCTTCCACCGTACGCACATTATCCACCCACTGGTTTTCCACGTGGATAAGTGCCCACTGCCTTTCACAAAAGGCAAAATGCTGAATGCCAGATAAGGACAGCAGGTCTTCTTCCTGATCATATTTTTTCATATTACTTTTCGGTTAGCTTAACCCCTGCGGGAACAGCTGCCGCATTAACTGTCACTTCATAATCACTGTAAGCCCTGGCCGGCCGGGTTAAGTCTTTTTTGGCAACCGTAACGAGCTCAAATAGCTTGTGCGCGGGGGCATTGCCCAGCGCTGTCTCATGTTCAAATATAACCAGTTTTCTTGCAGCCATTTTCCCCCTGGCCGCCGACCGGTCATGGTCAAACATGTTAATCAGCGCCTCCCAGAGCAGCTCAAGATCATCGGTGGTAAAACCTGTTTTTTGCGCCAGATTGGCGGACACAAACCCTTCAGCCCGATAGAGTCCATAGGGTACAATGTGCTTGCGTCCCATTTCCCTGTCTTTTTTTTCGGCATCCTTTTCTGAGGTTACCGCCATTCGTGTGATGGTAATCTCCTGCTGAATAATGGGATCCATGCTGCGAGCGAAATTAATTTGAACGGGGCCGCGTACCTGACCGCAATTGACCTCCGTAGTCATTACTGCACCAAAAGAGCGAATATCATAAAAATGATGACACATAAAATCCGTAACTTTTTTGGCATCCGCTTCATTCTTGGGTAATTTCTTTGATTCCGGCTTAAGCTCATAATGTTCGTAAGCTTTCTTGTGCTGGACATTTAGTACTGCCCCCTCGCGCACGTAGATGTCATAACCTTCGTTCCCACCTCTTGCTATATCCACATAGTTACGTATTTTTCTCTTTAAGCACACGTCGGTCACCAGCCCAAGGCCGGTTTCAGCATCAATGCGCGGCATATTTCCGGCATCTGGATCACCGTTGGGATTTCCATTTTCTACATCAAATAATAATACAAACTCATATCGATTTTTAATTGCTTCCGCCATTAATTAACACTCTCCTTTTTCTCGGATTTGATAAAAAGAGCCTGGCGCTGCTGGTAATAGCCAAGGACAAATTGCCCTTGATCCTCAATGTTTAGGTAGGCCGGGAAACAATCAATGGCGGATATTACTTCCTCAATCCGCTTGTCGGTATACCGGCCATATTCGGCTTTGGAGATGTGGTGTTGAGCAAGTCTTAATAAAATAGGGAAAACTGAGCTCGGAGATGCGGAAGCCGATCCAAAATACCTGTCTCTAATAGTCGAATTTATACCAGGATTGGCATCCTCCTGCGCTTTTTCCAGCAAGGCAAACAGACGTCCCAACAGATACCCCGTGTTATTGTTTGACTCATTTAAAGCCACAGTTAAATCCACCTCGTTTCCTTTGTTATAGTAGCGGCGGTTCCTGGCCAGAAATGCTTTTATGGCGGCCGCCCGCACATAATTTACTTCCTGATCCGCCCTTATCCGGGAAATAATTGCGTTATATAAGGCCGTTGAATAAGGCATGCCGGTAAGTATGGAGCGCATTAGCAGGCCGCCCAAAAGCGGGGCGATTCTTTTGGTATCCCTTAGCGGTGCAGTTTCTTTTAGGAGCATGCTAATTGAAATAAAGTCCGGATCATTGTCATATCTTTTTACGATGGCCATATCGGCATAATGCTGACCTATTTTTTCTATAAATTTTACATATGGGTCCATGTGCCAAAAACGCACCGCCAGACGACTGGCATTGGGGGCTAAACCCAGTATGTAAAAGTTGGTGTCCCAATTAACCCCTACCAGACCCTGGCCAACGGGTTTACCAGCCCTGACCCGCTGAAATATATCATGCATAAGTTTTACCGTTTGAGGATCCCTAACTACCTGAAAGCTGTTTTTATTTTCTTTTTCCTTTTTAGCATCGCTTTCCTCGCCAACCGGGAAAAACAGCGCCCCCAGCAGGTCTTCCTCCAGGCCGCCCGTGGAACATTCCGCCCAAAAAACAGTTGTGGTGTCACCGATTCTAACCCGGTGCTTAGCATTGCTCAGCAGGTAATTCAACGCAGTAGTATAACCAAATGTCGCTTCCTCGCCTACCGGCGCGTTAAAGCTCTGCTTTTTGCCATAAGAAGTAAAAGCATCAAGGTTGAAGGAAACCAGCGAAGCCCCGCTGGTCTGAGCCCCGGTCACACCTTTTATATTAGGGTGTAAACGGGCTATACCCGTGTCCTTTCCGGTAACCAGGCATTGCATATTTATGTTAGAAGCTTGACCCGACCGGTACATTTCCCAGGCATCCACCATCGCCTTATTTTCATGTAAATAGCCAGTCGCCCCCTCCAGTTTAAACACCAGATTCAGGCCTTCGGACAGTTCGTCAATATGCCTGGATATCACAGGATGCTCCAGTGCACCGGTAATATCCCAGCTGTGCAAAAACTCCAAAAGTGCTGTCGCACCTTCATCAGCTACATTACCCAGTATTTGATCATGTTTTTGCACAAATTCTTGAAAGCATTTTTTAATTCTATCTAGTTTTACTGTTTTACCTTTCTGCCCCAGGCCCAAAACATAAGTACAGTTGTCACATAAAAAGTTGGCAAAAATATTAACTGCTCTTTTACCTTGTTCCGGCACTGTCATATCTCTAGATACCAGCTTTTTATCCCGTTCCACCCTCAGATCAAGAATATCCAGCAACCGGCCCTGCCTGGAAAGCACCAGGCAGTAACCCACTTTCACTTTATTAAAACCAGGTCGGCTAACCCCGGAATCCGGGTCATTTAATAGCGTTTCGTAGTGTCTATAGAGCGCGTTAATAATCATTTAACCGTCACCCCTTCCTGTACCCGGGGCACTTCGATTAAGCCATCTTTCATGCTGGCCCTGAAAAAGAGGGGATTCATGCCATCCCCATGGTCAATATCCCAAAGCATCCACCCCAAATCTTGCTCACCCCGAAGCTGAGAGTGCGGTAACGGTTCTCCTTCTTCAATTAGGCGAAAGCTGGCCGGGAACTCCCGGCAGCCCAGGTAGGGTTGTTGAAAACACTGACCCTGCCTGGCCCTGCGCGTAATAATGGCATAATGCTTTTCCGGCGTATCTTGGGACCCCGCTTCTGCGGTCATTTCAAAATGTGCTTCAATTACGTAAGCCACATTCCGTAACAGCAGGGTGGCCCTCTGCTGGCGATCTTGTGAAGCATACTGGCACAGCACCATGGGATTACCTTTCATAGCTTTTTTGACGTTTCCAGCAGGGATTTTGCCTCCCACCTCATTGCGCCTTACATTATCAAAACGGATCTCGTTAAGTACGAGTATACTATCTACCACCCACTTAATGGCCGGTTTCCAGTGCAGGGATTCCAGTATGCCCCTGGCGGCGGATGGGGTCATTACATCGTAACTGACCCTTTCCACTTTCATTTCCGGCCTGGTAAAGCAGGCATAATTCCCCCAGACCAATAGCCGGATACCATAACCCATGTGATTTCACCCCTTTTCCTAAATAATTAAAGTGTCGTTTAAAAACATGCTTTCCGTAAATGGATTAAGACCTGTTTTCCGGCTATAATACTTGATAAACACCTCCTCCTTAAGCACATAAAATGTTTCGGCAATCACTTCCAAAGCCTGGTTGTTAACTAGCTCATTAAACTCATTTTCATAAACTCCCACACCATAGCGCTGCAGTTTTCTGGCATATGTGCCGGGGAAAGGGCTGAACTTGGCTTGGGCTAGCGTTTTATTACAGGCTTCGCCCCACGGAATTATTATGGGAACAGTATTTTTGTCTATTATTTTGAACTTGTCGGCAATGGTTCTGAAAGGAAACTTTAATTGTTTTTCCTGTTCCTTTATTTCGGCCATAATACCCTCCTTATCCAACAGAGCGGTATCCACGTCGTATAAAGAAGAAAAGTATTCCTTAACACCATCGAGCCCCAGGGGATCCGAAAGGCGCTCAAAGACCATACCGCCCAGAGAGGCCGTCCGGGATAGCCACCCCCTGGGCAGGCCATGCTTTTCCGCTGGCCAAAATACAAATAACCGGCCAAATGGCAATAGACCTTCCCTGTTGCAGCGGCCTGCCGACTGGGCAATGGAATCAATACCCGCCATACTCCGGTAAACTACGGGAAAATCCACATCCACCCCTGCCTCGATTAGCTGGGTGGACACCACCCGGCACACCTGCCCCTTTTTCAACCTATCCTTGATTATCTTAAGTGTTTCGGATCTGTGTTCCGGACACATCCGGGTGCTCAGGTGGAAAGTCCCCTCAGCAGAAATCTGTTCATACAACAGCCGGGCATGTTTTTTTGTATTGACAATACACAACACCTGGTGGTAAGCGGTTAACCTTTCCGCCAAATCATCATCGACTACCGTACCAATGTTACACACTTTAACCCTTTTGAAGGCTTGGTATAACCCGTCCGGGTCGCCTATAATTTCTACAGGTTTAACACCATTGGGCAGAAGTTGCCCAATGGCTGGCTGAGTTGCTGTACATAGCACGATAGTGGTTTTATAGTTGGTTACCAGTTCGGATAATGCATTCAGGCATGGTTTTAAAAAACCGGTAGGAATCATCTGAGCCTCATCAATAATAATGACGCTATTAGCAATATTATGGATTTTTCTACACCGCGAACTTCTGGCCGCAAAAAGTGACTCAAAAAATTGCACGTTGGTGGTAGCAATGACAGGCATGTCCCAGTTTTCCGCGGCCAGTTTCAATTTTTGCCCGACGTCGGAGGCATACTCGGTATCGCTATCCTCCTGGTCTTGCTGCGGATAGGTAAAGTTACTATGGTGCTCAAGCACTTGCTCAATACCAAGCACTTTCCTAAAAACATCCGCATTTTGTTCAATAATGCTGGTATATGGTATGACGTATATTACCCGTTTTTGGCCATACTGTAGGGCATGTTTTAGAGCAAAGCTCAGGGAGGACAGCGTTTTTCCGCCACCGGTGGGCACGGTAAGGGTAAAAAGACCAGAGGCGTGTCGAGCTTTCTCCCTGCAGTGGGCCAGAATTTGGGCCCGCCACCGATTCACTACGGTATCCGGCGCTTTAGCGCACATATCATCTAGAAACCAGTCCAGTTTAGAAGATAATTCACCCAGCGCATATTGATTGTTACGGGCAGCTGACTTTGCCGGGCAGGCATACTTTTCTGTATCCAAAAAATCTGCATCCACCAGGCATGAGTATAAAAACCGGATCAGAAACTGCACACTGAATCCCGCGCCACAAACGGGCCTGATGGCGGGGAAACTTACCTCCCCCGCAGGCGGCAACTCTATTTCTCTGAAAAACGCACTATAATCATTTAATCTTTTATTTAATCTAGCGGCCAGCGATGACTCGTCCGCTGCACTGCCCCAGTCGGGAAGGCCGCAGTGATGACCGGCAATGATATAGGCTAAAATCCTTCCCACCGGGCCATACCGTTTTTCCGCTTCAACCGCCCCTGCTGTAGAATGATCAACCTTAATAATCCGGCCCTTTAAGCGTTCTTGGAATTGAACAGAATATTTACCCATATCATGCATCAACCCGGCCAAGTAAGAAATCTTTTCAGCTCCCCAAGGTTTTGCTGAAATAGACGCTGTTTCACCGGCGTGTTCAAGGTGATCCTTTAGCAACTGCCACTGGCTGGCCGGCTTGTCTTTATCAGAATGAGCAAAGTATGTCATAATGTACACCATCCTTTACAGGTCACTATTAGCAACTAAGTAATTTGTATTCACCCTCTGTGCAAGCCAAGTTGCTACCATAACAATACACTCACACCCGGACTACATTTTGTCACACTAAAAATATTTTTAAACTATTTAACCATCATAGTTAACACCTACCGGAATTGTCTTATTATGTATTGTAATATTTCGACATGAATTTATTAAAGCCTGCAAAAAATCTCAATTATTGGTTGTTAAGAAAGATGTTTTTTATCATTTACAAAGAAATAGCACCAAATGCTTTGTTTTACATGAATTTTGCCCAAAATTTGTCGTATGTTTATAATATAACTTGATTGCAACATTAAGCTATCCAAGAATATCATCAGCGACTTAACAAAAAACCAGGCCATGCACCTGACTTAAATTAATAACATCAATACCTCTTCGTTTTATTGTCATTACATCATTATGGAATTCCATCAAGTCAACCTATAATAAAAACCGACAATGTTTTTAGCATTATTTTGCAGGAAATGCTAATGCTCATCAAGAATTGTATAATCCCGAGGTGATACGCATGTCTCGGGAGGAAATAATAGCAGAAATAGAACGCCTGCGTGCCAGGATGTATGATCTGGTCGACGCAGGCGCAAATTATGACGATTTAATCTTGGCCAGCCAGGAGCTGGATAGGTATATAGTAATGTACCACATAGCCGCCAGGTTTTGACTCTCACACCATTAGACTCAGCTGTGACGGCTGCTCCGACACTGACTGTCTCCTGGTTTAATTCCTTTATCGATCCACCGGCTTTCACTCTTTGATAAGAACATGCCGGGCTAACAAGGCCCGATTTGCAGCTATTCATAATGGTAGTTAAAAGCATTATAACCATCCTCAATTTTATCAATATAGCTTGCTAGACCTAAGCCACTTGCTCAAGCTGAACACCACCAGCCCGTGGGTAAAAAAGAAACCTCCCTGGCTAACTAAACTAACAGTTCAATCGCCAGCAAGGTTTTCTTTTTTACATTCTCGTTTTACCCTTGATTAAGCCAGCTTAAAACGTTTAGATAACTCATCCAATTCCCCCGCTAAACCGGCCAAACTCTGCGTAGTGGAGGCAACCTCTTCCATGGTAGCTGTTTGCTCTTCAGTTGCTGCAGCCACATTTTGCACCCCTGAATTCATCTGCTCAATTGCCACTGCCACTGACTGTATATCATCCGCCATATTTTGAACAGCGCTAATAATTTTTTCTATGGTTACTCTTACTTCCCGTACTACCTGTGACCCGGTTTCCACCTGGGTTCCACTTTGCTGCATGCTTTCAACAGCTTTTTTCGATTCATGTTGGATAGAGGTTATGAGAATGTGGATTTCTTTGGCTGCCCCGGCGGACTGTTCAGCTAACTTTCTAACTTCATCGGCCACCACTGCAAAACCCCGACCGTGTTCACCCGCACGGGCCGACTCTATGGCTGCATTCAAAGCCAGTAGATTGGTCTGATCGGCAATGCTGGTAATAAGCTCAACAATTTGAGTGATTTTACCGGCAGATTCACTTAAACCGCTAACAACTTTTCCACTGCTTTCTGTCGTCTCTTGTATAATATCCATCTGGGCAACAACGCTGTCAAGTCCTTCGTTCCCTTCCTTTGCATGGGCAGCAGCCTGGGCGGAAACATCGGAGATATGTTGGGCATTGGCGGCAACCTGTTCCACAGTGGAGGCAACTTCGCCAACAGTGGAGGCGGTTTCCGTAGCTGCTGCTGATACATTTTCAGCACTGGCGGACAGCTCGGCGGCGGACGAGGCAACTTTCTGCGACTTTTCCTGAAGCTGCCTGGTGATATCTTTAAGGTTATGCAGCATATTATTGAAAGACTCAGCTAAATGGCCCACTTCATCTTTTGTTCTCACCTTGATCTCTTTTCCCGTAAGGTCACCTGTGGCTATTTTAGCCGCTTCAGTATCGACCAAACTTATAGGATTGGCAATCATGCGAGCAATAAGGAGGGCAATAACTAAACCCAATATTATTATTATTAATACTACGATATTTGAGGTAGTAATTATTTCCCGAACATTATCAGTATTTTGATTACCACCTTCTTCAAGCAACTTGGACTCATATTCACTGAAAGTTTGAGCAGCAGTGTCTAAATCCGTAATCGTTTTTTGGTTGGCTGCAAAAAAATCCGTAATTTTCTTTTGGGCAATAGCCCGTTCTTTTTCGCTTTGAGCTGATTCACGGGCACTTATCAAAGGAACTAATTGATCTAACATAAGTTTCCTATAAACATCGGCTTTAGTTTTATAGTCATTAATTAATTGCTTACCCTCGTCAGTTGACATCAATGGGGCGATCTTATCAATTAGCTTAATGCTGTTATCTAAAGATGCTTGGATTTTAGCCGGGCTGTCAGAATTACCATCTATAATGTAACCCCTAACGTTAACGGCTGCCATATTAAACCCTGCTCTGGCTGATTCGGCATAAATATAACCATAAGCTTTTTCGTTTATCAGTGCACTGTAGTTATCATCCATCGTTTTCATTTTATCAATAAGGTATAAACAAGAACCGAGCATCAACAATAAAACAACCCCGAAACCCAATAAAATTTTTCCCTTAATGTTTAATTTCACAACAACACCCCCGTAATATGGTCATTAAGGATTATCTAACAACGAACATATATTGATTTTATACCGTCATTTAATAAATTTACCCTTTTTCTAAAATATGTTAAACCATGCTTTATATGCAGTCAATTCTACAAAATAAATTATTACCCTTCATAATATAAAAAAATTGTTGAATTTTTCCTCTATAAGTATAACCGGGGGAAATAAAAGGGGAACCATTAAAAATCCCCCACCTGCACTTTGCCAACAAGTGGGGGAATAATGTTTAACCCTGATAAAACATTTAGTTAATCCTCAATCTCAAACTTGACTATTCCTTGCTGCAGTTCATCTGCCAAATTAGCCAGATTCTGAGCGGCACCGGCCACCTGCTGAATAGCCCTGACAACCTGATCGCTGGCACCGCTAAGCTGCCTTGTGTCCTCGCTGGCTTGCATGGCACCGGCAACAGCTTGTTTAATCATATCCGTATTTTTTTCCACAGCCCCGATAATCTGGCTCAAGGAGGCACCGGTCTGTCCCGCCACTTGCACGCCCCCGCTAACTTCATCGTTCCCGCGTTCAATGGCTGTTACAGCTTCCCCAACCCCCGACTGGATATCTTTAATCAATACCTTAATCTCATGGGCAGCACTGGCCGATTGTTCTGCCAGTTTGCGCACATCTTCCGCCACCACAGCAAATCCCCGGCCTTGCTCCCCGGCCCTGGCAGCTTCAATAGCTGCATTTAAGGCTAAAAGATTGGTCCGGTCGGCAATATTGGTGATAGTGCTGATAATCTCGCCAATTCGATTGGATTGTTCGCTAAGTTTATGCACAGTTTGATAGACATTTTGAGAAGCGGTGTCAATAGCATTTATCTTATCTACTGTTTTTAATACAGCCTGATTGCCTTGCTCCGCTATCTGACGCATTTGCTCGGATTCCTGGGATACTACGGCCAAACCTTGTGCACACCGATCCGACACTGACGAAACCTGACTTGTAGTGCTGGCCACTTCTTCGATGGAGGCGCTTACCTCTTCGCTGGAGGAAACTAATTCCTGGCTATATGCTGCCAGCCGCTGGGAATAAACTTTAATATCTGCGATAATCTCTCTTAAATTGTGCACCATAGTGGCCACCGCACCGGCCAAAACACCTACTTCATCCTTGCTTTTAACTGTTTCAACTTGCTGCGTCAGATCTCCCTCGGCCACGGCCTTAACAACTGCACCGAGCCTGGTTAAAGGTCTAATAATGATGGTGGTAATCATTAAAGTGGATATCAGTATTATCAACACTGCGGCAACAGCCTCTACCTGTGCAAACCTCAATTCACCGGCCAATTCCGTGATTACTTTTGAGCGGTCGTTAATTATCTTTATAAAGCCAACCGGCTTACCGCTATAATCCTCCAACGGGACTATGAGTGCCGCCTTGCGATTGTCATCCACATAAAAGGTTTTAGCCTTTTTGGCGGACAATACCGCGTTAATATCATTTTCGTTTATTGAATAATGATCTTCTTTCGTGGTAGACACCAGCAAGCCTTCCTGGTCCTCCCAGGATACGCCGGAACTACCCTTGCTGTATATGTAATAATCCCCGCCCATTTGTTTTTGCCACTTTTCCAATAAGGTGGCGTTAAGCCCGGGGCCATATTCCACGCTGCCCACTTGTTCACCCTGGTACATTACCGGCATCACCACCCGGAAACCAAAGCCGGCCTTGCCCTCCTCCAGGCCCTGCACTGTTTTACCGGTTTTGTTGCACTCTAATACCGTATGACGAAAGGACGACAAATCATCACCATATTTATCCGGCTGATGTAACCGTAAAAAAGATATAGCCGGAGCCAGGTGAAATTGAAATTGTTCTATACCTTCCTGACTGGTCTCCTGGTATATCGGTAGAGTTAAAGCAAGCAGTTTTTCACGGTCTTGTTCGGCAAAAGCTTTTTGAATTTCCGGATTGGCAGCTACCGCTTCCAATCCTAGCCTGGCCTGGTTAAAAACATTATCCATATCGGCCAAAACACGCTGCGCTACCAGTTCATAAATTTGACTTTCCTGGTCTAACTGCATAGCCACTTTGTTTTTGTAATCCTGGTAAATTATCAGGATTAATACCAGTGAAATAATGATCGTTATCGGTGCTATAATTTTAAAACGAACACTGTTTCCCATTTTACCCCCCTAACATACTAAAACCCTACTGCAGTATTACAGGACTGTGGAGTTATAACTGTTGAAGATACTATCAGCTATCAAATCCTATTGTTTAATACTTATAAGTACCCACGTGTAAAAATCTTTACCTCACCGCTTTCCCCCTTGTCTTAAAATTAATCTCAGGCAAAAAATACATATTACACTAGCATGAAACTATCAAATATTTACCATAGTTAATGTCAACATAACGACATTTACTATGTCATATATACGACATTTTGCTTCACATATAGCCCAAATTCCACAAATTCTATCTATTTGTCTCAACTTTCATACATGATTGAAGCCGCCGGCGTCAATTGCTTCAGCCAATGTCGGCGGGATATCCACGTTATAGGCTTTGCCGTAAACCGCATTATCCGGCGCACGCCCTTTACTATATAAAAATTCATTTCACAATCCTACCATACCGGCTATCCATGATATAATACCGTAAGGAAGCAGAACAGAATAAACAATTTTGATCTTTTAATTGCAGAGGTAGCAGATGATAAATTTACTAATAGGACTGGCGGCAGGGTTCTTCGGTGGGCTTGTGGGCCTCGGCGGCGGAGTAATCATGATCCCCCTGATGGTGGGCATACTAAAAATGAGCCAGCACAAGGCTCACGGCACAAGTCTTGTAGCGCTGGTGTTCACAGGAATATCAGGAGCATTCACCTACGCCCTAAATGGTTCGGTGGATATACTTGCCTCGTTGCTTTTGGCGTCCACCGCCATATTTACCGCCAGGGCGGGCGCGCGCTTTGCCAATGCCCTTCCGGAATGGAAGCTCAAGAGATCCTTCGGCGGGTTTTTAATCCTGGTCTCCCTGCTCTTGCTTTTGAAACCTTACCTGTACCATGTTGCCGAGCCCGACACGGGTTGGCTAAAAATATCAGTTCTCTTATTAACAGGAATTTTCACCGGCTTTCTCTCCGGTATGATGGGGGTTGGAGGGGGTACGATCATGGTACCTTCAATGGTGCTGATCATCGGCTTCACCCAGTACGCCGCCCAGGGCAGCTCCCTCCTGGCCATGGTCCCGGTGGGAATAGCAGGGGCTTATACTCACTGGCGTTTGGGGAATGTCAGCACCGGTATATTGCCGGGATTAATCCCCGGAATTCTATTAGGCACGTACCTGGGCGGCTCTCTCGCCTATATCCTGCCTGAGGAGGTATTACGCATTATCTTCGCCGCCGTACTGATATGGACGGGGGCAAGATATTTAAGAACACCAAAACCTTCGCCTGATGAGGAATCAATTGCAGTGGGAAATCGAGTAGGGTAGCGCCGCAGTATTTTCTGTAGCGTTATCCTCCGGGTAGAAGGGCTGCGCAATTCGCAGCCCAGATCCCCACGGAATCAGGCGTGCAGATTTCCCGCACCTGGCTCTTCAGAACTTGTTTCACAGCATTGCGTATCTCTGCATATCTTGATATGATATTTTGATAACTGGCCGCAATATCGGAAATGTCTCCCGAATTTGCATCAATGTTTACCTAAAAAATCTCTACCAATATTTTAAAATTTGGTAGAGATTTTATGTTTTGTTAAAACCTTTTCCAAGCAGAAAGCCCTATGATAATTTGGTAGCTGAACGAGTTAACTAAAATATTGTGTCGCCGCTTTTTCCATTTAAACCCGGGTGCACATCGAAGCGTACCGCGCCTACAGCTACATCCCCGCCCGCAACCCGGACGGCTCTGGCTACTCCCTCGTGACCGAAGCCCCCGCACAGTTCAATGGCTTTGACCCCTTCGGCAACCAACTTTTTGATGACCTCTTCGGCTGCTTGGTAGTCTTTTACACCTACCACTTTCAATTCCACCTCCGGAGTTTGCACCTCGGACTTATGTTGGGTGGGTTCGGCACCGGGTGCTAAAAAAATAAACGCAGCTTTAAGCATAAAAAAACCTCCTTTTTACATTTCCTAGAGAATTATAATGCAAAACATATGCCTGAACATGTAAGCTTTAAATTTAAGCAGGTGCTGTCCACGGCTACACCGGTATTAGAACACTATCCCATAAACGAACATTTTGAAGCAAGTTCTTAATTTAGGGGGAGATTTCAACTCCCCCCTAAATTTTAGAACTGCAAAATCCATGACTTAGTTGGTATTGTACTCCCACTTATAGAAGTGGGAGACTTACGCCAAGTTAGTCAGGTCAAAATGTGTAATTTCTTTAATTATTCCTTGAAATAAGTACTAGAGCTAGATACACTAATATTAAATATAATTGATAAATTAGAAAAGATTTTGTCAATTAATCTGGAAGTAATTGTATTAAACGGACACATAGCCAGACACTCATAACGCTTGGTGTGCACTTCGATGCCAACCTCTACGGGAATATTGTACAAGTATCATTGATTGGGGGGTCTGGGAAAACATGGTGGTAAGTTCTACACGGCTGAATAAAAAGAAAAAACTAGAAAAATATTGGGAAGGCTTTATTACCTCTGACAAATTTGATTTAAGCCAGCTAAACAGTACCATAGCTTCATCCTGGCAAAGATGTAAAGAGGCGGAGGTAAACCCCCTGGGCGGTAAGTGTGATCGCATATTCGGGCGGGACCGGCTGGAACAGCTGTGGGAGGCCAATAGAATACTTTTGGAAGTGGCTGCGCCTGTAATTGAGTCGGTATATTACACTGTTCAGGGGTCTGACTTCATGGTGGTGCTGGTAAATAACGAGGGTATTATACTTAAAACAATGGGTGATTATCAAACCCTTAGCAGCGCGGAGCGGTTAAATTTTAGACAGGGGGCCGTTTGGACGGAAGATTCGGTGGGTACCAATGCCATAGGCACCTCATTGACATCCGGTATTCCCATCCAGATCACCGGCCCTGAGCATTTTTGCTCCCATCACCATGTCTGGACTTGCTCGGCAGCACCCATACGCGATCCGGAGGGGCATGTGCTGGGCTGCTTGGATATGTCGGGACCCTATGATAAAATGCACCCGCATACGCTGGGCATGATTGTAGCGGCGGCTCAAGCCATTGAATACCAGCTGCGCAGAGAATTGTCCAAAAGTGAATTGGAATTGGCGCTTAAAAAGTTGACAACAGCGGTAGATACGGTTAACGACGGAATAATCTATATTAATAAAGATGGAATAATTACCGATGCCAATATTCCCGCCTGCAACTTGCTGGGCCTGTCGCATGGTAAATTAAAGGGGATGCGGTTCAATCATGTACTGGGCGGCGATATCGCTTCCGGCTGCCTAACGGCTGGAGCTTCAGCAAATGGGGAGGATTTTATTATCTCCGCTCCTCCGGGCAGGTTGGTTTGCTCTATCAAGACCATTACCCATAATAACGGCACAATAGGCGGCGCTGTGGCTGTTATCCGTATCCAAAAGAATGGCGCTAAAGGGCCAGTAAGCTATTGCACCGGCGGGAAGATGAAAGTTGCCGGTGGCCCAAGGACTGATACCGGTTCCGGCAACGGCCTTGTTCGGTCTTCCGGTGGGGTATCTGCCGGCACCACCAGCCGGCAAGCCAATCCTTTCAATGGTATTATAGGCTGCAGCCGGCCTATTTGCGCTGCGATTAATCTGGCCCGGCGGGCGGCGGCCTGTTCCTCCACCGTGCTGCTGCTGGGGGAAAGCGGCAGTGGCAAGGAAGTATTTGCCACGTCCATTCATATGGCAAGTGACCGCCGCCAGGGCCCCTTTATTCCGGTTAACTGTGCATCGCTGCCCAGCGGGTTGATCCAAAGCGAGCTATTCGGCTATAGCGGAGGATCGTTTACAGGCGCCAAGCGAGACGGTCAACAGGGCAAATTTGAGCTGGCTAACGGCGGTACACTGTTTTTAGATGAAATCGGCGATATGCCGTTGGACATGCAGGCCAATTTACTGCGTGTACTTCAGGAAAAAGCGGTGATGCGGGTTGGTGGCAGCAAAATGATTCCTGTGGATGTACGGGTGATAGCCGCCACCAATAAGGATTTGTTTCAGGAGATGCAACAGGGCCGCTTTCGGGAAGATCTTTTTTACCGGATTAATGTGCTTTGTATTGAAATACCTCCCTTGCGGGACAGGGGCGCAGGCGACCTGCAGCTGCTCACTCAACATTTGCTGGTTTCCATTGCCGCCAGGCTGGGAAGGCCGGTATGCAAAATTGACTCCGCAGCAATGGAGATGCTGGCGGAGTACCACTGGCCGGGTAATGTGCGAGAACTGGCCAATGTGCTGGAGCAGATGCTGATTATCACCGATGACGATGTTACCCGGGTGGAACATTTACCGCGTTACCTGCAAAAGTCGGCCCGGGATTCGAAAGGATTGGCCGGGCAGGTTTCCTGTGCACCGGAGGAATCAAGAAGCAGTAATCCGGTAAGTACACTGGAACAAATAGAGAAACAAGCTATTCGAGAGGCGCTGCAGTGTTTTGGCGGCAATATCAGCCGAACGGCACAGGCGCTGGGTATAGGCCGGAACACACTGTATGGAAAACTAAAAAAGTATGATCTTAATGATTGAGCAAAGGATAAGATTGGATAGAAAATACTGGCTGCCAGTAATAAAAGCAGCCGGTATTTTTTTGCCCAATAACAAGAGCTCCAGAAAGTACACGCTGTTCGAGTTATGACCATTGTACGGTTTCCGAACAGCAATATCGTAATAGCAATATTTTTGTGGCTTAGAACATTTTGTATTGCCAAGCAAAACTACAATTGTTCAACGATAATCGAACAGTTTTGCGTACCGGCTTTCTTCAAAGGTAAGGTTATTCTTTACTGTTTTTGGCGTTTTGCTTTATGGCATTGTCCTTGCTTAGACAAAAAAGTGTTTTAAATCTTCCAACAAGATTTAATTAAGTTAGGAGGGAAAGTTATGGCATTAACTAAAGAAGAAATGATGGAGATGTACCAAAGGATGCTGTTGATCCGGGAGTTTGAAGACTCAGTGGCCAATGTTTTTTCTCAGGGGCAGATCCCGGGTTTCGTACACCTGTACGTGGGAGAAGAGGCAGTGGCGGTAGGGGTCTGCAGCAATCTCAGCGACCAGGACTACATTGCCAGTACCCACCGTGGCCACGGGCACGGTATTGCCCGGGGAGCTTCAGTGGACAAAATGATGGCGGAAATCTTCGGTAAAATTGACGGTTACTGCAAAGGTAAAGGTGGTTCTATGCACATTGCCGATGTGGAACTGGGCTTTTTGGGTGCCAACGGTATCGTTGGAGCCGGTCTGCCATTGGCGGCGGGAGCGGCCTTTGCCAACAAATATTTAAACAATAATGGGGTGGCGGTTTGTTTCTTTGGTGACGCCGCTTCCAACAGGGCGACCTTTCATGAAGCGCTGAACCTGTCCAGCATCTGGAAGCTGCCGGTGGTATTTGTCTGTGAAAATAACATGTACGGCATTTCCATGTCCCAGGAGCGGCACCAAAATATCACCGATGTGGCGGACCGGGCCACAGCTTACGGTATTCCCGGCCTTACTGTGGATGGTAACGACTTGATGGCAGTTTACGAGGCTTCGTCGGAAGCGGTTAAACGGGCGCGGGCAGGAGAAGGCCCCACCCTCATTGAGTGCAAAACTTACCGACACCGGGGTCACTTTGAAGGCGATGCCTGTGTGTACAGAAGTGAAGATGAACTTAACCAATGGAAAAAGAAATGCCCCATTAAGCGGTTCGCTGCCAGGCTTTTGGAAATGGGCTTGGCCGGTCAGGATGAGCTGGACAAGATCAACGAGCAGGTAAAAGAACAAATCAAAAGTGCCCTGGAATTCGCCCGGCAAAGTCCTTTGCCCGATATAACAGAGCTGACCAAGGATGTTTATTGTGATTAAAAAATTAATTAGCAATTTATCTTGAAGGGGTGATTGATATGTTGGAAATGACTTATTCACAAGCCATCAACGCAGCTCTCAGGGAAGAAATGAGACGGGACGGCACAGTGTATATTCTGGGTGAAGACGTGGGCGTTTTTGGCGGCTGTTTTGGTGTAACTGTTGGATTAATTGATGAGTTCGGTGCCCAGCGGGTAATGGATACGCCCATATCAGAAACCGCTATTATGGGCAGCGCCGTAGGCGCGGCCGCGGCCGGACTGAGGCCTGTGCCTGAAATTATGTTTGTCGATTTTATGGCCGTATGTTTGGATGAATTTTTTAACCAGGCCGCTAAAATGAGGTATATGTTCGGCGGCAAAGCCAGGGTGCCCGTAACCCTGCGTACTGTGTGCGGGGCCGGAGTGGGGGCCGCGGCCCAGCACTCCCAGAGCCTGGAGGCCTGGTTTACCCATATGCCCGGGGTGAAAGTGGTGATGCCATCCACGCCGGCTGATGCCAAAGGTTTACTGGCGGCCTCAATTCGGGACGACAACCCGGTAATTTTTATCGAGCATAAAGTGCTTTACGGTTTGTCCGGTCCGGTTCCGGAAGGGGAATACACCATACCCCTGGGCAAAGCCGACATCAAGCGTCCGGGTGGGGACGTTACCGTGGTGGCCACCTCCATGATGCTGCATAAAGCGCTGGCTGCGGCTCAAACTCTGGCCGGTGAAGGGATAGAAGCGGAGGTTATCGACCCTCGCACACTGTCACCTTTGGACAAGGATACCATACTGGAATCCGTAGCTAAAACCGGCCGTTTGGTAGTTGTGCATGAAGCAGTAAAAACCGGCGGGTTTGGCGGGGAAATAGCCGCCATAGTGGCAGAGGAAGGATTTGATTACCTGGATGCGCCTATTAAGCGGGTGGGCGCCCCCTTTACTCCCGTGCCTTTCAGCCCGCCCCTGGAAGCGGCCTACATTCCCGATGAAAATAAGATCATTGCTGCTGTCAAAGAGCTGTTATAAACAGAGGGATTAGAGAGGAAGAGATATGTGTCATCTGTGGGCATAATAGCCAACCCGGCCTCCGGTAAGGATATCCGCAGGCTGGTGGCCTACGCCACGGTATTTGATAATAATGAAAAAGTAAATTTGATCAGAAGAGTGCTGCTGGGTTTGCATGCGGTGGGAGTACAGAGGGTTCATTTTATGCCCGATTACTTTGGCTTTTGCCACCGGGTCATGGACGGCCTGGCCGGGCAGCACCGGCCCGCGCTGGAAATCAGCTTGCTGGATATGCCTGTAGAAGCCAGCCAGTTGGATTCCCGGCGGGCAGCTGCCCTGATGACCGGCGCCGGGGTACGGTGTATCATCACGTTGGGCGGGGATGGAACCAACCGGGTGGTGGCCCGGGGTGCCGGCGAAGTGCCGCTGCTGCCCATTTCCACCGGCACCAACAATGTATTTCCCGTCTTGGTGGAGGGAACTATTGCCGGTTTGGCAGCGGGGCTTCTGGTTACCGGGGCGGTCCGGCCGGAACAAGCGCTGGTGCGAACCAAAAAATTAGTGATTTATATTAATGGCCGGCCGGTGGATAGCGCACTTATTGATGCCGTGGTGCTGTCGGACCGGTTTATCGGCTCCCGAGCGGTTTGGGAAGTAGATAAAATCAAGCAAATAGTGGTTACCAGGGGAGCTACCACCAATATCGGCATTGCTTCCGTGGCCGGCGGCATCCGGCATATCGGCATGAAGGAACCATTGGGCATGCACATAGTGGTAGGCGGTGATAACACGCCGCTGCAGGTTAAGGCTGCTATCGGGCCCGGCCTGATCAGGAGAGTGCCGGTGGCCCGGCATGAACTGCTGAGTCCCGGACAAAGGGTTACGGTGCTGGAAAATCCATGTGTAATAGCGTTGGACGGGGAGCGGGAAATTCAAGTTAACCGGGGTGACCGGGCCGAAGTGGAACTTTCCCCGGCCGGACCTCTGGTAGTGGATATAAACCGCACCATGTCCACGGCTGCCGCCGGGGGAGCGTTTAAGATTAATACTATTGACGGAGTGAGTGATTAACATGGCAAAAATTGTTTTAATGCCCAAATTGGGATTAACTATGCAAAAGGGTAGAATAACAAGCTGGCTAAAAAATGAAGGAGAGCAAGTAGAGCAGGGCGAACCATTGCTGGAAGTAATGACTGAAAAAGTCAACATTAAAGTGGAAGCTCCCTTTAGTGGAACGTTGTATAAAATTATCGGCGAAAAGGGCAAGACACTGCCCATATCGGTGCCAATTGCAGTGCTGGCCGAGGAAGGCGATACGGCAGGCGATTTGGAAACAACCGTGGCCCAGGCTCAGGAGGACTTGCGGCAGGCCCTGTCCGCACAGGATCAGGCAACAGATACTAAAAAAGCTGAGTCCAAGCCCGTCAAGCCCTTCGTGGTGCTCAGCGGCAACCGTAAAGTATCACCCCGGGCGGCCAAGTTGGCCCGCGAGGCCGGTGTGGACGTCAACTTGATCAGCGGCTCGGGATCAGGCGGCCGGTTGG
>JGI2924J29684_1077837_pt1 | contig 23331 bp, 15 predicted proteins | sample BenlonsequencITS_FD_29684 | JGI IMG/M metagenome (IMG submission 29684)
ATTACCTTTTCAATTAAAAGCGGCAGTGGAAAATACATGATTTCCTGTGCGTTGAAGACCTCAGGCAGCGTGGAGGGTTCCGGCGTTTATTTCGGGGATACCTTTGTGCCTCTTGAAGATACACAAAACCATTGGAAAATTTTTTACAAAGTCGTTGACCTTGGAAGTGTACCCGGAAAAGTAGATATCCGAATCGTCCCGGCCAATAGCAGCGGGAAGATCCTGGTGGATGCGCTGTTTGTGACTCCAATGCTGTGTGATGCCGAAGCCTATGTTTACAATAGTTTCATGCTCACCATCGGAAAGCACCGCAACAGGCGGGATGGCAGTTATGTTCTGCATGATGTGATCCAACGCCCGATCATGGAGCTTACGGATGCCCAGAACCCTCTAAAAGCCAGTGTGTTTTATAACACCGGTAATGGAGTCAATCAAAATACCGTAAAAGGGCCGGACTTTACGCTGACGGCGGAATTTCCCAACGGGGGTCAGTTTACTGATTTCAATCGCGGCGATGATTATTTGAAATATTGGGCCGTTACCGAAAAGGGTCTCCAAATGCGGGAAAATACCGGCACAAACTATGTGTTCATGTTTGGAACAAAGCTGAATACCTGCCAGGATATCAGCTTATCCGCCAGGGGGCTTAAGCTTCATCGCAACTTGGACAGCTGGGAGCTTCACATCGGGGGCACATTGATCGAGACGGTCAAAATGAACGAAAAAGCGGATTCGGATTATACTCTGATACAGTTTGGAGAGAGATTTACTTTTCTGTGCAACGGGGCCGTGCTCTTCAGCAACAAGACCGGGAAAAGTGATCCACAGCCCATCAAAATAGAAAGCAATAATAAGCTTCAGCTCAACTATCTGATGTATGCCCCGGAACCTGCCGTAAAGATAACTTACCAGGATTATGTTGGTAAAACTCTGCAGGACCAGAGTATAACTGAGGATGGTGTACTGACAATGATGCCGGTATATTCTCCTCTTGGGCAAGCCTCAGTCCTGACAAAGGCTGTGGAAGCCAAAAATGAATTGTGGGGCTATCGCAGTGGTTTCATAACCGATTTTAATTGGGATACAGGACAGTTGAAGGGGGAAGCGGCCGAAGCCTATCCGGAGGACGGGGGTTTCCCCTACAGTAGAACGAAAACCACAATTTCACCCAAGCCCCTGCCCAAAGAATTAAGGCAACCCGGTCCGGTTTTATCACAGCATCCGGTGACAATGGACTATTTCACCAACTTGAATCAGATTTTTGGCGGGAACATAAATCTGCCGGGAGGCCAGTATTTTGTAAATCTGGTGAAAGACGGGGATGGTCTCAGTACTTATACCGTTAAGGACAAGCTGGATAATAAACTGGCTGACTGGAAGGTTTCCGAAAAAGACGGTACTCAGAACCTTACAACCTATGAATATGACGACTTCGGCCATCAGGTTCTTATTAAGTATCCCAACTACTATGACTCAAACCTTAGTCCAAGCGAGCGTGAAAAGTTTGTAAGCCGGATCCGTTACGACTTCTTTGGACGAATCGTGGAACGGACGGATGTGGATACAGGCACGACCAGGCTCGCATATAACAGTCAGGGCAAACTGCGTTTCACCCAGGATGCCGCGGGAAGTAAGCACGGTTACTATGTGTACCAGATGTTCGATGACAGGGGGAACCTTACGGAAATCGGAAGCTGCAGCGGCGTATGGGATGAGGCTGTGCTGCAGGAAAAGGCCGATGATCCTGCTTTCCGTCCTGAGAACAGCCAGTGGGCACGGAAAAACTATTATGACGGAACTGGTGATAATAGAAACCTGCTGGGCAGGCTTTGGAAAACTCTTACTTATAACGGCAGCGAGGACCATATTGTCGAAGAAGAATTCGACTATGATTCCGACGGCAATATGATTATGCGCAAGCAAAAGGTCTTGGGACAGGAGAATGTTTTGACGGCGGTGTACGACCGCAAGGGGAACCCCGTGAAACAGCAGGCAGATAACAAAGAGGAAATGAGCTATGTTTATAATACCCAGGGGCAGCTAAAGGAAGTGTACTCCGGGGGAAAATGCATAGCGGCATACACCTATAATCCGTCCGGAAAGCTGAGTACGGAAACCTTCCTGCCCGGTGAGCCCAATCAGCTTCTGCGGAATTATTCCTATAACAGTGCAGATTGGCTTTGTTCTATCAAGGATCCATTTTTTGACCAGCAGATCAGCTATTATGACACTGACGATAAAGCCATTTATTCAGGCAAGATAAAAGCTGTAAGCAACAAATTCTTAAATTCCAAGGCCGGTCCCGGCTTTTTAAAAGAATACCGCATGGAATATGACTACGATGGACTGGGGCGGCTGTTGTCTGCTGTCAATTCAATGGGGAATAAGTTCAGCTTAAGTGCTTCAAATCAATTGGCCTATGACAATAACAGCAATATGCGCAAAGAAAATGAACAGGAAATGGGTTATCAAAGCGGCAGTAATATGCTGGTTTCCCGAGGCGCCGACAGTTTTCAATATAACGAATTTGGAAGCGTCACCAAGGCCAAGGGGCTTACTTTGCAATATGATAAAGCTCTGCAGTATGTATCCTCCCTGGTTTCGGAAACCAAACAAATCAATACACAGTTTTTATATGGAGGTGATGGCCGAAAGGTAGCAGAGGTGTCACAGGACATGATAAAAACTAATGTCCATAACGTGAAGGGGAACTTATTTGTTCAAACGGAGCAAAAGACAGGGAAGCGCTCTTGCTGCCTGGCAGGTGTCGGCGGCGTATTTTCCCTGGTGGAGAATGGTAAATCCTACTATTTGGTTAAGGATTACCAGTCCTCTGTAAGGGGGATATACGACGGTCGAGGTTTGTGTGCTTCTTACAATTACCAGATTTTTGGCGAGTATTTGGGTCATGTCTACGAAGAACCACAGGCAAAAGGATTGATCAGCTTTGGATTTACCGGGCAATTGCGGGATAAGGACACCGGTTTGTATCAAATGCATTCCAGGTGGTATGACCCAACGGTGGGAAGGTTTTATTCCATCGATCCCGACAGGCAGTATGCCAGCCCTTACATTTATGGCGGCTCCGACTGGGTCAACTATATGGACCCTGACGGCGGTTGGTCGTGGGGTGTTTTTGCGGCAATCACAGGAGGTATTTTACTTGTTGTTGCGGGTGCGGTCCTTACGGTTGCTTCCGCAGGTATTGCCTCTCCCCTGGGAGCCGGACTTGTTATGTTCGGCGGCACCTTTTTATTGGGTGCAGGGATCGGCAGTGTCTTTTATGGTATAAGCTCTGCTATAAAAGGTGAGTTTGACTATAAGGATTGGCTCATCACTGCCGGTCTGGCGGGAGCCTTTGCCAGTCTAACAGCTTTGTCCGGTATGGCAATACCTGCAGGCTTTACAATGTTTGGTATGAGCGCCGCCGCCACCAATATTGTCCTGGAAGTTGGGATAGGCGTTGTGATCGGTGGTGCCGACGGAGTAATAACAAACGGCTGCTTAAATCTCGTCCACGGAAAGAGTTTTACAGAAAACTGGGTCCAAAGCATGGTAATCGGTGCTGTTATAGGCGGTGTCTCTTCAGCCGTATTCGGGCTGGTAGGTGCCGGACGCAATTTGAAAACTCTTCATACCAATGGGGAAAACCATAACGTGCATATAGGCTTGGCCGGCCCCAAAACACAGAAACTGAGGCATTCCATGATTGCCCAGGACGGAGGTAATTGGTCTGATATTTGGCCGGGGCGGGGATTTGGAAATCCTCCTCGTGGGGTACCATTCCACGGTCGCAATGTTGACACGGTCACCATTCCAAGAGTGCCCAGGAATTTGGTTTATAATACCGGCTCTAATGTCTTTGACCTTATGACTAATAACTGTACTACCTATACCACCAGAACTTTGGCGACAGCGGATCTTTATGCACCCCTGTGGGCAAGGACTCCCAGTACCCTGTATTACTGGGGAAAATTAGTAGTTCTTTTCTAGAAGTGTAAAAAAACAATCAGAAAGGATGAGGACGATGCAAGAAAAGGATGGAAAAGTTACTATTGTAGTTACGGAGGACGTACCTTTGATAATCAAATCCTCTAAAAGCCGTACACAGTATGACGTTGTAGAGCTGGATACAGGAGGCTACATTGAGATTCACCTGCCCTGTACTTTTAAGATCGGTCAATTGATCGGAGATGAATCCGATTTTGGAGCTGCAAACGCTAACCCCTGGGGACGAGATATTATCATTACCGGGGATAGGGGCAAAAACGGAGCCAGAGGCAGAGACGGTGAAGCAGGCGGTGCCGGAACAGCGGGAGAACGGGGAGGCGACGGGGGGGACGCCCCGGACGTTACCATTGAAATTGGCGAGCTGAAAAGAAATCTTAACGTATTAAATGTAGGCGGTAGAGGCGGCGATGGCGGAAAAGGCGGAGACGGCGGTAACGGCCGTGACGGAGACGGTTCAGCAGGCGGAGCCGGTGGAGACGGCGGCAACGGCGGGAATTCCGGTAACGGCGGCAATGGCGGCAAAGTCGTCATCAAGTGCCAAAAAATGAATGACTACCAAATCATAGGTGAGTGCAAACAAGCCCCATGCGGCAACGCCGGAGCCGGCGGTCGGGGGGGGGCCGGAGGCAGCGGAAAACCTCCTGGAGCCGGCGGAAAGAGCGGCAGCAACGGTGTATTAGGGCTGTCGGGAGAAAAAGGGACTATCGATATCAATCCATAAATATCAGCTTTGAGAGGAGAGTATAAAATGAAAAACATAGAAAGAGACAGTATTTTTCCTGAGGGATGCAACGGTGTGGAACTGGACTTTTCCTATCCGCCCCACACCGAATACTTCCTTCAAAAATTCGGCGGTAAGGAACTTCTGGAGAGTGAATTTCCTTTGGTTTATCAAGCTTTTTTAAATACTCAAAAGGAGCATGCAGAGAATAAACCGGCGGCGGACAATGCCGATTCAGGTACCCCCGGGTATGGTATGGTTGATAATATTTTTTATATCAATGGTTTGACATACGATCCTAAAACAGACGTATTCACAGGGCTGAACTCCTATTTGAAAGAACAGCAAATTTCTATGATCGTTTCAGGAGCCTTGACAGACAAGACCCATAATGTTATTTTGGATAGCTGTTATGAAATCTATGATAAACCCTTTAAGGACAGTGCTAATACAGAGCTTAAATATCCTTCCATTAACCTGGTGCGGGAAGAAGATAGCGTGATCACCTCTAATGCGGATTACACCTTGGTAAAAAGGGCTTCGGCGGCCAATGGCAAATGCACGTTGTCTCATAATGCCCTTAAAGAATACGCTGCAATAAAAATTCTCGGAGGCTCGTCTTTGGTCGAAAGCTTTACCATTGATGACCCAAAAACCTCATATACCGGCAATATCCTTATTCTTTATAACAGAACCGCCGGTGAAGGAGAAGACACCAAATACTATTATCCGGATGTAAGCAAGGATAGTAATAATATGGTTGAGGTAAATATCCCGATAAAAGGGGCCATTAAATTTGTCAGCAATGTTACCAAAGCCCAATACTCTACGACTTCCTTAACTACAAATATCCTTGTGGAGTTTTCTGACAACGGCAGCATTAGTTTCAATTACTCACCTGAAGAAATAAAGAATTTCTTTGCATGGGATGCAGCCACCCATACTCTGTCATTTACTTTTCCGCGGGACTGGAACACCAAGCTGAATACAAGTGATCTTGGCACATCTACCGTCCTGACTTTAAGATGCAGTTTTTATCTTGATGTTACTTATGGGGAAGATACTAACATTGTGGGTTGCTGCATCAACAGTGTATCCACTCTGGGCCCGGGAGAACAGTACTATACCAGCACCAAGCCATCGGTTCGAGTACCTTTGATTTCGGTAAAATGGGGTTGTTATGGGAAGGATACAAAAATTACTATGGCTGACGGTTCTCAGAAGCTGATATCCGATATCAAAGCCGGGGATCAGGTCCTGTCCGATAAGAAAGAGAGCCTTACGGTAAAGGAACTTATTTATGGACACGAAGACGCAGTGATATACATGAAAACCGATGCCGGAGAGGAACTTTCGGTATCCGAATCCCACCCGGTCGTTACCCAGAGAGGTATTGTTATTGCACGTAACCTGAATGCCGGGGATCTCCTTGTTCGGGCCGACGGGAGTCAAGCTTCACTGGCTACCCTATACAAAAAGGATTATCACGATACGGTCTACAACTTGAAGATAGATTCAGTTCCCCGGGTAATTATTGCAAACGGCTTCTTGGCAGGGGACTTTGAGGGACAAAACGACCCCACCCTGACACCAAGCGAAGAAATCGCCCCCGAAACCCCTGAAGAAGCTGCCCTGCGTGAGGAATTCAACAAGCTGTATGAAAGGCTCAAGTCCAACCAGCTAAGATAACCTAAATCTTGAATATGAAATAGTTTTTAACTTGGATTTTACTTATGGTGTTTTTATCCCCGGTTAGATGTCCTAATCTACCGGGGATATCTGTTTATAGAACTCGCCCCTGAAAACCCACCCCCTTGTGGGGTGGGATGAAAGGGACATCGCCCGGTAGGGCAAAAAGTAGAGGAAAAGCCATCAAGTTTTTTAACACGATTACCGGAAAAACCTTCTGGAACAATTAGAATATGTAAGGCTATCGTAAAATAAGCCAAGAGGCTCAATTCACCCTTATGAGCTGCTTCTTTGTCAAAAAGCAAATATGTTCGAGACTTTAAGGCATTTTCAAATTTAATAGCTCTTGTCTTTAGAAAGCCTTCAATGTCAGGGTCAGCAGGGTAAATAAAAGAGGATATGACTTCATCTGTGGCAGTCATATCCTGATCCATCAGCGTTTTGAGCGGGATAAGCATCGTGTTAATCACTTTAGCCCATGCCTTTGTGCAAGTTCCACCCCTCTGCTAATTGCTTCCTCATTGGACATTGCATGATAATGGTCAACCGGGTGACCATTATCAAACAAGTGCGCTGGTTTTGCCATGATTATATAATCCGATGAATGCCCTTCTCTGATAATCCAGTATTTGTTGCCGCTATGAATTACCTTATTCCACTGTTCAGAGTCTGACACGGACTCACAACCTTTTATTGGTTTAAGGTAATTATTATCCTATAAAATGAATTCTATTAGGGATGCAACTTTGGTAAGATTGCCGTTTATTGCGACGATTATATGAGTAACTATAATTAAAAGTTAACCAGTATTATTATCTTGTTTATCAACCCGGCGGCCTTTCCGCCGGTATTTCTTTTTATCAGGCTGTACCCGGGTCTCGGGCTTTCGGTGCCATGTTTGACGGATTTTGGGCTTTTTGATTTTATCCAAATTATGCACCTCGCTTGGTTTTCGGTGGTTTTGTTGTGATTACTACCTAATTCGACAAGCGGCGGTGCATTTCCTATTTATGGCTAAAAAATTTTTATAAACTTTCGAACAGACTCTTTAAGAATATCCCCGCACCGATGGTGAGTAAGGATATAACGGCTATAAAAACCAGTGCGTTACTATCCGGCGAAAAGATGTTAAATGCCAATCCAATGGCACCCGTAAAGAATAATGTAACTCCGGAACATATGATAATGTCTCTAAATTTACTCATGTTTCACCTCACCAAATTTTTAAATGGGCTTCTATGAATAATATTAACAATGATTTAACAAAATGGACAAGATTTCTTAATATATAATTTGTAAACTATATTATATGATATTAATTATTTGTTAGTTACATATGGAGGTATAAAATATGTCAATATTCAATCTGTTTTCTGGAAATAAAAATAATTATGATAACCAAAGTCATGTTGATTCAATAAACTTTATTTCAGCTTTGGCTGATTTTTCACTGGCACACACAGAGCTTATTGCTTTTCGCGCGGCTTTAAAAATTCAACAGGTTGTTAGCCAAGCTTCGGATTTGGCGGCAACAAGTCAGGAAATGGCCGCCAATACGGAAGAAGTATCAGCTTCTTCGCAACAAATTAGCGCGACAATTCAAGAGGTAAAGAACGGTGCTTTCGATAATATTAAAAAGATCGACCACCTGGATAATCTATCCTTTGAAGTAAAGAGTACACTGGAGAAAATGATAAATGATACTAAAAACTTGGTAAACAAGATTAATAATATAGACGATATTACCCAGAATGTATCAAATATTGCTGATCAAACAAATTTGTTATCCCTAAATGCTGCCATAGAAGCTGCCAGGGCCGGGGAAAACGGCAGGGGGTTTTCCGTCGTTGCCGAAGAAGTTCGTAAACTTGCGGGCCAAACCAAATCCGCTGTTTCCGAAGTGAAAAACATATCAGACGAGATTAATGGTGAAGTTTCAATGGTAGTGGAAGCAGTGACCGGTGTGCAAACGATTTTTAATCAATATATAACAAACGTTAATTTTGTCTCGGATAAGACGCGCCACAGTGTTCAACAAATAGAGGAGTCAGCTGAAGCATCAGAAAATATCGCCCATGCGATGCAGCAGCAAGCGGTGGCCACGGAAAACCTGGCCAAGTTGGCGCAGGATTTGACAGAGTCGGTTGACTTTGGTGATGTTTTGTTAAATGACTCGGATCATCTGGTTGAAATTGTTAAACCTCATATTAGCGTTATAGAATCTGCATCCGTTGTGAGTATATTGGCGGCTAGGTTGGTGGACCATGCAGCTTTTCTGAAGCAAGCCATTCATGCTGCGGGTAAAAATGAAAAAATGGCCGGTCACCATGAATGTGCTTTTGGTAAATGGTATGACCGGAATATTGATAATTATAAACATTTAAACGAATATATGGCCATTGATGAACCGCACCGGCGAGTTCATGAAGCTTCTCATGCACTATCACAAAATAAAACTTTGGAGAATGCAGACGCTTTATTGGTTGCGTCAACCGATGTATTATTGGGTTTCATCAAACTCTTATCAAGACTCAAAGGCCAATCGGCAGCTTAAGTATAACCTTCAATTGTGTTTTTTGACCAGAGTTTAATTGATAAAATAAACGATGTTTAGAGCCAATACGAAAAAAGCGCGCCCAATAAAAAACATGTGACATAACCCGAAAATTGGCGTCCCTGACCGCGCTCGATAAGCGACGCAGGGGCTATTTTATTAGAGGTGAAACTATTATCTATGCTTATTTTTAATCAAAAATTAACTTTCTTCTCGAAAGCGAGGTTAGATAAACTTGTTAAGATTTATGAGTAACTTTATGAAATATGCTTTAACTTTCTTTACACTTGGCCTTGTATTTTTCCCTCCGTTTTTTCTAGGGCTGTATTTTGAGCCGGAAATGAGTATTCACCACTATTTTGCAGCTGCTGCTACCCTGCTGGTTCCGGTTTTACTGATTCTCCACTCACTCATTATAAATACCGGGCCTTCCTTAAATGATAAGCAAAAAACCAGTAATACGGCTGTTAGCGGCGCAGGACTCCTGGCGCCGCTTCAACAGTTGGTGACATCCCCGTATTTTCTGGCGCTGGCTGCCCTGGCGGCCGCATACGGAATTTCTTTTCTGCAGGCCATCAATCCCCGTGAGGCCCTTTTTGCCTGGCTGAGGCATATTGACTACCTGCTGACTTTTATGCTTGTTTTCCTGGCAGTGGGGATGTGGAAAACCGACCGCCCTAAAGCAGGGTTTGGGCGCTGGATGCTTATCGCCCTGACTGTTTCGGGAACAGCTATTGCCGCAGCGGGTATCCTGGCGGCCCAGGGCACCATGCCCTTACAGGGTGGGGTAACAGGTTCAGGGCGCCTGGCCTCTACCTTCCAGTACCCTAATTCCCTCGCTGCCTACCTCACGGCCATAGTGCTGCTTACCACCCACCTGGCGGTACGGGGTACTCGTGCCTTTCAGGCCGGAGCCTATGCCGCAATGGGGTTTATAATATACTTGTCTATGCTGGGAACCCAAAGCAGGGGTGCATGGCTGCTCCTGCCATTGATCCTGCTCGTTTTTATCCTGGGGCAAACAGAGCGGAAAAAGCATCTTTTATTTACGGCAGTAGCATTAGGATTGGCTTTGCTCCTGAGCGGAATAACACTATCCCCGCAGGTTCAGCAGTCACAGCCCAATTGGGGTGCTCTTTTCATGACTCTGGCGGGCTGCCTGGTGGCCGGCGCCGCCTGGGGCATAGGAGTAACACAGGCTCGTAAAGTAACCCATTTTAAAAATAGAAATAAACTCAATGACAGAAAAATCCGCCGGAAGAAGCCTGCAAATGCTGGAACTAACTTTACCAAGGTCAGAGTACCCAACAAGGCTGCCCTGGGGGCAATTTGTATCTTGTTAGTTATTGCGGCAGGGGTAGTAATAATCCTCAACAACTTAGGCAAATCTAATGATATTAGCACCTTCGTCAGTCCTGAACTAAAAAGAATCACGCATATCAATACAACAGACAGCAATTTTCAGGGCCGGCTGTTATTTTATCGTGACGCTTTTAGAATGATTCAAGATCGGCCCCTGTTTGGCTGGGGCGGAGGTGGCTGGAAGAGCGGTTATGCCGCCTACCAGTCAGTTAATTACACAACCACAGTGGTGCACAGTCATTTTATGCAGGTCTGGATTGAGGCCGGTACATTGGGCTTAGCCATGTTTACTATACCTTTCCTGCTCCTGGGCCACGGCTTTATTTCTCTCTACCGCCGGCACAAAACTTATCCCTCAGCCTCGGAAACCTGGACTGTGGGAACGGCTGCCCTGGCCCTTGGATTACATGCGGCCATTGATTTTGATCTTTCCTTCAGCAGCATGTCCTTGCTCCTCTGGGCCCTGCTGGCGCTGTTTGCTTACCGGGAAAAAATGATGGGTTTTGGGTTGCGGTTCTTTAGAAGGAAAGAATTCACCCAGGATCTGAGCAAGATGAAAGGCTCCAACGGAAAGAGAGCTTTAGGGCTAACAGTGTCACTGATTGTTTGTTTTACCCTAGCCGCAGTTCATCTGGCAGCATATACTTTCATTTTAAACAGTGCGGCAGCAAAGGCGCAGGACGCTGCCCAAGCTGCACAAGAGGGAGATACTCGGGCGGCGCTGGCACTGATTCAAGAGGCCGCCCGCTGGGACCGCTGGTCGGCCCGGTATCCCATGCTCCAGGCCCGGTTATTAACAGCCGGCAGCGGTGTTAATTCCAAGCAGTCCGCGGAAGACTATGCCGGTGCAAGCCTTGACCTGGCACGCCGGGCGGTAAAGCTGGACAGCTACAATCCCGACAACCGTTTTTTCTTGGCCCGGCTCTATCTGACCGGGGGCCAACCGGAAAAAGCCCTGGCCGAGGCCGAACAAGGCAAAAAGCTCAAACCATGGTTCATCCAAACATGCGAAGAATTTAATAGTATTCTTGTGGACATTGCGGTCCAGCAGCTCCTCCGGGGCCAGGAGGAAGCCGGGGTACATACCTTGCGCCGGGTGCTGGCAGTAACCCGGGAGGCCGTTACCAAAAAGGAAATGCTGCCGACCCGGCTGCAAAGCCTGTGGGACACACGGCGGGATCTTGACCTGACCCCGGCCCTGGCCCTTTCTGCCGGCCGGTCCGCACTGCTCCTGGAAGATGAGCAGCGGGCACGGGAATATTTGTCCATCGCCGCCAGAGCAAGTGACGAAAAGACAAAGACCCTCGCTCAGCTTTGGCTGGGCGCTGCACTGCAAAAGGCCGGGGACCCGTCGGGGGAAAAGTTGATTGCAGAGGCCCTGAAGTCCGGCCTTGAAGCAGAGAAGAACTATACAGTTTTAAAACAGCTGGTGAAATTTTAGAGAATCTCCTGCAGGACACTTCCACCTTAGAAAAAGGCGGGGTGCCCTTAAATTTTGCTTTTGTAAAATCGAAGTAACTACTTAACTTGCCAAAATACTATAAACCAGCTATGCATTTCTCCGACCTTCTTAGAGTATTGCGGTGAAATCCCGACCTGGTATGAACTGGGAAGAGAGATAAAGGTTTTCTTTAGCATTCCAGTTGCCTATATAAACGCGCTTCTTTGAAAAGAGAGGCTATGTAATGACAAATAATACTGGACCGGCGCGTTAAGCCTGCCCGGGCTGTCAATAGCCCGGGATTCTTTTTTGTCTTACGGTGATGTATAAGAACTTATGGATAATTACAAAACTAAAAAGAAAGGAGGTAAGTCTTATGAAAGAAATCAGACTGGCCACAACAACCAGTGCCCAGGACAGCGGGCTGCTTGCCCAGCTTTTATCCAGGTTCGAGTCCGAGAGCGGTTATAAGGTCCAAGTCCAGGCGGTGGGCAGCGGTCAGGCAATGGAACTGGCAAGGCGGGGCAAAGCCGACATTTTGCTTGTTCATGATCCCGAAGCAGAACAAAGGTTGATGGATGAAGGGTTCGGAACCGACAGAAGAATATTGATGCACAATGACTTTATCCTGGTAGGACCTATAGATGATCCGGCCAAGGTCAAAGGAATGCACTCCGTAATCGAAGCCTTCAAAAAGATAGTAGAAACAAAGAGCCGCTTTATCAGCCGGAATGACGTCTCCGGTACAGACAAAAGGGAAAAGGAGATCTGGCAAAAGGCAAATACAGACCCCCACGCTACCGATTACCAGGAGACAAAAAGTGGAATGGCCGAGACGCTTGCCGTTGCATCCGGTAAGAAAGGATATGTTCTGACTGACCGGGCGACATTTCTCTCCCAAAAACATGAACTCAAACTCGAGGTTATGGTCGAAGGCGATGATCTGTTGCTTAATATATACCACGTGATTCAGGTTAATCCGACCAAGTCTCCCGGCGTTAACGCTGAAGGTGCTAAAGCGTTGGCCGACTTCCTAAACGGGCCGAATGCCCAGGAAATTATCGGAAACTTCATGAAAGATAGGTTCGGTTGTTCCCTGTTCGTACCGGATGCGGGGAAAACAATGCAGGAAATAACACAGGGGAACTGGAAACAGGTTTTTGCGTCATAAACTTAATTGAGTGTTGTAATTACCAGAGGGACAACCGGCTGTGCCATTGACCCTCTGGTTTTAAGGCGGTGAAACGTCAGTTCTAGTTATCTGGGAGTGCAATTGATAAATTAATTCATTTCTTGGTAGATACACTCACAGGATTGCCATATCCAATAACCGTATTATAAGTATTAAAGACGATAATGTTACATTCAAATGGAGAGATTATAAAGGTACACCACAATGGATTATTTAAAATACACCATAGGTAAAATTTTCTTACTCATGTTAAATAGACTTACGGTTACCCCCCTTTTTTTTAAACTAGTTATGTGTTAAACTGTAAGAAATCTCCGAGCCTTTCCACCTTTAGCTATGGCAATGGTGGCTAGGCCGTAAGGGTACTTTTGGGAAACCATTGTGCCTCCCATTGTGGAAAGGAGAGCATGGTATTGTCTGCGTACTAATGTACGCGATTGACGATTATTAAGCTTTGCCCTTTTTACAACAGGGGCAAAGCTTTTTATTTTAATACTTTTTCTTTCCGAGGCAGATGACTTAAACCACAATGAATGGTGAGGGTAATCTTGCCCGGTTGGAAAGGAGAATTTAAGTGGTTGGTAATTCTTTAACAGATTTAACAGAAATAAATATAAATTTTTTGTTGGATAAGCACAGGCAAAAAATAATTAATAAAATAATTATTAAATCATTATTGCAAAAGAATACTGAAGAGGAAGCTATGCAAATGTTTCTCTGGACTCTGGCTGATATCGAACCGCCTGTTAGCTATCGAGAGCAATTAGTATTCCGTGCTTTATACAGAATGTTTCATAGTTATACTAGCGTAATAATAGATACAAAGGAAAAAGCTTTCAAGATTCTCGGTATCCCCAGGGAAATGTGGTATTGCAACCCAAATAAATTGCTTAAACAAGCAAAAATTGCTTATTGGAAGCAGTTTGAATCCCTTGATATATATAGTTTTATAGCCAATGCCGGTGATATTGGATTAAAGAAAAAGGCGTTTATGTTTTTTTCCGTAAATCGAGGCAGCTAACATGTTACATCGAGTAATATATAAATAAAAAATATTTTTGCTCCGAACCGCCTCGCCTAAGTTCAGCGATATGGTGAACGGTCAATAGGGTGTAATTGGAAACGATTATGCCTTCCTTTTGAAAAGGAGCACAGCTTATTAAGGTTTTCACCGACCGGGTAGACTGTGTTTCTTACCGTCTACCCTTTTTTATTTTTTCAGTAAAGGTGGGTTACATAATGTCAAACGCAAAAAGGAAAACAACCGAAGCAATGGTTGATTGGGTGGTGCCTTATTTAATGAACAACGGATTTAAAGGATCTTACCCAAATTACCGCCGGATACGTCCAGGGCAAATTGACCTTGTAACGTTCCAATTCTCTTGCTGTGACCAAGCTTTTTGTATTAATATTGCTAAATGCCCTCCTGAGGGAGTACGATACAAAACCGGCGAATTTGTGAAACCGTCAGAAGTGATTGCCCTGCATTGTCCCCAAAGGCTTTACCTTGGAGTGCAGGAGGGTCATTCTTATCACTGGTTTAAATGTAACCCCCGCAGGCAGGAAATAATACAAAAAGAAAAATATCCCTTCGTTACAGTATACAAGGATACCCCGCTTAAATATAAATACATGGCTGACGATATTATAAATTTATTTAAAAAACAGGCAGAACCCTGGTGGGAGAATTCCGAAGCCTGGTGGGAAAAAGGTTTACCTACCTACAACAAGCTTTTCATGGATTTTTTCTATAGTTTCCAGCAATCAAGCAATATGGTTTACCGTAATAGACGACATGCTTAGCGATACTTAACAAATAATCATGAATTTAATAATACCCTTGTTTTGATTGATTAATAAATCTTAAAATTACATATACTCAGAATTGTAATTCAGGCAGGGATTGTTAGGACCAATAGCGTATACATTTTTATTTTTCCGAATCTGTTCGCCTGTAGTCAATAAGACTATGGCGGCGAATCTATACATGGTGCGCCTGGAAACGGGCTGGCCTCCCATTGTGGAAAGGAGCCTTCATTATCTGGACACAGAGATCCGACTGGCTTCCTTTTGGCCCAACCGGATCTTTATTATTTGTCTGAAAGGAGGATAAAGTGCGTAGCGCGCCAAGGCAGGACAACTGTATCAACTACGATACCGGTTCGCAAAAGTGCCCGACATTTTTTGCAGGCAAAAGTATTTTCCTCTGTCATAGGCATTAGTCACAACCATAGACCACTCAGCCTCTCCCCACAGGAGACGGTACGGGAAGGTCCGCAGAGAATTTTTATTTACAAGTGATACCGGAGGTTAAAAAAGTGCAGCTTAATGTAAATTTAGAAAAAGCATTGGAGTACATCCTTAGCCGTATTAGCCCATTACCTGGTGAATCCATTCCCTTGATGCAGGCGCTTGGTCGTGTTGCCTTTCAGGACTTATTGGCAACCCGGGACTTGCCCTCTCACCCGCAGGCCAGCTTAGATGGCTATGCATTGCATATTAATGATTTAGGTCGGCTTGATAGCTTTAAAGTCCAAGAACGTCTTCGAAACGGCGAGTTGCCACGCTCTCCTCTCATTCCTGGGCATGCAGTCGGTGTTGTAACGGGAGGGCCCTTGCCTGGTGGAACGGGCGCGGTTATAGCTCAGGAATTGGTTACAGTGAAAGAGGATCGCGTGATTTTTACAGGTAAAACCCCCCAGGGCAGCAACATTAAAACTCCAGGCGAGGATTTTCGAGCCGGGGATCTGCTTGCGCGGGGCGGTACCCGCTTCGATGCAGGGCTGCTCGGAGTATTGGCGGCCTTTGGCAATAGTGAAGTCATGGTATACCGGCGTCCCAGGGTGATGATCCTCAGTTTAGGAAGTGAAATTGTTCCCTTTCACGCAGAACCTGTGCCGGGCCAGATTTGGGACAGCAACGGACCCCTTGTGGCATCCCTTGTAACACGTAACGGGGGACAGGTGGTCGGTGTAGAGGTCGTTAGTGAAAAGACTAACGGAGTTAAAGAGCATCTATTAAATATGCTTAAGCAGGCCGACCTTGTGCTTACCATTGGGGGCGGTGCCTCCGGAGTATGCGACAATGCCCTATCAGAACTACAGGGAATTGGAGCGGATATATTATTTTGGGGAGTTCAAATCAAGCCGGGAAGTCATAGCGGTGCGGCCATTTGGGAGTCCAAGCCAATTATATCCCTTTCCGGAAACCCGGCGGCCTGTGCAGTGGGCTACCAACTTCTAGCAGCACCTGTAATTCGCGCTTTTCAGTCCCTTGATCCTTATCCACACCGCCTTTCTGCTTTGTGTCCCGATCCATACCCAAAAAAAGGGGGACCCCGCCGTTTCCTCCGTGGACTTGCCACTTGCCATCAAGATGGGTGGAGGGTTAGCTTGCAGCCGGGCCAGAAAAACAGTATGTTGCGCTCCCTCATCGGTTGTAACGCATTAGTGGAACTGCCGGCGGGGCACCCTCCCCTGGAGCCTGGATCACGGGTATCAGTGCTGCTCTTAAATAATGCTTATACAGGAATGGAGTCTCAGGCTTGATTTTTTTGAATACTTTACGCTTAATAGTTTGCTTATCCTATTAACACTTTAACATCCTGTAGTTTCTTTAAATTTTTTGGGGGATGATTTCTGTTCGTTATGTTTTTTAAAGCATATTGGTAGTGCGCGAGCTAGACGAAAACTACAAAAATATTATACGAGGAGTGATGGTATTGGAAATGGTGAATCTCAGTATTGACGGTAAAGAGATCCAAGTTCCGGCAGGCACGACGGTACTTAATGCTGCTGAACAAGCCGGTATCCACATCCCCAGGCTTTGCTACGAACCGGACCTGAACCCCTTTGGGGCGTGCCGGCTGTGTGTGGTGGAAATACAGGGGATGCGCAACCTGCCGGCTTCGTGTGTGACAACTGTTACACCGGGCATGATTGTGCAGACCAATTCACCTGCGGTGGTGGAAGCAAGGCGTACAATACTGGAACTTTTGATTGCCAACCACCCGCAGGATTGCCTGACCTGCGAAAAAATGGGCAACTGTAAGCTGGCTCAATACTGCTATGAATATGGAGTTAAAGAAAGTCCCATGCAGGGGGAAAGGCATAATTATGCCGTAGACGACAGTAATCCATTTATCGTCCGCGACCCTAACAAATGTATTTTATGCGGTAAATGTATCCGTGCTTGTGCTGAAATTACCGGTAAAAACAACCTGGATTTTGCCTACCGCGGCTTTGATACCAAAGCGACAACCTTTTATGATGTGCCATTTGTGGAGTCCGATTGTGTCTTCTGCGGTAATTGCGTTTCCGTATGCCCCACAGGGGCACTGACGGAAAAACAAATGCAGGGCAAAGTCAGGTACTGGGAGAGCCAAAAAGTTAGAACAACCTGCCCGTTCTGCGGTTCCGGCTGTACTTTTGATTTGTGCGTCAAAGACGGTAAGGTTGTCGGTGTCGTATCCGGCCCGGAAGGTGCTGTAAACGGCCGCGCACTGTGTATTAAGGGCAGGTTTGGCTGGGATTTCATTAATAATGATCACCGGTTGACTACTCCTTTAATTAAACGCGAAGGAAAATTCGAACCTGCATCATGGGAGGAAGCACTGGATTTAATAGCAGAAAGGCTAAGTGGGATTAAAGCGAAATACGGGGCTGACTCGTTTGCCAGTCTGAGTTCCGCCAGGTGTACCAATGAAGAGAATTACCTGATGCAAAAATTTACAAGGGTGGTGATGGGCACAAACAACGTAGACCATTGTGCCCGTACCTGACACGCTCCCACAGTGGCCGGTCTGGCCACTTCCTTCGGCAGCGGCGCTATGACCAATTCAATCTCAGAAATCGAACAGGCTGAGTTATTACTGTTAATTGGCACTAATACAACCGAAGCCCACCCGGTGATCGGTTATAAAATGAGGCAGGCGGCACGTAAGGGCGCAAAACTTATTGTGGTGGACCCGCGGCGTATAGAACTTGCGGAGGAAGCCGATTACTGGCTGCGCATCAAACCGGGTACCGATATTCCATTTCTCAACGGGCTGATGCACATCATCATTGCAGAGAATTTATATGACCGGGTGTTTGTGGAAGAGCGAACCGAAAACTTTGCAGCTCTTAAAGAAACAGTTGAAAAATACACACCCGAATATGTATCAGACCTGACCGGCATACCGGTGGAAGACCTGTATGCGGTGGCCCGTCTTTATGCCGGTGCGGACAAAGCAATGGCTTTCTATACCCTTGGCATAACAGAACACGTTTGTGGAACTAATAACGTGATGAGCGTTGCCAACCTGGCTATGCTGACCGGACATATGGGACGTCCGGGCACCGGGGTCAACCCCATCCGCGGTCAAAATAACGTTCAGGGAGCCTGTGACATGGGGGCGCTGCCTAATGTGTTTTCGGGCTACCAGCGTGTGATTGACCCGGCGGCAAGAGAAAAATTTGAACAGGCCTGGGGTGTTTCTTTATCCGGTGAGCTTGGGCTGATGATCCCTGAAATGTTTGACAAGGCTAATGCCGGTGAGCTTAAGGCGATGTATATTCTTGGTGAAAACCCTGTGCTAACGGACCCCAACAGCAACCATATCCGCTCAGGGCTGGATAAGCTGGAATTCCTGGTGGTGCACGAGCTGTTCCTTACGGAAACTGCGGAATATGCCGATGTAATTCTGCCCGCTGCCAGCTTTGCGGAAACAGACGGGACATTTACCAACACCGAGCGCCGGGTACAGCGGGTTAGAAAAGCAGTTGAACCGCTGCCGGGCAAAACCAACTGGCAGGCCTTGACTGCCCTTTTCGCAAAGATGGGTTATCCCATGGGCTACAGCAGTGCCGAAGATGTTTTCCAGGAAATGGCATCACTCACGCCGTCTTATGGCGGTATAAGCTATGCCAGGATTGATAAAAATGGCCTGCAGTGGCCATGTCCAACCGCTGACCACCCGGGAACGCCTTATTTGCACGCCAATGCTTTCGTGCGGGGCAAGGGCTTATTCCAATCCATCGAGCATATTCCCCCTGCAGAAATACCCGACCGGGAATACCCGTACCTGCTATCCACAGGACGGATATTGTATCACTATAATGTGACCACGCCTTATTCAACTACCATTGCCAGCATGTGGTCGGAGGAATATGCCGAAGTTAACCCGGAAGATGCCGCCCGGTTGGGCTTTATTACCGGTGACACGGCAAGGGTAACCTCCCGGCGTGGCGAGGTTACCTCCAAAGTCAGGGTAACCGACCGGGTTCCCCCCGGCATGGTCTGGATGTCGTTCCACTACGGGGAAAGCCCTACCAACGCTTTGACCAGCGGTGCAGTGGACCCGATTACCAAAACAGGTGAGTATAAGGTTTGCGCCATTAAAATTGAGAAAATTAAGGAGGCAGTTTAACAGCGTAAAACCCCGATATCTAAGCAGTGTGTATGTTGTGACACGATATTACACGTATTGTTCCCAGTCAAGAAAGAATGGGCTTAAGTGTTATATAAATTTACATGAATAGTTGTTCCGAGCCGGTTTGTCTAAAGCAATGCTATGATTATCCGGCCGATAGGGTTTGACGGGAAACCGTCAAGCCTCCCAGTGCGGAAAGGAACGCAGTATGTGACCTGGTCTTTTTATAAGACCGGGGTGCTGTGTTTTTGCTGCACCCCGGTCTTTTTTGTTGTGGGAGAATGGAGTTTTTGAGCAGCATTTTTGATTTGATAGCGCCGCGGGTTTTGGCCGGAGAAAAAATAGAACGCAGGGATATTATTGCCCTGGGGCATGGGGGGCTTTGTTCCAATTGCCATAACTGCCGTTATCCTGATTGCGGTTTTGGCAAAGGGAATTAAACATATTAAACAACTTGTCCATAAGCTGAAACTCCGTGGCAAATTTGCTATGCGCTGTGCCTATCTGGTTGGGGGCAAGCGAAACATCACTGTCAAGTAAAGGATAGCGAAAACTAAATCTAGCATAAAGGTTAACCAAAAAGTATGAGCAGAGGTAGATCAAAAGGGTTAATCAAATTGTTAATCCCCTGGTTAATCAATCTTCCATGCTTTTTAGCGATTATATTTAATCTTTTTTCCTTTTATAATACTTAAAGCTAAGCTAACCATGCACTAGGGCATGTGAGAGATCTTTGGCAAAGCCAACTGATGATAATGGCTGATGTGATTTAATTGACAGGTCAGACATATTTGCAGTAGTTACTTTGGCTTTAAAAGTAACTGTTGAGGTAACCAGTCGATATGCTTAAAAAAACATATGGCTTAAAAAATCCCTATTTTAAATAGTAATATTTTGGCTGGTGAACTATGTCAATTATGTTAGAATTAAAATTTTCGTAAATTTCAAAGTTGAAGGATGATTGGCGAAAATTGCTTAATATATAACCAGTCGGTATGCTATAAAAGCATGCCGCTATTATAACCAGACGATATGCTTAAAAAAGCATATCGCACTCGATTTAGCTGTTTGGGGCTTATGGGGGTAAGTACACCACCTTTCGTTATGCATAAAAAAGCATAACACCGTATTAGTATTATGAGACTTTTTAAGGCGCTATTAATGCCTAGATAGAAAAAACAATCAACTTCACAAAAAAGATTGCAGGGGGGATTTCATGTAATTTTAAGGCAATTTTTCCGATTAGTAAAAATACTAAGGGGAGTGAAAGATGAGATACGCAGAGACAGGATATAACTTGGAAATTGATCTAACTACAGGAAACATTGAGAAGGTGGAAACCGACCCGAAATTAACGGAACTTCATCTGGGAGGCCTGGGTACCAGCCTCAAGATACACTGGGACAGGGTTCCCCCTGAAACTAAAGCATTTGATCCTGAGAATCTACTGATAGTAAGTTCCGGTCTTTTATGTGGCACACCAGCTTTTAGCGCTAATCGTACCCTTTTTTCCTTCATTTCTCCTCAGACGGATTTACTGGCCTATCCAATGATGGGGGGATTTTTGGCGGCGGAATTGAAGTATGCCGGTTATGACAAAATAATCATTCGCGGCAAGTCTCCCAAGCTGGTGTATATATGGATACACAATGACAAAGTAGAAATACGTGATGCTACACATTTGAAAGGCAAGGGTGCTGTTGAAACGCAAGATCTAATAAGAGATGAGATGAAAGAGCCGAGAGCCCAGGCGGCCGCTATCGGTCTGGCTGGTGAAAACCGGGTTTTTGTGGCTTCCATTGAACAGTCAAGGTCAAGTTCCAGCCGGGGCGGAGGAGGCGCCGTTATGGGGGACAAAAACCTGAAGGCGATAGCTGTCCGGGGAACAAAGGACGTTTACATTGCCCGGGGAGAAGAATTTAGGGAACTTATTATGGGTGAGGTGCTCGAATTCGTAAAATTACGGAATGAAAATAACCTTAAGATAGCGGTGCACTCACCACAGCATGGCGCCATTATTGGCTCGCCCCAAGCGATGAAATACGCTGATGAAGAGTGGCATACTACAGGTTTCGCCTGGGGAAATGCCCGCAACCGGAGAAAAGACTTTTGGACCAAGGAAATCGAGGAGAGTTGGTCTAAGAGTCAGGAGTCGGCGGTAAAGCGTTTGATTAGCTGCTTTAACTGTACGCAGCAATGCGGAGCCTTAATAGCTTTCGAAGATGTGCCAAGATTCATGATGAAATGCTTTTCTAAACTTACCTATGCCATGGCAGCTTATGTAGATAACCTTGATTTCTCCTGGAAAATAATGCAGAAGGCTACTGAATATGGGGTAGATTCATTTTCAACCCCGCAAATTATGGCCTTCGCCGTTGAGTTGTACGAAGCCGGTATTTTGACTGATGCGGATTTTGCCGGTTGCCCATCCGATAATGAGGGAAGATTTTTCTGGCTGCTGGATAAAATTGTCCGCCGGGAAGGAATTGGTGATATTTTGGCCGACGGTACTTATTGGGCAGCCCGCAAGATTGGCAATGGTGCAGAAGCATTTGATCATAATACCATTAAGAAACACGAGCAAATGAATATCAAGTTGGGCATGCTGGATCCCCTGTACTATCTTATGTATTCTACTAACGAAAAGATAAGCATTACCCAAATTGAAGGCAACTTTCCCCAGGGGGCTATTACCAAAAAAGAGGACAGGGAGAAGTTTATAAAGGATTGGATCCAGGTTCCCGATGAAAAGTTCAAGCAATATTTATTGGACTGGGAACCGCGCGGAGAAAACGCAAATCCATATTACCCGACCCCTGAAATAGCCTGTGAAATTGTAGATTGGATGGAAATGCTGCATAACATTGATGACGCCCTGGGGTTATGCGCCGGGTGGGGATCGTTTGTTTTCAAGCCCCCTTACCACATCCACAACTATCCAAAAATAATCTCGGCGGCCACTGGAATGGATATAGACAAAGACGGACTAAAGAGAATAGTTAACAGGAGCCGTAATTTACACAGAGCAATTAACAATAGAAGGGGTATGACGAGGGCTGATGAGAAACCGCCCGAGGATCACTGGCGGCGCAGATTTCCCGAGCTTGAAGAAAATTTGCTAACTACGTATTACAAATACAAGGGTTGGAATTATGACGGTATTCCCACTAAAGAAAGATTACAAGAATTAGATTTGGGTTATGTAGCCGAAGACCTTGAAAAGAGGGGGATATTAAAAGATGGCCAGGATTAAGAAGAAGATCAAGACAATCAAAGTTGATGCAGATAAATGCAATGGCTGCCGGGCCTGCGAAGTAGCCTGCTCCTTTTTTCACGCTACACCGAAATATAGCAGCAATAATCCAGCCAGGTCCCGGATTCAGGTGATTACTCACCGGCTAAAAGACATATGGCTGCCGGTATTTGCCGGTGAATATGCTCCAGCCGAATGCATGGGTAGAGATAAGTATATAATTGACGGAAAAGAATACGACGAGTGCGGCTTCTGTAGGGCTGCCTGCCCATCCAGAGATTTATTCAAAGAGCCCGATTCCGGTCTCCCTCTAAAATGCGATATGTGTGAAGAACTTGGACCAGGAGAAAAGCCGCTCTGTGTTCAGGTGTGTTTAAATGATGTTCTGATTTACGAAGAAAGGGAAGAAGAAGTCGAAGAAGAAGTAAATCTGGGGGATATGGAGATAGGATTGCAAGCATTGGTAAACAAATATGGTTTACAGAAAGTGGCAGAAACTGTTTTGCAAATGGCACAGAAGGACTGAGACATTAAAATGAAGGGAGGGAGTAAAAACTCGTGGAGATTGAAGCCCCGATCAGAGAGGTCATCGAAGAAATAAAAGAGAGCGGTGGCGACGCCGTCAAATTCTGTTACCAATGCGGAAAATGCGATACTGTTTGCCCCTGGAACAAGGTAAGAAATTTCAGTATGCGC
>JGI2924J29684_1077835_pt1 | contig 23306 bp, 11 predicted proteins | sample BenlonsequencITS_FD_29684 | JGI IMG/M metagenome (IMG submission 29684)
CGGAACGCACAGGGACCGGTCGGGACTGGCGGTCGGCTCTCTCGGACGCGCCGCCGGTCGACTGGTTCGCGAGCCGATTCTCTTCCTCCCGTTCGCTGCATTCGCCTTGGTGCTGACTGGAGTCGACGTGCTTCGACGTCGGGATCCGATCCCCGCGATCACGTGGGAATCGGTGACGCCTGGAACGATCAACGTCGACTACGCTCTCTACCCTACGCCTCAGTCCCAGACGGTCCGGCCGCTGCAGGCGCTGATCGATCTCGACGTCCCGTATCTGCTCTGGGCTGCCGGGCTGGAATTCCTTGTGATCGGGTCGATCGTCCTTGCGGGCGTGATCGTCATCAACCAGGGACTCGCCGACGCGAGAATTGACACGCCGCCCGTTCGTGATCGTTTCGCGTCCTATCTCGGGTTCGTCGTCGCCGTCGACCTGCTCGGTCGATTCGTCGGTGGTCTCGGCGTGTTTCAGGAGATGCCGCTGCTCATCGGTGTGCCGGTACTGATCGTGGCGGCCGTCGTCGGCGTCAGACTCTTTCTGACGCCCGTTTTGCTCGTCGCGGGCCGTTCTCTCCCGGTCGCGATCAGGGAGAGTAATCAGCGCTCGTTCGGACACGGCTGGTCGTTCTTCGGATTGATCCTCCTCTTCGGGCTTGGTACCTGGGTGCTCGCGAGCGTTCCGATCGTCGGGACACTTCTTACGGGGCTGTTTATCGCCCCGCTGCAAGCGGTCACCTTGGTCGTCGTGTTCGAATGGGTGTCGGCTGCGGAGGACGGAGATACCGGTGTTGGCGCCTAATCGCTCCGCACGACGATCCCACGGGGCGTCTGCGTCTCGAACGCGTCGTCCCACTCGATCGGGACGGGTCGCCAGCTGTCGCCGAAGTCGCTCGACCGGTAGAGGCCGGTGTTGTTCGCCCCGTAGACGACGCCCGCTTCGTCCGTCGTCGCGAAGACGGCCCTGACGACGCCGTCGCCCGTCGGGAGGCCAGTCCCCTCGAGGCGTTCCCAGGCGTCCTCGCTTTGCAGTCGGTAGACGTACGAGTCGGCCGTACCCTGGCGGTGGGCCTGCGAGGCACCCGAGGCGGCCGAGACGAGCACCGACTCGGGGTCGCTGGGGTCGGCGACGACCGACCAGCAGTACCGGTGGTCGAGCCCGACCTGCGGGTGGTCCCAGGTTTCGCCGCCGTCCGTCGATCGGGCGAACCCGTCACCTGCAGCGGCGTAGACGAGTCCTTCTCGGTCGGGGTGTGTCTCCAGACTGTGATTGTCACGTCGTGCGCCCGGTGGTCGCTCCTGCCAGCTCTCGCCGCCGTCCGTACTCAGCAGGAACGCGCCCGCTTCGATGCCCACGTAGAGGCGATCCGGATCGAACTGATCGACCTCGATCCAGCGAACGTGATGGGTGTCCGGCCGCGGTGGGAAGAACCACTCCGGCTCCGAGGGGAGGTCGGCGATTCCAGCGAGGTGTGTCCACGTTTCGCCGCCGTCGCGAGAGCGGTAGAGCCGACTCGGCTCCGTTCCAGCGTACACGGTATCCGGGTCGTGCGGCGAGATCGCCAGGGCCGTGACTGGATCGTCGCCACCATCGAGCTCACCGCCGACGTCGAGCGACTCCACGCCCTCGTCCGTGAGTCGAACTGCACCGCCATCGAACGTTCCGACGAACACGGTGGTGGGGTCGGTCGGTGGACTGGCGACACACTCCAGTCGCCCGGCGTCCAGCGAACGGGTTCGACGCGACGCATCGGCTCCCGTCCCGGTTACCGTGAGCAGTGTGTCTGCCAGTGCGAGATGAACGACGTCCATATTGCCCGTTTGTCGCCGATACAGATGGTTCTTGGGCCGGTATCGATCGGTAGGTGCCGTCGCTATTTGGCCACATCAATTATACCATAGTGGTGATATTCTCGGATAGACCCCCGAATGCGCTTCGCCCCGGAGCCAGTCGTCCGTGCCCTCCGTCACCATTCGGTGACACTCGTCGGTGGAGGCTTTCTGGCTGTCGCCGCCGCGTACGCGGCCTTCCACGAGGGTTCGCTGTCGCTCGTGCTCCTGGACGTGTTTTTGCTCGTGCTGGTCGGGATCGCGCTGCTGTGGGATGGGTTCCGGACGTTCGACGAGTCACCGTCACCGCGGCGCACGGAACTCGTCGCTGCCGGGACGCTCCTCTTCGCCGTCTTCGGTGCGCTATTTGCCGGCTGGGCGGTCGTGCTGGTCGAGTTGCGTCTCGGCCGGTCAGTCGACTATCTCCAGATCGGACTCCTCGGGTTCACCATCGGAGGCGCCCTCGGCGCGATGGTCGGTCACATCCACGCATCGCTGTCGGCGAAGAACCGGGAGACGACTCGGCTCTCGCGCGCGATGGACAGCTCGATGGACGGGATGGCGATCATCGAGGACGGTGAACACGTCTACGTCAACGACGCCTACGCCGAACTCTACGACTTTCCTGGCCCAGCTCTCCTCGAGGGTGAGTCGTGGTATCGTCTCTACACCAGCGAGTCGCTCGCGACGATCGAACGCGAGGTGATCCCGAAACTGACCGAACAGCGCTACTGGCGCGGTCGGTTGACCGGTCGGCGAGCCGACGGCACGACGTTTCCCAAAGAGGTTACCTCCTCCGCGGTCGAGGACGGCCACGTCATCGTCGTCCGCGACGTCTCGACACAGCGCCAGCGCGAACAGCGCATCCAGGTCCTGAATCGCGTCCTGCGACACAACCTGCGAAACACGTTCACGGTGATTCAGGGCCACGCCAATCTCCTCGCCGAGAAGGCGCCGGAGCTGGCCCAGGGCCACGTCGAACCCATCCGAAACGAGATCACCGATCTGCTCGCGACCGCGGACAAGGCTCGCGGCCTCGAACAGACGCTCGAAGGGCCCACCGAGGTCCAGCAGATCGATCCGTCCGAGGCCGTTCGCACCGTCGTCGATCGGGCGACGGCGACGTATCCGTCCGCCTCGATTCACTCTCACGTCGAGGAGTCCGGGCTGCAGGCGGTCGACGCCCGGATCGTCGAGGCGCTGAACGAACTGGTCGACAACGCGGTCGAACACGCACCGTGCCCGGACCCGACCGTCGAGGTGGCAGTCGAGACCGTCGAGACGGGTGGAACGAGCCGACTCGAGTTCACGGTCGTCGACGACGGCCCAGGCATCCCCGAGGCCGATCGACGCGCGATCATCGACGGGGAGGAGACGCCGCTCGAACACGGGTCCGGTCTTGGCCTCTGGCTCGTCAACTGGATCGTCTCCAACACCGGCGGCGACATCGCGTTCGCCCAACCCTCGTCCGGCGGGACCGAGGTGACGATCACGTACGGCGACGACGAGTCGCAGGCGGCCGACGGGCTCGGACAGCTGGCGACGGCGTGACATCGTGACTGCTGGGACGGATTCTGGCTACGACGTATTCGATTCCGCGAAGAACCAGGACCGTGTCGCTTTGCACAGTCCAAACCGATTGCTACTCACCGATCACATCTGATACCAGAGGAGGTTCCAGTACCAGAGCAATGCCGTGAACGCGATTGCGGCGAGAGCGACCACCATATAAGAGATTCGCAACAAGGGGCCCCACGCTCGCGTCCGAATTGCAATGCCGGCCAGGACGGCCGTCACGATGCTCGCTGCTGCACCGAGGAGTGAGGGGATCGTGAGGAGCCGGAACAGGAGCCGATCTCCGTACAGGAACTCGGTCGGTCGCACCGCCAGTCCTGCCACGAAACCGACGAGAAAGAGGAGGAAACAGGCGGCTGCGAGGCCGCCAGTCCACCGTGCGAACCGTAGCAGCGAATCGTCCCGTGATCGTCCAGCGCCACGATACCGGCGACGGAGGGCTGCGCCGGACCAGCCGACCAGGGAGGCCACGAACGTGAGTACCGAGCTGGCGATGATCGCACCGTGAACCCGCGGTCGCTCCAGGATCGAGAGCCGCTCGTAGGCTGAGGGGGGTCGGCTCCCCAGAAAGAGATGCGTGACGGCTCCGTCTGTCTCGCGGAATGCGAGCTGGTCGGGGCCGCGGATTTCCCGGAAGAAGAGCGGCTCTTCTTCGACCCACCGCTTCGTTTCCCCGGCGTTCGTCGTAACTAGCCGTCCTCGCTCGTCGATCGAGACGGAGACGGTCTCGCCGAACCCGATGAACTTCTCGGAGGTCGTATAGGGCCTCCTGAGCGATCTATACGTCCCCACCAGGTCCGATTCGCGCGTCGGCCGGCTATCTGGAACCGCAACTGGTGGTTCGTCTATGGAGAAGTATCGGTCGACCAACTCGTCGATGAACTCCTCTCTAGCGTCGACTCCTCCCGGGCTGTTGTACGCAACGAACGCCCCAACGTCGTGATCTGGGAGGAGAAAGAGGAGACTGTGAAACGTCGGCGTGTCACCGGCGTGACCGATCACGCGCACCCCGTGGCGACTCATCTCGTAAAAGCCGAATGCCATCCCGTTCACTCGGTCGTCGTTCGCGAATCGCCGTCGGTGCATCTCTGTGATCGTTTCCGAGTCGAGGAGCTGTCCGGTATCGACGGTTCCGTCCTGAAGGTGGGCCCGGACGAACCGTGCCATATCGGTCGCGGTCGTACTCATCGCACCCGTTGGCGGCATGCCGACGAACTCGAAGTCACCATCCTGGTACCCGCCGTCCGTGGCTGTGTACCCCGTTGCAAGATCGATACGAAGATCGTCCGGGACCGGCTGGGTAAACGTGCTCCGGGACATCGAGAGCGGTTCGAATATCTTCTCGTCGACGTACCGCTGAAACGACGTCCCGGCAGTCGTTGCGGCTATGTGGCCCGCCAGCGCGGCACCGTAGTTCGAGTAGGCGGTGAATTGACCCGGCGGCCGGACGCGAGCAGGTTGCGATTCGACGAGGGACTGCTCCAGTGGTTGGAGATCGGTCTTGTCCACCACGAACGTCCCGTGGGCCCGATCTTCGAATCCGGCCGTGTGCGTCCCGAGGTGGTCAAGTGTGATCGGTTGCTCGTACGTCGCGGGAATTTCGACCTCGTCGAGGTACCGGGTAACGTCGACGTCGGGTTCGAGCCGTCCCCGTTCGACGCCTTGCATCACGGCAGTCCAGGTGAACAGTTTCGACAGCGAACCGATGCGAAAGAGCGTTTCGTTGCCCCGAACTGGCGTTCTCGATTCGAGGTCGCCGAACCCGTATCCCTTCGCAAACGTTTCGTCGCCGTCAACGACGGCGACCGTGGCACCCGGTATCTCGTGGGCCTCCAACTGGGCGGTTACCAGACCGTCGAGAAAGGACTCGAACGCGTCCGGATTGGCCAGATGTCCGTCATCTGTTTGCGCACAGGGTAGAGCCGCGTTTTCTTCACTGGTGATTGGAGGAGCAAAAACGCTTGCTGCTCCGAGAGCGGCGAGTCCGCCGAGAACAGATCGGCGCGAGCGGGAGTCCATGGTTCGATGCGATACCAGTACGTGAACGTCCGGTATAAGACGGTGGTGTACCCGTTATCTCGTTGAGAGACACGTCCCTCCTTCGGATTCTCCGAGCTGCCCGAGTGGGGGTGACGAACTGTGGTACCGAGACATGTCACCGCACCCTGATTGCTGCGCGGCGAGTCACCGACCGTAGAAGGAGTCGGTCTGACGGGAGCCGCGGTGATCACGTCCAGTGCACGATCCGAATCGCGGTGCAGTTCTGGCGACGGCTCCGTATCGAACTCGTTCGACATCCCGTCCGGCAGTACACTGAAACGATACCTGGTCGAATGTCGTGTTATGGATACCCACGACCTGACGAAGGACGTGTGGCGAATCGACGCCGCGGAATTCCCAGCTGACGGGTCGATCGAGAAACGGGCTCGGTTCCTCCTCCGGTACGCGATTTTGGCACCTTCGAGTCACAACTCCCAGCCCTGGGCGTTCACGGTCGACGGCGGTTCGATCGAGATCCACGCCGCCGAGGACCGCTGGTTGGATGCAGCCGATCCGGACAAGCGGGAGTTGTACGTAAGCCTCGGGTGTGCGATCGAGAACCTGTGCATCGCCGCGGCACACTTCGATCTCGGTTACGAGATCGAATATCACGATGACGCCACTCCAATATCGGTCGTGACGTTGCGTCCGGATGCCAAACCGCCATCGGACCGTTCATTCGGGTTGTTCGGCGCGATTACGGAACGAACGACGAACCATCTCCCATTCGAGGCCACTGCCGTCTCCGACGCGCTCTTGGAGCAGTTGCGGGCGTGCGTGATCGAGGACGACGTTTCCGTGCGCCTAGTAGCCGATCCCGAGCTGAACGAGTCGATCGCGGCGTTACAGGCCGAAGCCGACCAGCGACAGCTGGCGGACTCGGCGTACCGGAGGGAGTTGGGGTACTGGATTGGAACCGGTGCCCTCGGCGATTCCTGGCTGAAGGCGCGAATCGGCCAGGCGGTCGTCAGCCACCTGAACGTGGGGAGTCGCGAGGCCCAGAAGAACTCGAAACTCGTCCGAAGCGCTCCGATCGTCGCCGTGCTGACTACGGATTCGGACGCGCCGACGGTGCGAGTCGAGACCGGCCGGAGCTTTCAGCGATTGGCCCTGGCCGCGTCGGCCGAGGGGGTCGCGGTCCACCCGATGAGCCAAATTCTCGAACGACCGGCGATGCGGGCGGAACTCGCTACGCTCCTCGACGCCGACGACGCGTTGCCCCAGCACCTGTTTCGGCTCGGCTACGCCGCGGAAGAAGCGGGGCACACGCCCCGCTGGCCGCTCGAAAAGTTCCTCGTCGAACGGACCTAAAATTGCCGCTGGGCAGTCTCCACAACTAGCACGCCCGCCACGCGGGACCGTCGACCTACTGTCAGGTGGACCCGTTTCCCTCCTTCGAGGGAGGCGTCTGTCCGAGCCGACCTTCGACGAACGAGGCGACATCGGCGGCGAACGCCTCGACCTCGTGCCAGTCCGTGAATTCGACGTCTCCAGCGGTGTCCGCGTCAGGCAGGTCGGACATGGTCCGTTTGGCGATCTGTTTCATGAACAATCGCTTGAGGAATCCGTACTTCGAGTAGCGCAACGCGCCGCCGAAGAGGCCGATTCGATCTGGATGCCACCCGGTGTCCTCGACGAACTTCTCGACGTATTCAGCAGCCTGCGCCCGTCCGTCTTCGCTCGCCGACGAGAGTGACACCTGAAAGAACGCGGTCGGTTTCACCGCCAGTCCGTCTTGGTTCGTTCGGACGAAGTTGGCAACCGCTGTCTGGTGGTTGCCGGCGTGGACGGACGCCCCGACGAGCACCGCCTCGAAGTCATCGACGACAACGTCCGGAGCCATCTCGTTGACGTCCACTGCGGTGACATCGTGTCCACGCTTCGCGATCGCATCGCCGATGTGGGTAGCCACTTTCTCTGTCTGGCCCTCACCGGTTCCGTAAGGTATCAGGAACGAAACCACGTCGAATCTCCAAGTTACCTACGCTCTCTTTCCATAAAGTACCGACCCGATGGCGTAGCGGACAGGGCGGCGCCACTCGATCCGACGTGTCTGGAGAGGTTCTACAGATCCATCCGGAGGGTATTACGCCCGTTTCCAGCGGAAATCCTATCCAAAATGCGTGCGGGGTCGCTCAGTCGTCGTCCGTCGCGGGCGCCGTGACCGGCTCGACGCGCTGGCCGCGCGGACCGTCTAAGTCGACGTCGGGGAGGAGGTCGCGCAGGTACTGGCCGGTGTAGGACCCTTCCGTACGCGCGACTTCTTCCGGCGTGCCAGTCGCGACGAGTTCCCCGCCGTTCTCGCCGCCCTCGGGGCCGAGGTCGACGATGTGGTCGGCGTTCTTCACGAGATCGAGTTCGTGTTCGATGACGACGACGGTGTTGTCGTTGTCGGTCAGGCGGTGGAGGACGTCGATGAGCTTGCGCTCGTCTTCGGAGTGCAGCCCTGTCGTGGGCTCGTCGAGCAGGTAGAGCGTGTTGCCGCTGTCTTTCTTGCCGAGTTCCTCGGCGAGTTTGATCCGCTGGGCCTCGCCGCCCGAGAGCGTCGTCGAGGGCTGGCCGAGGCGCATGTAGTCGAGGCCGACGTCTTTGAGGAGTTGAAGGCGCCGACGGATCTGTCCCGAGGATTCGAAGAAGTCGTAGGCCTCCTCGACACTCATGTCGAGGACGTCCGAGATGGTCTTGCCCTTGTAGGTCACGTCGAGCGTCGCGTCGTTGTAGCGCTCGCCGCCACACTCTTCGCAGGGGACGTAGACGTCCGAGAGGAAGTTCATCTCGATCTTGACCGTCCCCTGGCCGCCACACTCCTCGCAGCGCCCGCCTTTGACGTTGAACGAGAAGCGCCCGACTTCGTAGCCGCGCTGTTTCGAGAGCGAGGTCTGGGCGAACAGCTCGCGGACGTGATCGAAGACGTTCGTGTAGGTCGCCGGATTGGATCGCGGGGTCCGACCGATCGGCGACTGATCGATCAGGCGGACCGTCTCGATCTCGTCGATGCCGTCGATCGCGTCGTGTTCGCCGGGGACGACGCTCAAATTGTTGTTCATCTCCCGTGCCAGGCCCTTGTAGAGGATGTCGTGCATCAGCGTCGACTTGCCCGAACCGGAGACGCCGGTGATCGCGGTGAAACAGCCGAAGGGTAACTCGACGTCCAGGTCGTGCAGGTTGTGCTGGCGGGCGCCTTCGATCGTGAGGTGGCCGTCAGCTTCGCGGCGCTCCTGGGGAACGGGGATCTGTCTGCGCCCGGAGAGGTAGTCGCCGGTGATCGAGTCCTCGCAGGCTTTGACCTCCTCGATCGGGCCGTTGACGACGACCTCGCCGCCGCGCTTGCCGGGCCCAGGGCCCATGTCGACGATGGTGTCCGCCCGGCGCATCGTCTCCTCGTCGTGTTCGACGACGATGAGGGTGTTGCCGAGGTCGCGAAGCTCTGCCAGGGTGTTCAGCAGTCGGTCGTTGTCGCGCTGGTGGAGCCCGATCGACGGCTCGTCGAGGACGTAGAGCACGCCGACGAGGCCGGCGCCGATCTGGGTCGCCAGGCGGATGCGCTGGCTCTCACCACCCGAGAGCGTCGAGGCCTCCCGGTCGAGTGTGAGGTACTCGAGGCCGACTTCGACCATGAAGCCGAGCCGCGCGCGGATCTCCTTCAAGATCTCCTCGGCGATGGTCCGCTCGCGCTCGGTGAGGTCGGCCTCCATCGACTCGAAGTGGGCGAGCGCGTCGCCGATACTCATCGCGTTGATCGCGGTGATCGAGGTGTCGTCGACCAGCACGGCCCGCGAGGCCGGCTTCAGGCGGGTGCCGTCACAGGCTGGGCAGGCGGTCGCGGACATGAAGTCCTCGATGTGCTCGCGGGTCGAGTCCGAGTCCGTCTCGACGTAACGCCGTTCTAAGTTGGGAATGACGCCCTCGAACCGCTGGCGCTTGCGGCGGCTGCCGCTTCGCGTCGAGCGCTCGAAGAGCACCTGCTCGCTCGTCCCGTAGAGGAAGGCGTCCTGCACGTCCGGAGCCAGGTCCTCGAACGGCGTCGACAGCGAGACGTCGAAGTGCTCGGCGACGGCGTCGAGTCGCGTCTGGTAGTACGATCGCGAGTAGCTCCAGGGCTCGAAGACGTTCTTGAGCGTCTTCGATGAATCCTGGATGACGAGGTCCTCGTCGATCTCCTTGGTCTCGCCGAGACCCTCACACTCCGGGCAGGCGCCGTGGGGCGAGTTGAAGGAGAAGCTTCGGGTCTCGATCTCCGGGATGTCGATCCCGCAGTGGGTACAGGCCAGTTCCTGCGAGAACTCGACGACGAGCCGGTCCTGGGCGTCGGTCGCGTCGGCGTCGTCGCCAGCCTCGTCGTCGGTCACCGCCCCCAGATCGCCCGTCCGCCGGGCCTCCTCGCCGAGATCGTCGGCGGCGGCCTCGGGGGGGTCGGGCAGAATCAACTTGAGGACGCCGTCGGCCTCGTCTAAGGCCGTCTCGACGCTGTCGACGATGCGCGGCCGGTCTTCGGGACCGACCTTCACCCGATCCACGATCACGTCGATCGTGTGGTCGTAGTTTTCGTCCAGGTCGGGGCGGTCGAGCGTGAGGTCGTGTTCCTCGCCGTCGACCTCGACGCGGGCGTACCCATCCGAGACGAGTTCGTCGAAGAGGTCCTCGAACGCGCCCTTCTGGTCACGGACGACGGGTGCGGCGAGCTTCAGGCGGGTGCCCTCGGGCAGCTCGAAGATGCGCTCGACCATGTTCTGGGCCGACTGCTCGCCGACCTCGCGACCACAGTCCGGGCAGTGGGGCGTCCCCACGCGGGCGTAGAGGAGGCGAAGGTAGTCGTGCAGCTCCGTGACGGTCCCCACGGTCGAGCGGGGGTTGTTCGCGGCGTTCTTCTGGTCGATCGAAATCGCGGGCGAGAGGCCCTCGACGGTCTCGACCTGGGGTTTGTCCATCTGGCCCAGGAAGTTCCGGGCGTACGCGGAGAGGCTCTCGATGTAGCGTCGCTGGCCTTCGGCGTAGATCGTCTCGAAGGCGAGGGAGGACTTGCCCGAACCCGAGAGACCGGTGACGACGGTCAGCGACTCCCGGGGGATCGAGACGTCGAGGTCTTTCAGGTTGTGCTCTTCGGCACCGCGGACCTCGATGTGCTCGGCGGTCATCTAGCAGTCGACAGCGCCCCGAGGAGGTAAGGACTGTCGGTTCGGAACGGTACCGGAGTGAAAGTGGACGAGCCGGTCGGCCTGCCGCACAGCTCGTCGTCGCCCGGTGTCGGGTTCAGACCCGTGTGTCCGTGGGTCGGGAAATAGGATTCCATCTCGCAGGTGCTGGCAACCAACCTGCGACGTACCGACCGCTTCCCGGTCAGCGAGTCACTCCGCCTCGACCGGAACGACCGTCACCGGAACGGTGGCCGTCCGGGAGAGCCGGTCGGCCGTGCTGCCGAGCAGGGCGCCAGCGACGCCGCCCGCGCCGCGTTCGCCGACGACGATCAGGTCGACGTCGGCTTCCTCGGCGTACGCACGGAGCGCTTCCGACGGCCGGCCCCGGCGAACGTCGCCCGTGATGTCGACGCCCTCGCCATCGTAAGCGTCGACGATTTCGTCGACGATCTCCTCCGCCGCGCGGTTGAGCTCGTCCACCTCGGCGGTCCCGAACTTCATCGGGTTGTCCGTGCTCTCGACGACGGTGACCACGTGGACCGTCGCACCCGTCGTCTCGCCCAGCGCGATTGCGTGCTCGAGGGCGGCCGCCGCCCCATCGCTCCCGTCGGTGGCCGCCAGGATCGCGTCGTACATCGGTGTGCGTGTCCCTACGTCCGGACGGGTCAATATCGTTCCCGTTCGATCCCTGTGGATCGTGCGCGGTGGCGGGTCGTTCACGCCCGTGGAGCGGACGGGTCGGCGAGGCGGGCCGTTCCGGGTCGGATCAGGAGGAGCCAGTTAGCGCCGTCCACGGCGATCTCCGCCCCTCCGGGAACGCTCTCCCGGCGCCACGGTGGAAAAGTACTTCACGCGTTACTTTCGAATGAGGCGCATGTCTCGTGGGGACGCGGCCGATGCGGCGACGCTGGCACCGGACGACGCCTTCGCCGTCCTGGCCAACGAAACGCGATTCGAGATCGTTCGGGCGCTGTGGGAACTGTACGAGCCGGACGACCCGGCCAACGTGGTCAAATTCGCGGACCTGTACGACGGGGACACCGCGGTCACGTTCTCGGAGCTGTACGACCGGGTCGGCTACGGCGACACCGGGAACTTCAACTACCACATCGAACAGCTCACCGACCACTTCGTCCGCCGGACGGATTCCGGGTACGAACTCACCGAGGCCGGCTTCGAGATCGCTCGGGCGGTCATCGCGGGCACGGTCAGCGAACGGCCGAGTATCGACACCGCGGAGATCGACGCTACGTGCCCTCGGTGTGACGCTCCGGTCGTCGTCTCCTACGAGAACCACCACGTGAAGGTCTCGTGCAGCCAATGTCTGGGCATCTGGCAAAACGCGGCGGGCGACGAGGGCGTCCTGTTCACGTTCGCATTCCCGCCGGCGGGGCTGTCACACAGGACGCCGGACGAAGCGTTTCACGCGACGCTCGCGTACAACTTCAACCGGATACGATCGTTCATCCACGGCGTCTGTCCCGACTGCTCGAGCGTGGTCGAGGGCTCGCTCGATATCTGCGAGCCGCACGAACCCGGCGGACGGGGCGGCTGTCCGGACTGCCATCGACGCCACCGGATCGAGGTCTCGACGGTGTGCAACCGGTGTAAATCGGTGGCGCGCGGACCGCTCACGATCGCTATCTTCGCCCATCCGACGCTGATCTCGTTCCTGCACGACCACGGTGCCGTCCACCACTTCGCCTCGTGGGAGACGTTCCACCTGGCCCAGACCGTCTCCGAAGACGTCGTCGATACCGACCCGGTTCGTATCCGACTGACCGTTCCATGTGACGACGATCGGTTACAACTGACGCTCGACGAATCGCTCGAAGTCGTCGATGCCATCACGAAATTATCAGTGGACGGATAGTACGACGATACAGTCGTCGGCCCGACAGTAATATCATACAGATTATACTTATCGTCGTGGCAACCCGAGTGGTCTTCGATGTCCGACGGGATCTCCCGACGACGTGCGCTCGCACTGCTTGGAACGACGGCGACGGCTACTGTGGCCGGCTGTTTATCCGACGAGGATGCACCGGACGACGGCTCCGGTGCACTCGGTTCGAACACGGGCGCCGACTCCGATGCCGAGGTCGAGGACACCGGCCCCGCCCCGGATGACGTAACCTACGGCGACGTCGTCGAATACGAGTCGTCCTTCGCCGTCGATCTCGTCATCACTGGCGAGATGGCGGCTAGCGGCACACAGGTCGTCTACGAGGGCGATTACCGGGTCGAAATCGAGGAAGAGGACGGCCAGGTCGTCGAAATGTACGGCATCGACGGCCAGCACTACATCAACGTGATGGGCCACTGTGATCCCGACAGTCGCGATGCGGACCAGGGACAGTACGTCGACGCCGAGCAGGAACCGGATGCGAGCACGGCGTCGCTTCCGGCGGTCGGTACGGCCTCCATCGGTGGCGAGGAGGTGTACGTGTTCGAGGACGGGCCGGACACGATATACGTCAGCGTCGACACTGGCTATCCGGTTCGAATCGAGGGGCCCACCACGCAGGCGGACTTTCACTCCTGGGGCGCGACCGACCCGATCTCGCTTCCCGACGAGTGTCCCTGAGATCGTAGGTTTATACCTCGCCTGTGGTACTGCGTTCGAATCGTGAGGACCCCGCGCGAGCTACAGCTGTCAGAATCCTCCTGAAGGGCCTATTGGCTCCTCCGATCCCTGCCAGTGGCGGGTGTCTTCGACCGGGTTGCAACGGGCCACTCTCCGTCAATCTGTATGGAAAATCACAGTATCGCGGTATAGTAGCCGAACTCACAGTATTGTCATACAGATTATTCTTATGATCGTCACGTTCGAAGTTCTCTCAATTTCCGATGACAGCCGCAACCGGACCGAAATCGACGGCAAACCCGGCCCACCTGATGCTCCGCGAGGTGTGGAGCACCGGGGATATCGAACTGATCGACGAACTCGTCGCGGACCGACACGTCCACTACGACCCCTTGTTCGACGAGCCGATCGCCGGGGCGAGCGCGCTGAAAGAGTGGGTCGGGACGGTTCGGACCGGATCGCCCACCCTGACCAAGAGCGTCCGCGAAACGTACGTCGACGGGAACGCGGTGATCCTCACCTACACCTCGACCGGCACCCACGACGGCGAGATCATGGGGATCGCGCCGACCGGTCGCTCGTTCGAACTGGAGGGCGCGTCCGTATTCCGCGTGGACGACGGTCGGCTGGTGGAGACCGTCGACGTCTGGGATACGTTCGGGCTCTTCTCGCAGATCGGCGCGTTCCCGGAGGTCGTCTGAGATGGGGACGGAGTCTACAGAGGGGTGGCGGAGATATCGACCGGAAGCGGGCGCGTGGACTCGCGTCCCCGCGATCGCCGTCGCCGTACTGACGGTTGTCCTGCTCGTCGCATCGCTGGCTCTCGTCGGTTGGGGGACGACGGGCGGGGCGGTGGCTGACGGAGACGACGGCGACGGAGGACTCGAGATTTTCGACGCCACGTCGCTCGAGTCGGCCGCCCAGCCCGCGGCAGCCGACGTAGATCCGCCGACGGCCCGCTGGACGTATCCCACCGGCGATGACGTTCGCTCTTCGCCGACGATCGTCGACGGGACGGTTTACGTGGGGAGCCACGATGGCAACGTGTACGCGGTCGACGTCGACAATGGCTCCCTCGAGTGGCAGTTCGAAACCGGCGACGCCGTGGATTCGTCGCCGGCGGTCGCCGACGGAACGGTGTACGTGGGAAGTCAGGATAATTCGGTCTACGCCATCGACGCCGAGGACGGCACTGAGGTGTGGAACGCATCCACTTGGGCGAGCGTTCGGTCGTCGCCGACGGTAGTCGACGGCACCGTTTACGTCGGGAGCTACGAGAACGCCTCCAGGGAGCACGACGCGACCGTCTACGCGCTGGACGCCGAGACCGGCGAGGTGGAGTGGAAGTTCTTCGGGGAGGCCTCGGTCCGGTCCTCGCCGGCGGTCGCGGGCGGGCTGGTCTTCGTCGGCGACCTTTCCGATTACGGGGAGGCGAACGTCATCGCCCTCGACGCGGATGATGGATCCGTGGCGTGGAGCAGAACCGTCGATGGACAGGTTCAGTCGTCTGCGACGGTCGTCGACGGGACGGTGTACGTAGGGAGCTTCGACAGGGTTAGCGGAAGCCACGAGCACGCGCTATACGCGTTTGACACGGACACCGGTGCCGAACGGTGGTCGTTCGGAACCGATGGCGGGATTCCCGGGTCGCCGACCGTCGCCGGCGACGTCGTCTACGTCGGGACCATGGACAGAACCGTCCACGCGGTTCGAACGAACGACGGGACCGAGGTGTGGAACTACACGGTCGGCCGGCTGAACACGGGCGAGTTCCGGTCCTCGCCGACGGTCGCCGGCGACGCGGTGTTCGTCGGGAGCTACGACAACAACCTCTACGCGCTCGACGTCGAGGACGGCTCGGAGCGCTGGTCGTTCGAGACGGGACACCAGATCCGGAGTTCGCCGACGGTCGTCGACGGGACCGTCTACGTCGGCAGCCGCGACGGCAGACTCTACGCGATCGGCGCGGGCGTCGGCACCAGCCTCGACTCCCGCGTACTGGCGGGCACCCTCGGACACCACGACCGCGACCTGCTCCCCTCGTTCACCAACGAGCCGGTAGAACCCGAGACAAACGAGGAGACGACGTTCGACGCCTCACTCTCGACAGCGGTCGACGGCGAGGTTGCGACCTACCAGTGGGACTTGACGGGTGACGGGAGCGTCGACGAGACGACGAGCGACCCCGTACTCACCCACGCGTACGACGCGCCGGGCGAGTACAAGGTGACCCTCGAGGTCGTCGACGACGCCGAGTCGACCGCGTCGGTGACGAAGCCGATACTGGTGAGCGAGCGCGGCGACCTGGCCGGCGTCGTCAGGAACGAGAGCGACGGCGAACCGATCGCGGACGTCGAGGTGACGGCGATCGACGACGGGGACGTCATCGGGGAGACGACGACCGGCGCCGACGGTACGTACGCGCTCGAACTTCGGGCCGGCACCCACCGGGTCGAGTTCGCCACCGACGAGTACGAGGGCGATCACGCGCCGATCCACGAGCACGGCGTCGTCGTCGAGGGCGACGTCACGACCACGCTCGACGTCGATATGCTGCCCTGGGGGGACGGCTCGGCCGACTCACCCCACGCTATCACGACGGTCGACGTGCTCCAGACGGTAGCGTCCGAGATACGCGTAAGCGGCGGCTACAGCCGGTGGGATCACTACGTTCTCGGCGACGACATCGTCGCTGTGGAGACGGAGCACTGGAACGGCGGCGCGGGATTCGAGCCAATCGGCGCCTCCGACGTCACGTTCAGGGGCGCGTTCGACGGCGCCGGACACGAAATTTCGAACCTGACGATCGACAGGCCCGAGAAGGACGATGTCGGTCTCTTCGGCTCCCTCGAGGACGGCGAGGTGAGGAACCTCACGATCTCCGACGCGAGCGTCGCGGGTGGCGACGACGTCGGGCTGATTGGCTCTGTCGACGGCGGGAACGTGACGGGCCTGACGGTCGACGGTGCGACAGTCTCGGGCGACTATCGAGTCGGGCTGGTCGGCTCCGTCGACGGCGGGAACGTGACGGATCTAGCGATCAGTGACGTGGCCGTCGACGGCACCGCCGATCTCGGACTCGTCGCGACCGTGACCGGCGGGACGGTCGCGGACGTCGAGGCTGACAGCGTCTCGGTCAGCGGCGACGGCTCGACGGTCGGCGGGGCGGTCGGCGTGCTGGACGACCGCTCGACGCTTCGAAACGCGACACTGACGAGCTCTGTCACGGCCCAGGGCTACTCGAGCACCGTAGGCGGCGTCGTCGCCGGCGCGTACGACAACTCGTCGATCGAGGGCGTCGACGCGGACGTCGATGTCACCGTCGCCGGCGACGGATACGACGTCGGCGGCATCGTGGGCTATCTGGGGACGTCCGAGCTGGCCGATTCCACCGTCGAGGGGTCGGTCGATAGCTGGACCGGCTGGTGGGCCGGTGGTGCGGCCGGCCGCGTGGCCGCGAACGCCTCGGTCTCCGACACGCACGCGGACGTCGACGTCTCTGGCGGCGATCGAGTCGGCGGCAGCGTCGGTCAACTCGTCGATTCGACGCTCGAGACGTCGAGCGTCGCCGGCGACGTGACCGGCGATCGGTGGGTCGGCGGCATGGCCGGCGCCCAGTACGGCGGCTCGCTCGCGGACTCGTACGCGGTCGCGGGCGTGGTCGGCGACGAGTACGTCGGCGGGCTGACCGGACTGCTCGAGGAGAGCGATCCGGACCGTCCCGCACCGACCCTCGAGACCTCCTACGCGGCCGGCCTCGTCGACGGCGGGGACGCGGAGACGACGGGCGGACTGATCGGCAACGCCCAGGCCGGGACGGCGACGGACGCCTACTGGGACGTCGAGGCGACGACCCAGGCGGCGGCCATCGGTGCGAACGAGGCGACGACGAGCGGCCTGGTGGGACTCGAGACCGACGAGATGCGCGGTGAGGACGCCGACGAGGCGATGTCCGCACTGGATTTCGAGGAGCGCTGGGAAACTACCGAGAGCTACCCGACGCTCCGGAGCCACGGCGGCGTGCCGTCACCCGTCCCGTCGCTCTCGGGGACCGTCACCGACGCCGACACCGGCGATCCGGTCGCGGGTGCGACGATCGCCGTCATCGACACCGAGACCGACGCGACGGTCGCCCAGGCCGAGACCGACGCGGTCGGCAGCTACGAAGTCCACGGCCTGGATTCGGGCAGCTACGTCGTCGTCGTCAGCGCCGACGAGTACGAAACCCGCGGTGTCGATTCCGTCGAGGTCGAAGCCGGCGAGGAAACGACCGAAGGCGTCGAGCTCGATCCGGTCCTGTTCTTCGTGGAGATCCAGTCGACGAACGAGCTGGTGGTCGAAGGCGAGACGGTCGACGTCGCGGTCAGCGTCGAGTACGTGGGCGATGGGCCGGCCAACGAGACGGTCGAACTCAGGGGCCCCAACGACGAACTGCTCGCCAGCGAGACGGTCGCGTTCGACGACGACGGCCTCCAGACGGTCGCCTTCGAGTGGGAGACCGACGGCGACGACGTCGGCACCCACGTCCTCCGGGTCGAAGCGAGTGCAGACGCGGACGACGTCGACGTGACGGTCGAGGCGTTCACTCAGGCGACGTTCGAACTCACGCTGGACTCGACGAACTCCCCGGTGACCGCGAACGAGACCGTCGAGGTGGAGACGACGGTCGAGAACGTCGGTGACGAATCCGGAACCGAGACGGTCGAACTCCGCGACGCCGACGACGAGATGCTCGCCAGCGAGACGGTCGACCTCGACGCCGGCGAGAGCGAGCCGGTCACCCTCGAGTGGGAGACCGGTCCCGATGACGTCGGCCAGTACTACTTCACGGCCGTTACCGCCGACGATGCGGAGACCGTACCCGTCGCAGTCGAAGCGGACGACCTCGGCATCGTGTTCTGGCCCACCAAACCCGAACCGCACGAGACCGTCACCTTCTACGCGTCGGACGCGGCGAACCCGACGTGGGAGTTCGGCGACGGAACTACGGCTCAGGGATCGTTCGTCTTCCACGAGTACGAGTGGCCCTGGGGAACGCGGTCGGTGACCGTGACCGACGTCGACGGCACCGAAGAACAGTTCGACGTCCCTGTCCGGCCACCGACGCTCGAGTGGGATCCACAGCCGATGGCCTCGACCTCGATCGATCGGGAGTACGGCGGCGTCCCGCTCTCCGGCGTCGAGTGGGAAGAGACGTTCACGGCCAGGCTGCTCAGCATGGACACCGTCGGCGCTGAGGCGGTGGACGTCGAGGAGTTCGTCTTCGAACTCGGCGACGAGACGCAGACGAAACTCCCCCAATCCGACGGACTCGCACAGGAGGCGTCGGCGACGTTCGACCTCGGCGACCTCGACGGTGACGAGGTGCTGACGGTGACCGCGGTCACCGCCGACGGCGGTGAGTGGGAGATGACCGAGCTGGTGTCGGTACTCGAGACGCCCGAGTGGCTCGAGGACCCGCTCGAGGACGCCGAGATCGATCGGGCGGAGGGTACGATCACGACGATGGTGGCACCGAAAACGGTGCTCGACGAGACGACGACCGTCGAGGGGCTCCCGACCTCCGATACCACGTTTATATTGTTCAGCGAACCTATCGCGACGTTCACCTACGACGCGGACGCCGTCGCAGGAACTGCCACCTTCGACGGCGAAGCCGGTGCGTCCCTCAGTCCGTTCATCGACACGGGCTCGAAGGCTGACGTGGTGTCCGAGGTCACGTTCGACTCGGATCTGGCAGTCGAGTCGTCCTCCCTGAGTGTAGACGGGGAGATGTACAACGTCCCCGGTCCGGGCGTCGGGTTCTCGGTACCCTGGGTCGGTGAAGTCGGCGTCGGGAGCACGCTCGACTCCAGGCACCTGCTCGAGGCTGACTTCGGCGACGAGCTGTTCGACGAAGCGGGCGAGCCCGACGTCGAAGAGGGCTCGATGGGCGCCGGGTTCACGCTCTCGATCGACGCGATACTCGACATCCTTGGCTGTGGCGTACACACGGGCGGCTCGGGCTCGATAGACGGGAAGGGAGACTTCGGCGAACAGGTCGACGGGACGAACTTCCGTGGAGAAGGAACGCTCTCGGCCGAACTCGGCGTCTTCTGTGGTCCCCTCGAGTGGAGCGACGGCCCCACGTTCGGTCCGGCCACGTGGGGCGGCGGCCTCGACGACGGCCTCACGCTCGCGATGGGCGCGGAGGCGGTCGAGGATCCCGAGTGGGCGTTCGCCTCGAAGTACGGCGAGCGACCGTTCGCCGACGAGGACGATACCGTCTCGACCGCCGCGGGTGCTGGAGCGATCGGCACCGCCGACGGCGTCGAGCGGCTGACGGATCGGGATCTGGCAGACACCCAGCCGACGATCGCCGTCGACGGCAACGACCTCGTGACCGTCTGGAGCGCCCAGGACGGCGACAAGAACGTCTCCGACGGCCGCGACCTGCACTACCAGCGCTACGACGGGAGCGAGGAGCAATGGTCCGACGTCGCGTCGCTCACCGACGACCTGACGAGCGACGAGCGGCCGTCGCTCGCGGCAACCGACGAGGGCGTCCTCGCCGTCTGGTCGACGTGGAACGAGTCCGTCGACGAGGGGGAGATCCAGAGCCCAGGTGACCTGTTCCCCCGCCACGAGATCGCGTTCGCGATCGACGACGGTGACGGCTGGAGCGAGCCAGCGATCCTCACCGACACCGACGGGATGCAGACCGCGCCGTCGGTCGTCGGGATCGAGGACCGGTGGCTGCTCGCCTGGGAGGCCGTCGGCCTGGTGGATGAGAACGTCTCCGGCGTCGACGTACGGTACGTGACCGTCGACGCGAGCGGCGAGGCCGGTGACGTGGAGTCGATCGAGGACGCGACGCTGCCAGCGCTGGGCGTCGCGCCCGGGGGCGACGGTGACGCGGTCACGCTGGCCTACGCCACCGTCGACGAGGGTCCGACCGCGGATCCGTTCGCCGGCGAGAGCCGGACCGGAGCGGTCGTCACCGAGCGAGTAGCCGCCGACGGCGGCCGCGAGGAACTGCACCGCCACGACGCGGGCAACGCCACCTCGATCGCCACCGACGCCGGGCGGACGGTCTGGGTCGACGGCGCTCTCGACCCGACCCTCCACGAGAGCGAGGCTTCCGGCACCACCGGAGACCTCGACCTGCGCTCGGACGTCCACGACGTCTCGGAACTCTCACTCGCGACGGCGGGCGACGACACCGTCCTCTCCTACCGCGCGATGACCGACGGCGAGAGTGCCCACGACCTCGTCTACCGGCTGGACCGGGGCGACGGCTGGATCCACGACCGCGAACACGTCGCCGTGGGCGAGGCCAATCACACGGCGTGGCTCGCCGACGTGACGCCGGCCGCCGATGGCGAGGGCTTCTACGCCGCCTATGCCGTCCAGAAGCTCGACATGGACGCCGTGAACGACGTCTTCGTGGCCGAGCACGAGTTCCGCCCGGCGTTCGACCTCACAGCGACTGCGACCGAGGCCCCCGCCGGCGAGGCGTCGACGGTCGCCTACGACCTTCGAAACGTCGGCGACGTCGCGACCACCGAGGGCGTGACAGTCGCAATCTCGAACGCGACGGGGGTCGTCGCCGAGGTCGATCACGACTCCCTCGAAGCGGGCGAGACCGTCTCCGGCGAGGTCGTGTTGTCCGTCGATGCGAGTGGGACATTCGACTTGCACGTTGACCACGGGGAGACGGTCCACGACGGGGTCGAGGAGGTGAGCGTCGTCGCCGCCACGCCCTCGCTCTCGATCGAGTCGATCGTTGGCGAACGTATCGACGCTGCGACGGTGACGATCTCGGCCGTGGTGCAAAACGACGGCGGCGCAGCGGCGGTCGACGTCCCGGTCTCCTTCGATACTGGAACCGAAACGATCGCCGAGACGACCGTCGAGCGGATCGAGCCACTGGAGAACGCGACGGCGTCGGTGACGGTCGACACGGCGGCGCTGAACCGGACGGTTGCAGATTCGGTGCGTCTCGATCCCCACGGATCCCTCGGAGCCGCCACGATCGAGCAGTCCGAGCGCTCGGCGTGGTTCCTTCGGCCGGATCTCGCGGTCGGCGCCGTCGAGTACGCTGCGGACGGCGACAGCCTCACTGCGAACGTTTCCGTCGCCAACCGCGGGGACCTGGCGGCCGAGGCAACCGTGCGGATCGTCGACGACGCTGGGGCGGTGGTCGGCGAAGCACCCGCGTCGATCGCGCACGCCACCGAGGAGAGCCCCACGTTCGCGGTCGTCCCGGTCGAGCTCGACGAAATCGAGCTGGGAACACCCGTCACCATCGTCGCCGAGGGCGACGTCCCCGACGCTGATGCGTCGAGCAACGGTCTCAGCGACGAGATTGGGCCGGTGTACGACGCCGATCGCCCCACGTTCGACGTCACCATTACGAACGTCCGCGAACCCGACGCGTCCGGCGACGATCTCGCCGTGGATGTCGCGGTCGAGAACCGGGGCCAGACGGCCGATAGTCAATCGGTCACCCTCTTCGTCGACGACGAACCCGTCGACGAGAGCGACGTCGATCTCGAACCCGGATTCGTGACGACCGAGAATCTCGCGATGGGGATGGACGAGGGCGACCGACTCGGGATGAAACTGTACGTCGAGAGTCAAACGAACCACGACGCGAGAACGATCAATGTCGGGTCGCTCTCCGATGACTCCGGTGGGATACCGTCGCTTCCGCCCGCCCCATCGCCGGACCCGGCCCAGTTCGAGATCACGGAGATCGACGCACCTACCGAGGTCGAGACGGGCGACGTAGTTACGGTGACGGCGACCGTTCAAAACACCGGCGAGGAGTCGGGAACGACGACGGTCGCGCTGGATCTCGACGGACAGCCGATCGACGAGCGCGTGCTCGAACTGGAGGGAACCGACCGGGTGACACTGCAGTTCGAGATTCCGAAAGCCGAACTCACAGTCGGCGAGTACGACGTCCGCGTCGACGTCGGTGACGACGCCGTGACGACGACGGTGACCGTCACCGACCCCGACGACGCAGCCGATCGCTCGCCAGCTACCGACCGATCGCCCACAACCGACGGGACCGACACCGACCCGACCGATGACGAAGCGCCGGGGAACGGCGAGTCAGACGAATCAGGAGACGACGCGATCCCTGGCTTCGGCATCCTGGTGGCCCTCGGTGTCCTCGTCGCGGTCGCGTCTGTGTCGCTTCGACGACCCCGAACCTGACGGGTTTCGACGCCGCGGTGCCCGTCGCGGTCGGTGTCGAGGCGAAACACTTTCCGATTGGCACCCGTAGTGGCCGTATGATACTACCCGGGTTCGTGCCGGTCAGACCACTGCTCGCGAACGGCCCGACGATGCTTTTGGGCATCGGTGCGCTCGCGCTCCTCGTAGTCGTCGTTACGCTCTGGCAGTCCGTCCGATTCGTCGACGCCTACGATCGCGAGGCGCTGACCGTCTTCGGCGAGTACCGCGGGCTGCTCGAACCGGGGCTCAACATCATTCCGCCGTTCGTCTCGCGGACCTACCGCTTCGACATGCGGACCCAGACCATCGACGTCCCACACCAGGAGGCGATCACGCGGGACAACTCGCCGGTCACCGCCGACGCGGTCGTCTACATCCGGGTCATGGATGCCAAGCGGGCGTTCCTCGAGGTCGACGACTACATGCCGGCAGTGTCGAACCTCGCCCAGACGACGCTCCGAGCCGTGCTGGGCGACATGGAACTCGACGACACGCTCTCTCGCCGAGAGATGATCAACAATCGCATTCGCGAGGAGTTGGACGAGCCCACCGACGAGTGGGGGATCCGCGTCGAGAGCGTCGAGGTCCGCGAGGTCACGCCCTCGAAGGACGTCAAGGGAGCGATGGAGAAACAGACCTCCGCGGAGCGCACCCGCCGCGCCATGATTCTCGAGGCCCAGGGTGAACGCCGGAGCGCGGTCGAACGAGCGGAGGGTGACAAACAGAGCGACATCATCCGCGCGCAGGGTGAAAAGCAGAGCCAGATCCTGGAGGCGCAGGGTGACGCGATCTCGACCGTCCTTCGGGCCAAATCCGCTGAATCGATGGGTGAACGGGCGGTCATCGACAAGGGGATGGAGACGCTCTCGGAGATCGGCCAGGGCGAGTCCACGACGTTCGTCCTCCCGCAGGAACTG
>JGI2924J29684_1077833_pt1 | contig 23236 bp, 14 predicted proteins | sample BenlonsequencITS_FD_29684 | JGI IMG/M metagenome (IMG submission 29684)
GGAGCCTGTAGCAAGCAATCGGCTCGAGGCGGGTGCCGTTCAGATGCCAGATGGCTGCACGGTCGACCTCATAGACTTCGCAGGCGGCCTGCGTGATCAGTTGCGCTGCTTCCTGCTGTGGATTGGTGGAGCTGTATCGGTGCCGCGCCAGCTTGACGATGAGTCCCTGCTGCGTACGTGAGCGCAGCATGTGTTCGAGGTGTTCGTCCTGCGTCTGCTGGTGCTGCTGCAGCGAGGTGCGAAGGCGGGCATTCTGGGACCTGAGGTCCTGATCCGACTCTGGCCTTCGGCCCGCCATCAGATAGCCCCGCAGCAATTCACGCCCGTACTGCTGGCAGACTTCGCCCAGCTCAGTGATATCCAGCACACTGTCAGGTGTGTGTAGCCGGTAACTGACGGAATAGTGGTTGCGTGCGCTCAGCTGCTGCTGGATATCTTCATGCAGCTGAAGACGAGCGCTGGGCTCCATCAGGCTGGCATAAGGGGAGTCGATCAGTGAGCACAGGTCGCTGGCAGACACGCCGAGCAGACGTTCACAGGCAGGGTCGAGAAACAGCAGCGTCCAGCTGGACTCGTTCAGCCGCTCGAAACGCAGCATGCCCAGCCGTGAAGGCACTGGCAACTGCGTCACAACCTCGGTCGCCAGGCGGCTGGCGGCATCGGTATGTATTTTCATCGAGCGGTTGGCTTCCAGTATGCTCCACGGAGTCGGGCTGGCTCGGGCTCCAGGCACCGTTCCAGCGAAGGACGATGGCTAAATAATATTAATTTCGGCAAGGGTGCATCATGCGACAGGGACTGACAAGTCGACTTGCAAAGTTAGTGATGGTCTCGGTTTTCTGGACGATCGGCACACCATCGATGGCGGCTGAGCCAATCGAATTCGGTTCTGACGAATCGACCCTTTACCTGACCGAACTGAAGAAGCTTTATCTCACCTCGAGCGATCGCACGGCGCTGCTGACGCACAGCAATAGCCTGTTGGATACCTACGCATTGCGTGCCGGTTACCAGGTCGGCCAGGCCAATCCCCAGGACTTTCTCTACGAGCTGAGCGTCACCGCGCCGGGCGAGTTGCGTATCCGTGAGGAAGTGCGCGGCAGCAGTGGCGGCGTAGCCGTTCGCAATCGCAGTCTGTCGGTATTTGGTCTCGATCCCTACCTGCAATACCAGTGTCCTCCTCAGGGGCCTAGCTGCTTCGTCAACAGTCCGGTCGACGGCCTGCCGTTGGTGGTCATCCTGCGCGACCCCAAGGGCGCCGAAGAGCTCGCCAAGGCACTGTCGTTTCTGATTCGCAACCTGCAAAAGGGCTGACAGAACGGCCAGCGACTGCACCTGAGCTGATGGCTTTCCGGCAACCTGGAAAACAAGAACGCCGCGCCCTCGTGAGAGGACGCGGCGTTCCTGTTTGGGTACAGGCGTTTACAGCAGCATCGTACGAATATCCGCCAGCAGCTCGGATAGGCGCTTGGTGAAGCGCGCCGCCGCCGCACCGTTGATGACACGGTGGTCATAGGATAGCGACAGCGGCAGCATCAGCCGTGGCTGGAAGGCCTTGCCATCCCACACCGGCTGCATGGTCGCCTTGGATACGCCGAGGATCGCCACTTCCGGTGCATTGACGATCGGCGTGAAGCCGGTGCCGCCGATGTGGCCGAGGCTGGAGATCGTGAAGCACGCACCCTGCATCGCATCCGGTGAAAGCTTCTTGGTACGTGCCTTCTCAGCCAGCTCCGCAGCCTCGCCGGCTAGTTGCAGCAGGCTCTTCTGGTCGACGTTGCGAATCACCGGGACCATCAGGCCATCCGGCGTGTCGACGGCAAAACCTACGTGCACGTACTTCTTGCGGATCAGCGCCTTGCCGCTCGGGGCCAGCGAACTGTTGAAGTCCGGCAGTTCCTTGAGCAGGTGCGCGCACGCCTTGAGCAGCAGCGGCAGCACGGTGAGCTTGACCCCAGCCTTTTCGGCGATTGCCTTCTGCGCGACGCGGAAGGCTTCCAGCTCGGTAATGTCGGCCGACTCGAACTGGGTCACGTGCGGCACGTTGAGCCAGCTGCGATGCAGGTTGGCGGCACCGACCTGCATCAGGCGAGTCATTGCTACTTCTTCGACTTCACCGAAACGGCTGAAGTCTATCGCCGGGATCGGCGGGATGCCCGCACCACCGGTAGCACCTTCGGCAGGAGCCTGCTTGACCTTGTGCAGCATGTTCTTGACGTAGGCCTGAACGTCTTCCTTGAGGATTCGGCCCTTCGGACCAGTGGCCGGAACATCAGCCAGCTCTACGCCAAACTCGCGGGCAAGCATGCGTACCGCTGGCCCCGCATGCACCTTGGTGCCAGCCTTGCTCGGACCGCTGACCGCCGGAGCGGGCGTTGCGGCAGCTTTCGCCTCGGGAACGCCTTGCTTGTTCGGTGCAACCGCCTGCTGTTGCGGTGCAGCCTCCGCCTTGGTGGCGGGCTTCTTCGCTGGTGCGGTGCCTTGAACCCTTAGGGTCAGGATCAGATCGCCGGTCCTGGCTTCGTCGCCGACCTTGATCGACAGCGATTCCACAATACCGGCCTTGGGTGCCGGAATCTCCATGCTGGCTTTGTCCGATTCCAGCGTGATCAGCGACTGGTCCGCCTCGACGCTGTCCCCGGCCTTGACCATCACTTCGATGACATTGGCACTGCCGCTGGAGCCGATGTCCGGGATGCGTACTTCTTCCACGGATTCGCCGGCGTCTTCGGCAGGTTCTTCAACTGCCGGCTCGCTGAGCTTTTGCTTCGGTGCGCTTGCCGCCTGGCTTGCTGGCGCCTTGCTTGCTGCCGGCTTGCTGGGCGCTGCGCCTTTGAGAACCAGGATCAGATCGCCGGTGCCGACTTCATCGCCTACCTTGACCGAAATGCTCTCGACCACGCCGGCTGCGGGAGACGGAATCTCCATGCTGGCCTTGTCCGACTCGAGCGTGATCAACGCTTGCTCGGCGGCAATGGTATCGCCGGGTTTAACCGCGATTTCGATCACGCTGGCTTTGCCCAAGGAGCCGATATCCGGAACCTTGATCTCCTGTGTCTCGCCTTCGCCGGCCGAGGCCGAAGCATCGTCGTCGCCCGGAGGCGTCGGCGCTTCGGTTTCATCGGTCGGGCCGCCGCTCGCCGCGCCAGCAGGTTCGGCTGCAGCCTGTGAGGGAGCCGCGCTGTCCTGGCCGTCTTCGCTTTCCAGTTCCAGCAGCTCGTCGCCTTCTTTCAGGCGATCGCCGAGCTTGACCTTCAGGCTCTTCACCACGCCCGCCTTGGGCGCGGGAATTTCCATGCTGGCCTTGTCGGATTCGAGCGTCAGGATGCTCTGGTCGGCTTCGATACGGTCGCCGACCTTGACGAACAATTCGATTACTTCACCCTCACCGCTGCCGATGTCGGGTACGCGTATGGTTTCACTCACAATAGGTTCTCCTGTGCGCACGCATCAGCAATCCAGCGGATTGCGCTTCTCGGGGTCGATACCGAACTCGGTGATGGCGTTGGCCACCACGGTGCGTTCGATGGCGCCGCGATCGGCGAGTGCTTGCAGTGCGGCCACAGTCACCCAGCGACGGTCGACCTCGAAGAAATCACGCAGCTTGGCGCGCGAGTCGCTGCGGCCGAAACCGTCCGTACCCAGCACCTGGTATTCGCGCGACGGCACCCACTGGCGGATCTGGTCGGCGAACAGCTTCATGTAGTCGGTCGAGGCGATGACCGGACCTTCGCGGCCTTCCAGGCACTGCTGGACGTAGCTCTTGCGCGGCTCCTCGGTCGGGTGCAAACGGTTCCAGCGGTCTATCGCCAGGCCATCGCGGCGCAGTTCGTTGAAGCTGGTGACGCTCCAGACGTCGGCGCCCACGCCCATCTTGGCGAGGATGTCCACCGCGGCGCGGACTTCGCGCAGGATGGTGCCCGAACCCAGCAGCTGCACTCGGTGCTTGAAGTCGCCCTTGGCTTCTTCGAGCAGGTACATGCCTTTGATGATGCCGTCCTCGACACCCTGCGGCATGGCCGGCTGCTGGTAGTTCTCGTTCATCACGGTGATGTAGTAGTAGACGCTCTTCTGCTGCTCCATCATCTCGTGCATGCCGTGGTGCATGATCACCGCCAGCTCGTAGCCGTAGGTGGGGTCATAGCTGCGGCAGTTGGGGATGGTGCTGGCGAGGATGTGGCTGTGGCCGTCCTCGTGCTGCAGGCCTTCACCGTTGAGCGTGGTGCGCCCGGAAGTGCCGCCGAGCAGGAAGCCGCGGGTCTGGGCATCGCCGGCCGCCCAGGCCAGGTCACCGATACGCTGGAAGCCGAACATCGAGTAGAAGATGTAGACTGGCAGCATCGGCTGGTTGTAGTTGCTGTAGGCGGTACCTGCGGCAATGAACGAGGAGAACGCACCGGCTTCGTTGAGACCTTCCTGCAGGATCTGGCCGTCCTTTTCCTCGCGGTAGTACATCACCTGGTCGCGGTCGACCGGCTCGTACAGCTGCCCGACCGGGGAGTAGATACCCAGCTGGCGGAACATGCCTTCCATGCCGAAGGTGCGCGCCTCGTCGGCTAGGATCGGCACGATACGCTTGCCGAGATCCTTGTCCTTGACCAGCTGCGAGAGGATGCGGCCGAAGGCCATGGTGGTGGAAATCTCGCGGTCACCGGAGCCGTCGAGCACTGCCTTGAGGGTATCCAGCGGCGGTGTCGGGATGCTGAAGCTCTTCGGCCGGCGCTGCGGCAGATGCCCGCCCAGCTTGTCGCGGCACTTGCGCAGGTACTTCATTTCCGCGCTGTCTTCGGCCGGGCGATAGAACGGCAGCTCTTCGAGTTGCGAGTCGTTGACCGGGATGTCGAAGCGATCGCGGAATTTCTTCAGGCTGTCGATATCGACTTTCTTGGTGTTGTGGGCGATGTTCTTCGCCTCACCGGCACCGGTGCCGTAGCCCTTGATGGTATGCGCCAGGATGACGGTCGGCTGGCCCTTGTGGTGCACGGCCTGGTGGTAGGCCGCATAGACCTTGTAGGGGTCGTGGCCGCCGCGGTTGAGCTTCCAGACCTCTTCGTCGGACATGCTCTCGACGCGCTTGAGCAGCTCGGGGTCGGCGCCGAAGAAATGCTTGCGCACGTAGGCGCCGTCTTTGGCCTTGTAGTTCTGGTATTCACCATCGATCGCCTGGTCCATGCGGCGTTGCATGCGACCGTCCTCGTCGACCGCGAACAGCGGGTCCCACAGGCGGCCCCAGACGACCTTGTTGACGTTCCAGTTGGCGCCTTTGAACACGCCTTCCAGTTCCTGAATGATCTTGCCGTTGCCACGAACCGGGCCGTCCAGACGCTGCAGGTTGCAGTTGATGACGAATACCAGGTTGTCGAGATTCTCACGGCCAGCCAGGGAGATCGCGCCGAGGGTTTCCGGCTCGTCGCACTCGCCGTCGCCAATGAAGCACCAGACGCGCTGCTTGCCTTTCGGAATGAAGCCGCGGTTTTCCAGGTACTTCATGAAGCGCGCCTGGTAGATCGCGGTGATCGGGCCGAGGCCCATGGAGACGGTCGGGAACTGCCAGAAGTCCGGCATCAGGTGCGGGTGCGGGTAGCTCGACAGACCCTTGCCATCGACTTCCTGGCGGAAGTTGAGCATCTGCTCTTCAGTCAGGCGGCCTTCCAGGAAGGCGCGGGCGTAAATGCCGGGGGAGGCGTGGCCCTGGTAGTAGATCAGGTCGCCGCCATGCTCTTCGGTCGGTGCCTGGAAGAAGTAGTTGAAGCCGATGTCGTAAAGCGTGGCGCTGGAGGCGAAGGTGGAAATATGGCCGCCCAGGTCCGGATCCTTCAGATTCGCACGCATCACCATGGCCAGGGCATTCCAGCGGACCAGAGAGCGGATTCGACGCTCCATGAACAGGTCGCCGGGCATCTTGGCTTCACGGGTGACGGGGATGGTGTTGCGGTACGGCGTGGTGATGCCGTAGGGCAGCGGAGTGCCGCTACGTGTGGCCAGTTCGCCCATCCGGGTCATCAGGTAGTGAGCGCGGTCTTCACCCTCGCGGTCGAGGACGGACTCGAGGGCGTCCAGCCATTCCTGGGTTTCGACGGGATCGAGATCTTGCATGGCTTGCTCCATGGCGGAAAGGCTTCCAGAATCGGTCGCCTGTTCGCTACCGGCTTTGTGGGCCGGTGCGTGTAATGTCTTGGACGAATGCCGGGGGTAGAACCGGGCGTCTGTAGTTTTACTACAAAAACGCGCCGGGATCAGCCCCCTGAAATACTCTTTAGTAGTAAAACTACAGATCAGCGGCGCTGGCATTTTCCTGAAAAAGGCATATGCGAGGCTCTGAATCGCGGTTTACCGTACTGCTGTCGTAAAGGAAACCACAATGAGTCTGCCCCCGCTGGTTGCATTGCCGTCCTCGCTCCTGCCTTTTGTCAGTCGAGCCGAAGAGTCGTTCCTCGCCGCTGCCGGCAGCCTGTCGGAAGCGCTTGCGGCACGTTGTCACGTCTGGTTGGCTGAGCAGCGTGAGGCGTTCAGCCGGGTCTGTGCAGCGAGCGATTTCGTCAGCGAACAGGTTAGTCGAGATCCGCAGATGCTGCTGCAGCTGGCCGAGCTGGGCTGGCTGGAGCGGTCGCTCGAGGCTGGCGAAATGCGCGAAGCACTCGGCGAGCTGGTCGGTGCCTGCGACAACGAAGACGCCTTGGCGCTGACCTTGCGCCGCTTTCGCAATCGCCAGCAGGTGCGCATCATCTGGCGCGACCTGACTCGTCGGGCCGATCTTGCTGAAACCTGCCGTGACCTTTCCGATCTCGCCGATGCCTCCGTCGATCTGGCCTATCACTGGCTGTACGTGCGTCATTGCGAGCAGTTCGGCGTACCGACCGGGCGTCGCAGCGGCACCGCGCAGCACATGGTCATTCTTGGCATGGGCAAACTGGGCGCCCATGAGCTTAATCTCTCTTCCGACATCGACCTGATCTTCGGCTATCCGGAAGGCGGCGAGACAGTCGGCGCCAAGCGCTCGCTGGACAATCAGGAGTTCTTCGTCCGCCTCGGTCAGCGACTGATCAAGGCGCTGGACGCGATCACTGCCGATGGCTTTGCCTTCCGCGTCGATATGCGCCTGCGCCCGTACGGCTCGTCCGGGCCGCTGGTGTACAGCTTCAATGCACTGGAGCAGTACTACCAGGACCAGGGGCGCGACTGGGAGCGCTACGCGATGATCAAGGCGCGGGTGATCGGCGGCGACCAGCAGGCCGGCAAGGAGCTGCTGGAGATGCTGCGGCCCTTCGTCTATCGGCGCTATCTGGACTTCTCGGCGATCGAAGCGCTGCGCACCATGAAGCAGCTGATCCAGCAGGAAGTGCGGCGCAAGGGCATGGCCGCCAATATCAAGCTCGGGGCTGGTGGTATCCGCGAAGTCGAGTTCATCGCTCAAGCCTTTCAGCTGATCCATGGCGGGCGCGATCTCAGCCTGCAGCAGCGTCCGCTGCTTGGCGTGCTGGCCACCCTGGAAGGGCAGAGCTACCTGCCAGCCGCGGCGGTCGTCGAACTGCGTGAAGGCTACGAATTCCTGCGCTACACCGAGCACGCACTGCAGGCCATCGCCGATCGGCAGACGCAGATGCTGCCGGAAAGCGAAGTCGACTGCGCGCGGGTCGCCTTCATGCTCGGCTTCGACAGCTGGCTGGCCTTTCACGAGCGACTCCTGCACTGGCGTGGGCGCATCGACTGGCATTTCCACCAGGTGATCGCCGACCCAGACGAGGACGAAGCCGCCGAAGGCGATACATTGGTCGGCGGTGAGTGGTTGCCCCTGTGGGAGCAGGACTGGGACGAGGAATTCGCCTGCCGACAGCTGTCCGAAGCCGGCTTCCGCGACGGCCAGGGCGCCTGCCAGCGCCTTGCCGCACTGCGCAATGCCAGTCAGGTGCGCACCATGCAGCGTCTCGGTCGTGAACGACTGGATGCCTTCATTCCCCGCCTGCTGGCGCAGACTGTCGAGCAGGCCGACCCCGATCTCGTGCTCGAACGTGTGCTGCCGCTGGTGGAGGCGGTCGCCCGGCGTTCGGCCTATCTCGTATTGCTGACCGAAAACCCCGGTGCGCTGCAGCGACTGCTCGAACTCTGTGCGGCGAGCCCGTGGATCGCCGAGCAGATCGCCCGCTTCCCGCTGTTGCTCGACGAGCTGCTCAACGCCGGTCGTCTGTACAGCCCGCCGCTGGCGCCGGAACTGGCGGCTGAACTGCGCGAACGGCTGATGCGCATTCCCGAGGATGACCTCGAGCAGCAGATGGAGGCGCTGCGGCATTTCAAGCTGGCGCACCGGCTGCGCGTTGCTGCCTCGGAGATCGCCGGTACGCTGCCGTTGATGAAGGTCAGCGACTACCTGACCTGGCTGGCCGAGGCGATTCTGCAGGAAGTGCTGACCCTTGCCTGGCGCCACACTGTCGCGCGTCATGGCCAGCCGCAGCGCAGCGACGGCACGCTCTGCGATCCGGCATTCGTCATCGTCGGTTATGGCAAGGTCGGCGGGATCGAGCTCGGTCACGGCTCCGATCTGGATCTGGTGTTCATCCACGACGGCGACCCTGCTGCGGAGACCAATGGCGCCAAGCCCATCGACACCGCGCAGTTCTTTACCCGTCTGGGGCAGCGCATCATCCATCTGCTGACCACCCAGACCACCTCTGGCCAGCTCTATGAAGTGGACATGCGCCTGCGTCCGTCCGGCGCTTCCGGGTTGCTGGTCAGTTCGCTGGGCGCCTTCGAGCGCTACCAGAGCCAGGAGGCCTGGACTTGGGAGCACCAGGCGCTGGTGCGTGCGCGGGTGCTGGTCGGTTGCCCGCAGCTGACCACCGATTTCGAGCGGGTGCGTGCCGCTGTGCTCGGTCGCGAACGCGATCTGGATGCGCTGCGCCGCGAGGTCAGCGACATGCGCGCGAAGATGCGCGACAACCTCGGTACCCGGGCGACGCATGCGGGGACCGCTGAGCAAGCCTTCGACGGCGCGGCCGAGTTCAATCTCAAGCAGGACGCCGGTGGTATCGTGGATATCGAATTTATGGTGCAATACGCGGCTTTGGCGTGGTCGCACCAGCATCCCGAACTGCTGCGCTATACCGATAACATCCGCATTCTCGATGGGTTGGAGCAGGCCGGGTTGATGACCGGCGATGAGGTCCGGCTGCTGCAGGACGCCTACAAGGCCTACCGCGCGGCAGCCCACCGGCAATCACTGCAGAAGCAGCCCGGACTGGTGAGTGGGGATCAATTCCACGACGAGCGTCGCGCAGTCATGCGTATCTGGCGCGAGTTGGGGCTCAGCTGAGTCCCTCGTCGGGCTACCAAGCAATATCGAATTCTGAGGAGCTGGCAACGATGTCGATGGCCGATCGTGATGGCGTCATCTGGTATGACGGCGAACTGGTGCAGTGGCGCGATGCGACCACCCATGTGCTGACCCATACCCTGCACTACGGCATGGGCGTGTTCGAAGGCGTGCGCGCTTACAACACTCCGGACGGCACGGCGATCTTCCGCCTGCAGGCGCACACCGACCGCCTGTTCGATTCGGCACACATCATGAACATGCCGATGCCGTACTCGAAGGAAGAGATCAACGAGGCGACCCGCGCCGCGGTACGCGAGAACAACCTGGAAAGCGCCTACATCCGCCCGATGGTGTTCTACGGAAGCGAAGGCATGGGCCTGCGCGCCAGCGGCCTGAAGGTGCATGTGATCGTCGCCGCCTGGCACTGGGGCGCCTACATGGGCGACGAAGCGCTGGAACTGGGCATCAAGGTCCGCACCAGTTCCTTCACCCGCCATCACGTCAACATCACCATGACCCGCGCCAAGTCCAACGGTGCCTACATCAACTCGATGCTGGCCCTGCAGGAAGCCATTTCCGGCGGCGCCGACGAAGCGCTGATGCTGGACCCCGAAGGCTACGTGGCCGAGGGCTCGGGCGAAAACATCTTCATCATCAAGGATGGCGTGATCTACACCCCGGAAGTCACCGCCTGCCTGAACGGCATCACCCGCGGCACCGTGCTGACCCTGGCCGCCGAGCATGGCCTGAAGATAGTCGAGAAGCGCATCACCCGCGACGAGGTGTACATCGCCGACGAAGCCTTCTTCACCGGTACCGCCGCCGAAGTCACCCCGATCCGCGAAGTGGACGGTCGCGCCATCGGTATCGGCCGTCGTGGCCCGATCACCGAGAAGCTGCAGAAAGCCTACTTCGATCTGGTCACCGGCAAGACCGATGCCCACGCCGAATGGCGGACCCTGGTCAAGTAAGCCTGGCGCTGGGAGCCGGCAGCGCATGACTCGCTTGCCGGCCACGCTTCCAGCCCCTCAGCTTATGGCTTAGAGCTTATGAACATACTGATCGTAGGACCCAGCTGGGTTGGCGACATGGTGATGGCGCAGACGCTGTTCGTCTGCCTGAAACAGCGCCATCCCGACTGCCAGATCGACGTGCTGGCGCCTGAGTGGAGCCGGCCGATTCTCGAGCGCATGCCCGAGGTACGCCAGGCGCTGAGCTTTCCGGTCGGGCACGGCGTGCTCGACATGGCGACCCGGCGCAAGGTCGCGCAGAGCCTGCGTGGTCAGTACCAGCAGGCGATCCTGCTGCCCAACTCGCTGAAATCGGCACTGGTGCCGTTCTTTGCCGGCATCCCCAAGCGCACCGGCTGGCGTGGCGAAATGCGTTTCGGCCTGCTCAACGACATGCGCAAGCTGGACAAGCAGCGCTATCCGCTGATGATCGAGCGGTTCATGGCGCTGGCCTTCGAGCCGGGTAGCGACCTGCCCAAGCCGTATCCGAACCCGTCACTGCGCATCGACACCGAAACGCGCGATGCGGCCCTGGCACGCTTCGGCCTGAGCCTGGACCGGCCGGTGCTGGCGCTGTGCCCCGGTGCCGAATTCGGTGAGTCGAAGCGCTGGCCGACGGAGCACTTCGCCAAGGTCGCCGAGGTGAAGGTTCGCGAAGGCTGGCAGGTCTGGCTGTTCGGCTCGAAAAACGATCATCCGGTGGGTGAGCAGATCCTTGAGCGGCTGATTCCGGGCCTGCGTGAAGAGGCGGTGAACCTGGCCGGCGAAACCAGTCTGGCCGAAGCGATCGATCTGCTCTCCTGCGCCGATGCCGTGGTGTCCAACGACTCCGGTCTGATGCATGTCTCGGCAGCGCTCGGCCGGCCGTTGGCGGCCGTCTACGGTTCCACCTCGCCAACCTTCACCCCGCCGCTTTCCGAACAGGTCGAAGTGGTGCGCCTGGGCCTCGACTGCAGTCCCTGTTTCGAGCGCACCTGCCGCTTCGGCCACAACAACTGCATGCGCGAGCTGAAGCCGCGCGCGGTGATCGAGGCGCTGGATCGTCTGGTCCCGCAGTCGGTCGAGGTGCGCTGATTGAAGGTCCTGCTGGTCAAGACCTCGTCGCTGGGCGATGTCGTGCATACCCTGCCGGCCCTGACCGATGCGCAGCGGGCGCTGCCCGGCATCCGGTTCGACTGGGTGGTGGAGGAGGGCTTCGCCGAAATTCCGGCCTGGCATCCGGCAGTGGCACAGGTGATCCCGGTAGCGATTCGCCGCTGGCGCAAGCACCCGCTGCAGACTCTGCGCAACGGTGAATGGCAGCGCTTCAAGGCACGCCTGCGGGAAGGCCGTTACGACCTGGTGATCGATGCCCAGGGCTTGCTGAAAAGCGCCTGGCTGACCCGCTACGTCAAGGCTCCGGTCGCCGGATTGAACCGGGAGTCTGCGCGTGAGCCCATCGCCGCACGCTTCTATGACCGATGCTACGCAGTGCCGCGTGACCAGCATGCGCTGGAACGGGTGCGTCAGCTGTTCGCCCAGGCGCTCGCGTATCCGCTGCCGCAGGATGTCGCCGACTACGGGCTCGATCGCGAGCAGATGGCGGCGCCCAGCGACCAGCCCTATCTGCTGTTTCTGCACGGCACCACCTGGCCGAGCAAGCACTGGCCGGAAGCCTATTGGCGCGAGCTGGCCGAGCGCATGAGCGATTTCGGCTGGGCGATCCGCTTGCCGTGGGGCAATGCCGAAGAGAAGGCGCGGGCCGAACGCATCGTCAGCGGCATAGCCAACGCCGCGGTGCTGCCGAAGCTCAATCTTGCCGGTGTCGCCCGGGTCATCGCCGGTGCACGCGCCTGCGTCGCGGTGGACACCGGTCTCGGCCACCTGGCCGCGGCGCTGGATGTGCCGAGCATTTCACTTTATGGTCCGACCCTGCCCGGGCGGGTCGGCGCGTATGGGCGCTCGCAGGTGCACCTGTGTGCCAGCGGGCCGAACGCCGGTCGCGGTGACCGGCACAAGCCCTGTTTCGACGACCTGCGCCCCGAGCGCGTCGTCACCGAATTGAAAGCCCTGCTGCGGGCCCCGGAGTCCGTCTGATGCAACTGGCCTTCATTCTCTACAAGTATTTTCCCTTCGGCGGTCTGCAGCGCGATTTCATGCGCATAGCCCTCGAATGCCAGCGTCGCGGCCACACGATCCGTGTCTACGCGATGATCTGGGAAGGCGACGTGCCGGACGGCTTCGAGGTGCTGATTGCACCGGTCAAGGCGCTGTTCAATCACACCCGCAACGAGCGCTTCACTGCCTGGGTCGAGGCGGACCTGAGCAAGCGGCCGGTCGACCGGGTGATCGGCTTCAACAAGATGCCGGGACTGGATGTGTATTACGCCGCCGATCCCTGCTTCGAGGACAAGGCGCAGACCCTGCGCAACCCGATTTACCGCCGCTGGGGTCGCTACAAGCATTTTGCCGAGTACGAGCGCGCGGTGTTCGCGCCCGAGGCGAAGACCGAAATCCTGATGATCTCCGAGGTGCAGCAGCCGCTGTTCGTCAAACACTACGGCACGCCCGCCGAGCGCTTTCACTTGTTGCCGCCGGGCATCGCCCAGGATCGCCGCGCTCCGGCCAATGCCGCGCAGATCCGTGCCGAGTTCCGCGAGGAGTTCGAGGTGCGCCCCGACGAGCTGCTGCTGGTGCAGATCGGTTCCGGCTTCAAGACCAAGGGCGTCGACCGCAGCCTCAAGGCCTTGGCTGCACTGCCGCGCGAACTGAGCCAGCGTACCCGGCTGCTGGTGATCGGCCAGGACGATCCCAAGCCGTTCAAGCTGCAGGCCAAGGCGCTGGGCGTCTCCGGCATGGTCGAGTTTCTCAGGGGGCGTAGCGACATCCCGCGCTTTCTGCTCGGTGCCGATCTGCTGATCCATCCGGCCTATAACGAGAACACCGGTACCGTGCTGCTCGAGGCGTTGGTCGCCGGGCTGCCGGTGCTGGTCAGCGACGTATGTGGCTACGCCCACTACATCGCCGATGCCGATTGCGGTCGCGTGGTGCCCGGCCCGTTCGAGCAGAGCGTCCTTGATCGAATGCTGGCACAGATGCTGGCCGAGGATCAGCAGCGCGCCGCCTGGAGTCGCAACGGGCTGGCATATGCCGAAACGGCCGACCTTTATTCGATGCCGCAGAAAGCGGCCGATGTGATCCTGGAGGAGCGCGCATGACCGTCGCCGCTCAGTCAGCGACCTGTCGATTGGCGGAGCCTCTATGCGCCTGATGCTCTCGGAGCCGTTCAAAAGCCTCTGGCATGGCACGGATCCGTTCGTCGAAGTCGAACGTCTCGATGGTCAGGTCTACCGCGAGCTGGAAGGCCGGCGCACCCTGCGCACGGAGGTCGGCGGGCGCGGATACTTCGTCAAGATTCATCGGGGCATCGGCTGGGGCGAGATCGCCAAGAACCTGCTCACCGCCAAGGCGCCGGTGCTGGGAGCCGGCCAGGAGTGGCGCGCCATTCAGCGGCTGCACGAAGTGGGGGTTCCGACCATGACCGCGGTTGCCTATGGCGAGCGTGGCGGCAATCCGGCGACTCAACACTCGTTCATCATCACCGAAGAACTGGCGCCAACGGTCAGCCTGGAGGACTTCTCGGCTAACTGGCGTGAACAGCCACCCGCGCCGGCGCTCAAGCGCGCGCTGATTGCCGAAGTCGCGCGCATGGCCGGCGCCATGCACCGCGCTGGCGTCAACCACCGTGATTTCTACATCTGCCACTTTCTGCTGCATACCGACAGGCCGGTGACAGCGAGCGATTTCCGTCTGTCGCTGATCGACCTGCATCGCGCGCAAACCCGAGCCCAAACACCGCGGCGTTGGCGCGACAAGGATCTGGCTGGGTTGTATTTCTCCGCCCTGGAAGTCGGCCTGACCCGCGGCGATAGACTGCGTTTCCTGCGCAATTACTTTCAGCGCCCGTTGCGGGAGATTCTGCGTGACGAGGCTGGGCTGTTGGCATGGTTGCAGCGCAAGGCCGAAAAGCTGCAGGCGCGCAAGCTGCGCTATGGGGATGCGCTTTGAGGACTGAGATGGAATGGAACGGCAGGCGCGTTGTTATCGCTCCCTGCCCTGCTCTAGGTGACGTGACGATATATTTGCGTTTGGCTTGGTTATTTCATCTTGCCGGTGCGGAAGTACGCTTTGTCAGTAGCTTGCTTAAGCCAGCTGAGAAGTATTTTGGCTGGTTGAAGGTAGAGCTGAGTGAACAAGTCGATCTGCTGCATCTGTGCACCCAAGCAGATCTGGTCATTTGCTACATCAACTGGCTGACTTGCCATCCAGACTCGCTAGATCGGGTACTGGAAGAACGGAACATCTGCTTCGTCACGGCGAAGAAGCTGCCTGCTGCACTTAAGTTGGACGGCCGAGAAGTCGTCGTAGGCGATCACGTCTTTGCTGGAGCGAGCCGTGCGCTTTGTCAAAGCTCACGTGCAGGGCTAACCATGCTGGGGTGGGTAGATGAGTATGCGGCGACAGTTTTCGGCTTGCGGAGCGACGCCCCGATTAACGTCGACCTATCGAAGCACTGCGCTGATTCAAAAAGGCGCGTAGCAATATTCCCCACTACCCCTCACGCGAAGAAAAACTACACAACGAGGGGATTCCGTTGGCTGGCTCAGCGTTTGCAAAAGCGGGGCTGGTTGGTCGAAATCGTTGGGATGCCTCACGAGATCGAAGTTCTGGCCCGGTGTTTTCCAGGTTTTTCCATTCGCACATTTCCCGATGTGCGTGCGCTGATGGACTTTCTGGTCAATTGCTCGGTAGTTGTCAGTAATGATTCTGGCGGCGGCCATCTCGGTTCGCTGCTGGGGCTGCAGAGCTTTACGGTTACGCGTAAGCACACGGGTTTCGTATGGCGGCCGGGCTTCAATACGCGCAACGAAGTGTTGGCGCCAATCGTCTCGTTCAAGTTGCTGGGGCGTTACATATGGCGGCCTTTCATCCCGATTTGGCGGATCAGCAAGCGTCTGGGATATAGCCGCTGATGGCAAGTTGGACGTTGGATCCAGCCTACCTCGATCTGGACGGCGAGTTTGGCAGCCTGGAGGCTGTGTTTGCCCTCAACGGCGAGCGTCTGACGAAAGACCCCTTATCGGAGGTCATTCGAGTCGAGCGCAACGGTGTGCGCTACTACGTAAAACGTTATTCCGGCGCGGGCAAAGGGTTACGCCGATTTATCGGTCGGCCGCGGGTAAAGGCGGAGTGGCAGAACCTTATGCTCTTTCGTCGTTGGGGCATTCCGACGGCGCCGATCGTGGCTTACGGCATGGAGCGACGCGGCGGGGCATTCCTACGAGGCGCGCTTATAACCCGGGAGCTGGAGCAGACGGACGATCTGGCGTTGCTGGCGGCCAACCACGATGCTCGCCTTCGCGATCCCCGCTGGGTACAGGAAGTCAGCCTGCAGCTGGCGCGTTCGACGCGAGCGATGCATGACCGGGGCTTTGCTCACAACGATCTCAAGTGGCGCAATCTGTTGGTCGACCCGCAGCGCCGCCTTTACCTGATCGACTGTCCGACCGGCGCGTTCTGGCGCGGTCCGTTTCTACAGCGGCGCATCATCAAGGACCTGGCCTGTCTGGACAAGGTTGCCAAGTACCAGCTCAGCCGAACCCAGCGCCTGCGGTTCTATCTGCAGTACTGCCAGCGAAAGCGTTTGGTTGAGAAGGACAAGCCGCGCATCCAGCAGATTCTGAATTATTTCCAGGGGCGGGAATGAACGATTTCATTGCACAGGCTGATCGCGCGACGCTGGAGCGTCACGGCTTAGCGGGGTTCGATGCTCTCTGGTCAGTGCAGTTAACGGCGGTGGATGAGCCCAACGTCGAGCGCGGCGGCTGGAGCAGTGTCTTCCGGCTGGAGCTTGACGACTCGGCGTTCTACCTGAAGCGGCAGAGCAATCATCTGACTCGCACATTGGCGCACCCGTTTGGCGAGCCAACGTTTGCCCGGGAGTTTCGCAATATCCGTCGTTATGCGCAGCTTGGCGTACCGGCGTTACAGGCCAGTTTCTTCGGGCAGCGCAAGGTCGGTGGCGACAGGCGGGCTATTCTCCTGACGCGTGCGCTGGATGGCTGGATGGATCTAGAAGGCTGGCTGAAGCGATGGCCTGAGCTGGACGAATCACATCGCCAGGCCATCGTCGGCGCGGTCGGCAGGCTGGCGCGCACCCTGCATCAGGCCGGACAGATGCATGGCTGCTTCTATCCGAAGCACATCTTCCTCCGCGAGCAGGGCGGTGACTGGAAGGCCTGCCTAATCGACTTGGAGAAGACTCGTCCTCTCCTGTTAGGACGGCGTGATCGCATCAAGGATCTGGAACCGCTGGTGCGGCGTGCAAGCTGCATCGGTGAGCAAGGCGTGCGGCATCTGCTGAATGCCTATCTGGACGATCCTCGCCAGGTCGAGCCATGGCAGCTGCAGTTGCAGCGGCGACACGAAGCCAAGGAGGCCCGCGGATGAAGCCGTCCGATTTGGCCCGCGCAGGGCGACAGCCGGCCTGCCCCGCGCAAGTCGAGTTACCCGGCGGTGGGGTTCTCGATATTGGCTGCTGGCTGCGCATCCTGCCCGGACAGCGCTACGTCGGCCGAGCACTTTGGAACGGCCGCCAGGTCCTGGCCAAGCTGATGGTGGGCGGCAAAGCGCAGCGTCATCATCTGCGTGAGATGGCTGGCGCGCAGCTGCTGGCGGACCAACAGTTGCCTACGCCGTCACTGGTCGCCCAGGGTTGGCAGGAGGGCGAAGGTGGCTGGTTGCTATTCGACTGGCTCGATTCCTCCGAAAGCCTGTGGGATGCCTGGCGCTCGGTAGAGGCCGAGCATGCCCTCTCGGATGGGCAGCGAGACGTACTCGGTGAGGCGCTTGAACTGATCGCCAGGATGCATGCGCAAGGCCTCTGGCAGGCGGATCTGCACCTGGACAATCTGCTCAGGGCCGACGGGCGGCTCTATGTGGTCGACGGTGGCGGCGTGAGGGCAGAGACACCCGGGCAGCCTTTGTCTCGCGAGCAGGTGCTGGAGAATCTCGGGGTCTTCTTCGCGCAGCTACCGGCCGAAATCGAGCCGTTCATCGAAGAGCTGCTGGTGCACTACCTGCTCGCTAACAGCGAGCATGCGTTGCCATTGGAGGCGTTGCTCAAGGAAATCCGCAAGACCCGCGCTTGGCGTCTGAATGATTACCTCAAAAAGGTCGCTCGCGATTGCAGTCTCTTCAGCGCGCGTATCGGTGCGTTCGGTGCGCAGGTCATCAGGCGCGATGAGGAAGCAGGCTTGCAGGTCGTGCTTGCCGACCCGGATGCGTTCATCGCCAAGGGCAAACTGTTCAAGACCGGCGGCGCAGCCACCGTTGCGCAATGCGAACTGGACAGCCGCGCACTGCTGATCAAGCGCTACAACATCAAGAATCCATTGCATTGGCTCAAGCGCTTCTGGCGGCCGAGCCGTGCCTGGCACAGCTGGGTCGAGGGCAATCGGCTCGACTTTCTCGGAATTGCCACTCCGCGATTGCTGGCGGTCATCGAGCGACGCTGGCTGTGGATGCGCGGGCCGGCATGGCTGATTACCGAATTGCTGCGCGGAGAAGATATAATCGCGCGCTTTCAGCCATACCTGAATGATTGTCCGCCCGAGGAGGAGCTGTTCGCCCTCGATCGGCTGTTCGCAGCGCTGATTCGCGAACGTATCAGTCATGGCGACCTGAAAGGGCACAATGTGTTCTGGGAGCAAGGCCGCTGGGCACTCATCGATCTCGATGCGGTTCAGCAACATGGCAGCGATGCCAGCTTCGCCCGGGCTTATGCCAAGGACCGTGCACGTTTTCTGCGCAACTGGCCGGCTGACAGCGCACTACATCGACTGCTTGACCAACGTTTACCCGCGGTGCCCGGCACCAGCATCGAAGATTAAGAGGCAATACCCGTGGCATTGACGATTCTTGGCCTTTCCGGCGCCCTCAGTCATGATCCTTCCGCCGCCCTGTACATCGACGGCAAGCTGATCGCTGCCGTCGAAGAAGAGCGCTTCGTGCGTGACAAGCATGCCAAGAACCGCATGCCGTACGAATCCGCCAAGTTCTGCCTTGAGCAGGCGGGCATCAAACCGTCCGACGTCGACGTGGTGGCGATTCCTTTCGCGCCTATCAGCATCTTCGAAAAAGCGCGCTGGCACTACGCCAAGCGCTACTGGTACGCACCGGATCGTGCGCTGGATGCCATCCTCATGGGCAACCGCCGCTACTACCGCTACAAAAAGCGCATCGAATGGTGTCTGCAGCAGCTGGGTTTCGACCTGAAAAAGGTCAAGCTGCAGCCGGTCGAGCATCACCTAGCTCATGCCTCCAGTGCCTACCATTGCTCGGGCTTCACCGAGAAGACCGCGATCCTTGGCATCGATGGCAAGGGCGAATACGCCACCACCTTCTTTGGCTGGGGCGAGAACGGCAAGATCCACAAGGTCAAGGAATTCTACGACCCGGATTCCCTGGGCGGGCTGTATGGCGCGATCACCGAATATCTCGGCTTCGAGATGCTCGATGGCGAGTTCAAGGTGATGGGCATGGCGCCCTACGGTGACGCGGCCAAGTATGATTTCTCGCGCCTGGCGACCTTCGAGAACGGCGAGCTGACCATCAATACCGAGTACGCCAACGTCATCGGCTTCCGCCGCTACAAGGAGAAGGGCAAGGGCTACTACTTCTCGCCCAAGCTGATCGAGTGGCTGGGGCCCAAGCGCGAAGGCGATATCGCCGACGATCCCTACATCCATTACGCGGCCGCCATGCAGGCGCTGTTCGAAAAGCTCGCGCTGCAGATGATGGATTACTACCTGGGGGGCATCATCCGCGAGACCGGCAAGATTGCATTCGCCGGCGGTTGCGCGCTGAACGTCAAGCTCAACCAGAAGATCATCGCCCGTGACGAGGTCAAAGAGCTGTTCGTTCAGCCAGCCTCTGGTGACGCCGGTACTGCGGTTGGTGCTGCGGCTTATGTATCGGTCCAGCGCGGCGTGCCGGTGGAGAAGATGGAGCATGTTTATCTCGGTCCGTCGTACTCCAACGAGGATGTCATCGCTGCCTGTGCTAAGCACCCGAACAAGCCGGTGTTCAAGCAGATCACCAATACACCTGAGCGCATCGCCCGGATCATGGCCGACGGCAACCCCGTGGCCTGGTTCCAGGGCCGCATGGAATTCGGTCCGCGTGCGCTGGGTGGTCGCTCGATCATCGGCTGCCCGAGCGTGCCGGGCGTGGCCGATCGCATCAACGAACAGATCAAGTTCCGCGAGCGTTGGAGACCCTTCTGCCCGTCGATGCTCGATACCGTGGCGCCGCAGATGCTCAAGGTCGACCATCCGAGCCCGTTCATGACATTCACCTTCGAGGTCAACGAAGGCTGGAAGGAGCGTGTCGGCGAGGTGGTCCATGAAGACGGCACCTCTCGCGCCCAGGTTCTCGAGCGCCGGCACAACCCACGCTGGTACGACCTGATGCTGGAGCTGGAAAAGCTGACGGGCAATGGTGTGTCGCTGAACACATCGCTCAACCGCCGCGGCGAACCGATGATCTGCTCGCCGACCGACGCGCTGAACATGTTCTATGGCTCGGATCTGCAGTACCTGATCATGGAGGACATCCTCGTGGTCAAGGACGGCAAGGACTGGTATGACAACAATTGAACGGCTGCCTGATCAGACGCGGCGATGGGTGCTGCAGTTCTGCCATGGCTATGACGGCCCGTTTCTGGACTGTGCGCGGCAGTACGCCGCGCTGTTCAAGGGTACGACCTACAAGGTCTGCACCGTCTACCTGACCGGCGAGCCGAGCGTCGAGGTCGAGCGCGGGTCGGCCTCCGACGAGGTGATCTTCCTCGACTACTCCAGCGCCCAGGTGCGTGGCCTTAAACTGAGGGCGATCCGCGATTTGCGCAGGATCGCTGTTTCGCGCGACTTCGCCCTGTGCGTCGCCCACCGCTTCAAGCCGATCTACGTCGCGCTGCTCGGCAGCAACCTGCCGGTGATCGGCGTTCATCACGCTTTCGGTGACTACAAGCGTCGTTCCCGACAGATTTTCGCCAATTTCTTTCGCAAGCGCCTGGCGCTGCTCGGTGTCTCCAACGCCGTACGCGACGATATGCGCGCCTGCCTGCCCGCCTGGCCGGCCGATCGCATCGAAACCCTCTATAACCGCATCGATGTCGAGGCCGTGCAGGCCGAGCAGGTATCCCGCGAGGTCGCGCGCGACCATCTGTGTCTGCCCCAAGATGCCTGGGTAGTCGGCAACGTCGGCCGCCTGCACCCGGACAAGGATCAGGCGACCCTGATTTGCGGCTTCGCCCAGGCCCTGCCGCAGATGCCGGTGGGCAGCCTGCTTGCGATCATGGGTAGCGGCAAGCTGGAAGGCTCGTTGAGAGCGCTGGCTGCCGAGCTCGGGGTAACGGAGTCGGTGCGCTTTCTCGGCCAGATGCCCAACGGCCGGCGCTACTTCAAGGCGTTCGACCTGTTCGTATTGACCTCCGACCACGAGCCGTTCGGCATGGTGCTGCTGGAAGCGATGGCGGCCGGCGTTCCGGTGGTCGGCACCGACTGCGGCGGCGGGCGCGAGGTCGTGCAGGGCGCTGGCGAGTTGTTTCCGCGCGGCGATGCCAGCGCCCTGGCCGAGGTACTGCAGCGTCAGGCGCAGATCGTTGATCTGCCGGCACTGCGCGAGCGCATGCAGACGCACCTGCAGCAGCGCTTCTCCGACCCGGTGGTACGCGAACGCTTCTGGTCGCTGTCCCTGCTCGCCATGCTGAGCTGAGGTCGACCCGATGCAGGATGCAGTTGCCAATCCTTGGGCCGCCAAGGCCCGCGCCCTGGACCGCTACCGCTGGTTGCAGCTACGCGAGCGTCACGGCCTGCTCGGCAGTGCGCTGCGCTTTGCTCGGGAGGCGCTGGGCGACTGGTGGTTCGGTGTGCGCGCCAAACGCCGTCTGGGCTCATCCATTGCGACCGAGCCTTGCGACTTTCTGATGCTGCAGTCCGCGCCCAAGGTCATCGCGTTCCAGCGCAAGAAGTTGCTGATCGAGGGGTTGCGCGGGCGTGGTCATAGCCTGGTGGAGACGGCACTGCAGGCGCCGAAGACGATTCTGCGTAAACGCCTGCTCAAGTCTCCGCCACATGCCGTGCCGACCCGCTATTTCGGCATCGCCGCCTATGCCGAATGGCTGGCGGAACACCACCAGCCGCGCATCCTGCTCAACGACCGCAACGGTAGCCTCTACGCGCCCTTCCTGCGTCTGGCGCTGAACGCTCGCGGCAGCCTGCTGGTACATCTGGCCCACGCCACCACGGTGGAGAGCTCGCGCCGGCTGGGCATGAACGACTATGACTACTACTTCCTGTTCGGCCAGAGTTCGCTGGAGGCCCTGCAGGCGCGGGCGCTGCGCTTCGGCAGTTCGACCGCGGTGCCGGCTGGCTCGCACATGATCGACAGCACTTATGACCTGCCACCGGCCGATCCGTCCTTACGGACACTGCTGATCCTCGGTGTCGGCCCCGACAAGGAAAAGGAGGCGGGTTACCAGGCGACTTATGTATTGCTGCGCGACTGGGTCTCGGTGCATCCCGAATACCAGGTGCTGGTGAAGGCTCATCCGCGCAGCCAGGTGCCGTTCTGGCGGCAGGCTGCCGCCAAGCTACCGAACCTGTGGGTGCTGCCGAAAGAGAGTACCTTGGCCGATGCGCTGGCTCAGACCTCGCTGGTTGTTAACATCATGTCGAATGCGGTGATTGAAGCCGCGCTGGCTAGGCGTCCTATTCTGTATGTCAATGCAGGGGATGACGTCGATATCTTTTCCCAGCAGCGGTTCCTAGGAAATAGAGTATCTAACCTTGAACAGCTATCCAGCGCGTTGGAACGTATGGCCGGCGACTATGCAGGCGCAGTCGAGCGAGCCGATCGCTTTGCTGAGTACCATCTTGCCCAGGGCAGTAAAGGGTTGTCGAACTGCTTGACCCTTCTTGAGCAATTGCTGGCAGGGCAAGGGTGCGAGGGTAGTGAGCTGTCGGAGTTGTTGGCTTGTGAGGCAGGGCTCCGAGGCATGCAGCAGAGAAGTGGCATGGAAGGAAGCTGTTTTGAGCGCGCTTATGTGATCAACCTCGATCACCGGCAGGATCGCTGGCTTCAAACGGTGAAGAGCCTCCAAGCCGTGGGTATTGTGGCGGAGCGTTTTCCGGCCGTCGATGTTGCCAGATTGAAAGCCGAGGGGGATCAGCCCTCGCAGGCACTGCGTGAGTTTTTGGCACGAGTGGACGGCGCCAGTGATGCGGCTGAGCACAAACTGATGGCCACTTGGGCCTGCATGCGCAGCCACTTGGCTGTGATTCGTACGGCCAAGGCGCGTGGCCTGGATTCCGTGCTGATTCTCGAAGATGACTGCGATTTCGAGCCCTATTCGCATGCAGTATTGAAAGGTGTGGCTAAGCAGTTGTGCGGGCGCTCTTGGCAGATGTTGTATCTGGGGGGGACGCTTAAGAAAGGTAGCCAGTGTGTCGAGTTATCGGAGAACTTGATGAGCGTCAGTCGGGTCCGGCTGGCGCATGCCTATATGGTTCATCGCTCCCTCTATGATCGAATTCTGGAGGAAGCGCCTGCATCCGGGCTTCCGATGGACTGGTACTATTCCGAGCGTTTACAGGCGGATGTAAAGGTCTGCATGATCAAACCGGACCTTGCCTATCAGCGCCTGTTCGATATCAGTGATATCGAACAGGTGGAGCGCCGTCCCAAGTTGAAAACCCGAAGAGCGATCAAACGCTGGTTTGCCACACTCCGCTATGGTCGTGACTGATGTCGGGTTCTAAGCAGATTTCTTTCTCCGAACAGGAGCACTCTGTGTTGCCTGCCTGCCTGCCTG
>JGI2924J29684_1077832_pt1 | contig 23226 bp, 20 predicted proteins | sample BenlonsequencITS_FD_29684 | JGI IMG/M metagenome (IMG submission 29684)
AGACATCGAATTCCCGCAGCCACACAAACCCTTCGGGTGCCTTATTCACTGCCCCTTTGGGGTAATTCGGAACCGCGCTGCGATACTCGGCATGTACGCCGTAGTCGGTGAGCCTGGCCGTATAGTCGGGCACGACCGGCTGGTCTCGACTGGCAAACGCTTCGTGGTGTATCCATGCGAAGTGGGCGACGTCGACGAAACCCTCCACCTGTCGGCCCGCCGAACCATGGATGTCGACGCTGGGAGGCAGGATCCGACGGTATTCGGCCTGATTCCAGGCTTCGAATGGAGGAATGCCTGCCGGATCGGTACTGGCCAGCGAGGTCCATATCAGGCCATAGCGTTCGACGACGGGAAATACCGGCAGCTGGAAGCGAGGTGAAGGGGTGATTTCCGGGTGGGCGGGAATTTTCCGGCAGCGTCCGTCGCCGGCATAGCGCAAGCCATGATAGGGGCATACGATCAAGCCATCTTCGACCCAGCCCTTGGACAGCGGCACCCCACGATGCGAGCACAGGTCCCGGGCCGCATGGATAAGACCCTGCGCTCGCCACAGCACAAGCGGATAGTCGAGAAGGGTGACGGCCAGCGGCTGTTCGCCCAGCGTCTCGGCGATCGCGACCGGGTACCAGTGCTGGCTGAGGATGGTCCAGTCTTCCAGGCTGAAGCTAAGACGGCGGGGCGGCTGGACGGCAGAGGCGGAGATCGGCATGGACGGCGAAATACCTTGCAGCGGCTGGGTTGCGGTTCAGTACACGCCAGTTCCGGGGACCGGTCAAGCGGTCTGCTGCAACTGGACCGGAACGCGGGCAGCAGGTATACCTGAGTCGACCTGCACGATGGGCTGCAGGCGGTGCCACGGCGACGGCGGGGCGACACCGTCGCGAAACGGGAGAGACGGATGGGACAGGGGTCAGACTATCCACGGGATCTGCGCGGCTATGGTCGTCATCCTCCGGCGGCCGACTGGCCAGGGAACGCACGTATCGCCGTGCAATTCGTGCTCAATTTCGAGGAAGGTGGCGAGAACTGCGTGCTGCACGGGGACGCGGGATCGGAGCAGTTTCTGTCTGAAATCATCGGTGCGGCCAGCTATCCAGATCGTCATCTGAGCATGGAGTCGGTCTATGAGTATGGTTCTCGCGTGGGCGTATGGCGCATTCTTGACGAATTCCGGCATCGCGAGCTGCCATTGACCGTTTTCGCAGTGGCGTCCGCATTGCAGCGCTACCCCGAAATGGCAGCGGCCTTCGTCGAGGCCGGTCATGAGGTCGCCTGTCATGGCTTGCGCTGGATCCATTACCAGAGCATGGACGAAGCCACAGAGCGCGAGCATATCCGTGAGGCGCTGGCCATCCATCAGTCGCTGACGGGTGGGCCTGCCCTGGGCTGGTATACGGGCAGGGACAGTCCCAATACCCGGCGTCTGGTCGTCGAGCATGGCGGCCTGCTGTATGACTCTGACTACTATGGCGACGAATTGCCGTTCTGGATCCGGGTTGATCTCGAAGATGGCAGCCATCGCCCGCACCTGATCGTGCCTTATACCCTGGATGCGAATGACATGCGGTTCGCCACGCCGCAGGGCTTCAATACCGGTGGTCATTTCTTCGAGTATCTGCGCGACAGCTTCGATGTGCTCTATGCCGAAGGAGCGGTCACACCCCGGATGCTTTCCATCGGCATGCATGCCCGGCTCCTGGGACGTCCGGGGCGATTTCGTGGCCTTCAACGCTTTCTCGATCATATCCAGAGTCATGATGCAGTATGGATATGCCGTCGTGTGGATATCGCGCGGCACTGGCAGCAACGATATCCACCGGAGCTGCCGGCTTGAGACCGGTACCCGATGAAGACCGGCGCCCGGTCTTGCGTTGCCCTGACGAGTCAGGGGCATGCGAGGCTTGGCGACCGAGACGGCAGCCGCGTAGACTGCGGTTTTGCGACTGGTGCTGACGGTCGGTGCACCTTCTGTTCATCGGTATGGCCGGGACAGAGCGGTTGCCGTCCTCGGGGCATCGTCGATGACAGGAGTGGGGCCATGAGTCTGAGCATTGCAGCCTTGAACCAGCTGGATGATGAAGCTTTCATCACTGCGCTGGGCGGCATTTTCGAACACAGTCCATGGGTGCCTGCTGCGGTACTGGAACAGCGTCCGTTCGCATCGCGCGCGGCCCTTGAAACGGCGATGGCGGCCGTGGTCGAGCATGCCCCGCACGAGGACAGACTGGCACTGATTTGCGCCCACCCGGTACTGGGCGGAGAAGCCGCCGTCGAAGGGCGGCTGGGCACTGCATCGACACAGGAACAGCATGCGGCCGGTCTGGATCACTGCACGCCGGAAGAGTTTGCCGAACTGGCCGCCCTCAATGGCCGCTATCTGGAACGCTTCGGCTTTCCTTTTGTTCTGGCGGTGCGGGGACATGATCCGGCATCGGTGATCGCCGAGCTTCAACGCCGGCTGGCACAGGACAAGGCCAGTGAAGTGGTCGAGAACCTGCGCCAGATCGAGCGTATCGCGAGCTTGCGCCTGCAGGCTTTGATCAGCGATTGAGTCTGCCTGCCGAGGGCGCGGCTCAGCGTCGGCGGCGCAGATACAGGATGACCCCGGTGCTGGCCAGCAGGCCGATCATGATGCCGGCGGCCGCGCCCCACAAGGCGCCGTTCTCGCGGTCGGCCAGATAGCCGAGCCCGGCACCCAGGGCAAAAGTCAGCGGCAAGGGCAGACAGCCCATGGATCATCACTCGAGGCGATAAATGTCGGCACAGCATACGCCAGTCTGGCGTGCAGGTCGTACCATGGATGCTCTTGTCGGTATGGGATCCAGGTCATGAGTATCGCGTCGGAATCGATGAAGCAGCAGATCCTGCCACCGCTGGACGCTCATGACGGCCTGCCCTTGTATCGACGGCAATGGCCGCAGCCCGAGGCTGGTCGTTCCATACTGCTGGTACATGGGCTGGGCGAGCACAGCGGCCGTTATCAGTCACTGGCACGCTGGTTCTGGCAGCGCGGTTTTGCTGTGCAGGCCTACGATCAGCGGGGCCATGGTCGTTCGGGAGGTGCGCGAGGTGGGCTGCCACGCCCGGATGATCTGCTGCGGGATCTGGGTCGGGTCTACGCCGACTTTGCCATCAGTCAGCGAACGCCGCCCTTGCTGCTTGGCCACAGCATGGGTGGCCTGGTCTGCACTCGGGCGGTGCTGGATCACCGGATCGAGCCCGCCGGGCTGATCCTGTCGGCACCGGCGCTGCAGAGCCGGGTCGGACCCGGCCTGCAGCAACTGGCCTCATGGCTGGCACGGATTGCACCGGGTCTGCCCTTGGGGCAAGGGCTGCCCAGGCAATTCCTGTCCCATGAACCCTCGGTGGCACCGGCGGTCAAGGCTGACCCGTATTGTCACGGCCGGATCACGCCGGCGCTGGCGGATTTCATTTTCAAGGCCGGCTCGGCCTGTCGCCGCGATGCGGCGAAGCTGTCCGTGCGCAGTCTGCTGCTGATTGCCGGTGAAGACCGGCTGGTGGATCCAGCCGGCAGCCAGGCCTTTGCCGAGGGTGCGCCCGCCGCATGCTTGCAGAGCGAGATATTCCCGGTCGCGTATCATGAGTTGTTCAATGAAATCGCCTCGATCCGCGAACCGGTGCTGGCGGCACTGGCCCGCTGGCTGGAGGCCGGCATGTGGCGGCCGGCCTGAGCCGAGGTCGGCCTTGCCCCTGTGAGTGGATAGTTTATGAAAGGTTGCTTGTGACAGATGCCATCAAGCTGGTGGGTTTCGACGGTGACGATACCCTGTGGCACAGCGAAGCTTATTACCAGGCCGCTTATGCGGATTTCGAGGCCATCGTCGGCGAATATGTCGATTTGCGCGAACTGGCGCTGCGGCAACGGCTGCTGACGGTGGAGCGGGCCAATCTGGCCTTGTTCGGCTACGGTGCCAAGGGCATGGCGCTGTCCATGGTCGAGGCCGCGATCCGGGTCACGGAGGAGCGGATCAGCGCGCATGATCTTCATCGCATCGTGGAGCTGGGCAAACAGGTTCTGCGTCACCCGGTGGAGCTGCTGGAGGGCGTGCGCGAGGCGGTGGAAGCCGTGGCGGCAGACTATCCGCTGGTGCTGGTGACCAAGGGCGATCTGTTCCACCAGGAACGGAAAGTGTTGCTCAGCGGGTTGAGCGAGGTGTTCGAGCGGATCGAGATCGTGTCCGAAAAAGACCCGGAAACCTATGCCGCGGTGCTGGCACGCAGCGGCGTCAAGGCCGAGGAATTCGTGATGATCGGCAATTCCCTGCGCTCGGACGTCGCTCCCGTGCTGGCCCTGGGCGGACGGGCCATCCATATTCCCTATCCTTTGCTGTGGCTGCACGAAGCCGAGGCGGATTTCGAGCCTGAGCCCGAGCGGATGGCCGAGCTTGCCGCGGCGGCCGAGGTGCCTGATCAGCTGCGCGTCTGGCGGCAGCGTGGCCTGTTCCGGCACCCGGCAAGGGTCGGTAGCGGCGGCTGAAGCCGCTGCCGGTGGGGCCTCAGCCGAAACTGCTGCGGGAATCTCCGGCATATTGCAGGCCGACATCGCGCCAGGCGATGGGGCGATGCAGGCGCTGCTCGCAGAAGCTCAGCCAGCGCCAGTAGCCGTCGATGCGGCGGGGCGCGATCCAGGGCAGGGAGCCCGGATCCAGCCCGGCCCATGGCAGAAAGGGATTGCGCCGGCCATAGCCCCACAGCTCGACACGCCGTGACGGACGGCTGGCAGCGCCCCGGGCATGGAAACCGAAGGTGTCGGCTACGATCAGGGTATTGGCCGGCACCGCCAGCCGCACCGGTTCCGGCAAGCCCATGGCTGCTCGCGCCTCCGGGGAGGCGCGCAGCGAGCCGCGCGAGGACAGGCGGTCGAGCTGGCCGACCTGTTCGCTGCAGGCCTGTTCCCAGGCCAGGCGTTGCGGTGTCAGCCGATGCGAACCGGGCACGTAGCAGAAGGGGCCATCTTCGTCGGCGACATCTTCCAGAAACAGCCAGGCCTTGACCGTGGGATGGAAGGCATCGGCATGAAATTGCAGTTGCGGATCGGCTTCGGGGTGACCATGAACATGGGACAGAATGGTCTGCACATAGGCCATCGGTGTTTGCCGATAACTGCCTACATAATCGGCCAGCCCGTTCCACAAGGGGCCTTGCAGAAAAGCCCGGGTGACCGGTGCCTGTTGCAGAAAATCCGGATTGATCGCGATGCGGCGGGTGACGGCATCGCCTTGCAGCATTTCCCGCGACGGAAAGGCCTGACCCAGCACCTCCTCCCGCAAACGGGCGAACGCCTGAGCGGGCAAGGCCTGTTCGCGGACAATAAAGCCCTGCCGCTCGAAAGCCTCGCGGTCGCTGGCGGTCAGCCGGTGCTGCAGTTTGCGGCGGCGTTGAGCGGCCAGAGCATGGGCCAGCCGAACCCGGCCTGCGTGCAGGCCGGCCCGATTGAGGCGGGGCGAGCCGATCAGGGGGTTGTCGACAAAGGATTTGGCGCCGGTCAACAGGGCGGCAGCCCAGATCGGCGTCATCAAGGCCGATTTCAGTACATCGCGGGTGGCGGAAGACATGGCGGGTCCTGAACTGCAACAGTGGCCGCAGGTATTGTAGCGGCACGGTCACATGGCTGTGCGATGCCGTGCGGGAAGGCCGTCGGAGCGCGTGCTCCCATGAGCCGAAGGACCGACACCAGGGGGCTGCAATACTGGCCGATACCGACGCGGCCACGTCACTGGAGCATCCCAACGGGTATGATGAGGGACTTGGCCGACGCATCCGGGTCGGCGCTTATCGCTGCAGGCAGCCGAGGCACTATGTTCTTCCGCAATCTCACCTTGTTCCGCTTTTCTCCCGCCGTGGCCGACGATCTGTCGCGGCTCGACGAGGCGCTGGCCGAACATCGGCTGCGCCCGTGCGGCCCGATGGAATCGTTCAGTCGCGGCTTCGTGCCGCCGGTGGGGCGTGGCGAGGAGGCGCCGCTGACCCATGTGGTCAAGCGCTGCGTGCTGCTGCATCCCGGTGGCGAAGACAAGATCCTGCCCGCGGCGGTGATCAACGACGAGCTGGCCCGCCGGATCGAACATATCACCGAGGAAGAGGGGCGCAAGGTCAGTGGCCGCGAACGCAAGAAGCTGAAGGAAGACATTCTCACCGAACTGCTGCCGCGGGCTTTCGTGCGCCAGTCGCGGCTGCCGGTCTATGCCGACCGTGCCAACGGCTGGCTGGTGCTGGACACCTCCAGCCGCAAGAGCGCCGAAAACGCCGTCAGCCAGATCCGCGAAGCGCTGGGCAGTTTCCCTGCCCTGCCGCTGGCACCGGAGGAAGGTCCGCGGGTGCTGATGACGGACTGGCTGGCCAATGGCAGCCTGCCGGCCGGCCTGAGTCTGGGCGATGAATGCGAACTGCGTGATCCGGCCACCGCCACCGGGGCGATTGCCCGCTGCCGACGGCAGGATCTGGACAGCGAAGAGGTCAAGGAGCATCTGCGCAATGGCAAGCAGGTCTTTCAGCTGGGCCTGGTCTTTGACGACCGGATCAGTTTCGTGCTGGGCGAAGACCTGGTGCTGCGCAAGCTGAAATTTCTGGATGCGGTGCTGGACGAACTGGGTGACAGCCCCGCCGATGCCGGCGCCGAGATGGATGCGCGCTTTGCCTTGCTGACGCTGGAACTGGAACGTCTGCTGGCCCAGCTGGAAACCTGGTTCAGCCTGCCGCGGCCGCAGGACGCCTGAGGCCGGACGGCGGTCGTCGGGATGAATACCCTTGCACCGCCGCGGCTGTATGCCATGAGCTCCGATGGCGAGCTCATTGAAGTGCGGCCGATGCCCCATCCGCGCTCGCGTCGGTTGCGCTTGACGGTGTCTTCCGGCGGTGCCCGTCTGTCCTATCCGCCCGGGACGCGGGCGGCGGATCTGCAGGGCTTTCTGGCCGCTCATGTCGACTGGCTGCAGGCCAAGCTGCAGGAGCTGCAACTGTCGGCCGGTGCCGTGGCGGACTGGCAGCCCGGGGTGCCGGCCGAGATTCTGTTGCGGGGCCGGAACGTGCCCTTGCTGTGGGAAAGCAGCGCTTTCCCCCGCGTCGAACGGCGAGAGGACTGTCTGTGGCTGGGACTGCCCGAGCGCCAGGTCCAGCCGCGGCGGGTCGTGCGGGGCTTGCTGGCCAGTTTTTTCGAGGCCCAGCTGCGGCGTGACGTGGCCCGGGATCTGGGGTTCTACACGGCACGTCTGGGGCGTGCGCCATCCGCCTTGCAGGTGCGCCGTCTCAAGAGTCTGTGGGGCAGCCTCGACACTCGTGATAGAGTCAACCTGGATCTGAGTCTGGCGATGGCTCCGACGGAGGCTTTGCGCTATGTGCTGGTGCACGAGCTGTGCCATCTGCGGGTACGCAATCATTCGCCGCGGTTCTGGGCCGAGGTGGGGGCGCTGTTGCCGCAATGGCGTGAGCAAAGACAGTGGCTGCGCCAACATGGCGCGCGTCTGAAGGCCGAAATGGAGCGATGGGTGGCGGTACCGTCGCCGTGATGGGAGGCCTCGTCCGTGCAAACGGGTGAGGTCGAAGTGGGTACCGAGATCGTCGCGGTCATGGCCGTTCCGGTGTCGTTGCCATGAACAGGGTTGTTTCAGAGTAAAGGTATGACGAGCGTGTCCTCCTCCGCTGATGGTGATGTCGAGCCGCAGTATCTGACGGTTCCCGCCGAGATTTACATGCACCTGGTCCGGCTGCAAAAGGCCAAGGCCGTGCTGATGCTGTCGATGGGCGGCGGCCAGCGTTATCGCAGCAGCCTGTTGCAGATCGACCGCCAGACCGGGCGGATGGCCATCGATGAAGTCGTGCCGCTGGACGGCAACAATCTGCTGCGGCATGCGCCGGGCCTGACCATGTCGGCCCAGAGCGATGCCGGTCCCAGTTACTGGCAGATTCCTGCCGGCACCCTGCAGGGCGGGGTGCTGGATGGGCTGCCCTGCCATTGGCTTCCGCTGCCGGCGGAAATCCGCTACATGCAGCGGCGGCGCTCCTTTCGCGCCAGCTTTCTGATTGGTCAGGCACCGCCGCTGGCGATTTTGGACGAGGACGGTGCAGTGGTCGCCGAAGGCGAGATGCTCGATGTGTCCGAGCATGGCTGCCGGTTCATGATCAAGGTGGGTGCGCCGCTGGAATGGGCCGCTTCCAGGCAGCGGCTGCAGCTGCGGATCGAACCGCAAGGCCTGACGGCCTTCGAGGTGGCCGGCGAAGTTCGCCATGCGGTGGAGCTGAACCGGCAGGAAGCCTTCATGATCGGCATCCATTTTTTGCAGGTGGAGCCGGCGGTATCCCGGCGCCTGTCCCAGCTGGTGGTGCAGGTCCAGCGTGAGCGCCGCCGACAGCAGCTGGCGATGGATCTGGACTGACCCGGGTGACTGGCGCCACCCGGGATCGGGCGGCGCCAGAGACTCAGCGCGACATTGCGAAATTGCTCAGGATCTGGCCGACCTCGCGGGTTTTTTCCAGCATCGGCATATGGCCGCAGTCATTGATGGTGGTGGCGCTGATCGAACGGGCATGGGTCAGGCCGTTGCGCAGGCTTTCCAGCGCGGAGTAATCGACGATCTTGTCGTTGCGGCACCACAGGCCCATCACCGGGGTGACGAAGTCGCTCAGACGGTGCTGCAGGGCCAGTGCCTGGGAAGGATCGCTGAGTTCCTTGAAGGTCTTGTCGATAAAGGCGCGATTCTGCTCGTTGCGCCGGACATAGACATCGGCAAAACGCCCGGCGACATGCGGCGGGTGCTGGAAGGCCAGATCCAGGGCTTGATGGAAGCCGTCGCGATCATTGAATACGAAGGGGTTCCTGCCGGCCTCGACCTCGCGGGTGAAGGCGTTCGCGTCGGATTTCAGTCCGATCGAGTCCATCAGCACCAGACCGGCGACATGGTCGGGATGGGCCAGGGTATACAGGCCGGCGATGCCGCCACCCATGGAGTGGCCGACCAGCACCATACCCGGCAGATGGATGGCCTGGACGAAGTTTTCAAGACGCTGGGCTTGCACATCCAGGTCGTAGCTCGCCGCCGGATCACGGGAAGACTCGCCCCAGCCCGGCAGATCCGGAATCACCACGTGAAACCGCTGGGTCAGCTGGGCCGCCAGCGGCAGCCAGATCGTCTTGTCGGCGCCGAAGCCGTGCAACAGCACTACGGTCGGGCCGGTACCGCCTTCGTAGTAGACCCAATTGGTATCACCGGCCAGCACCTGCTTCTTGTTGAGATGGGCCTCGACGGCCTGGCGATAATCATTGGCTTTCAGCAGCAAGCCGGGCGCGAACAGATAGCCGCCGCCGAACACGACCAGAGCCAGCCCGGCAAGCACGCCCAGAAATTTCAGGCGGCGGAGCAGCATGGTTTTCCACAGCGGTCGGCGGGCGCCCGGGCCTGCGGCAGGTGTGATGGAATTGGACATAGATGGATTCAGGTCAGTGGCAGTAGGTTCGGGAGAACAGGATACCGGTCGGCGCCGAAGCGTGTCGCGAAGGGCGCCGACCGTTCAGTTTCGGTCCTGTCGGTTCAGGGCTGGCTGCGCTGCAGCAGGTGTTCGATCGCCTGCTGGGTCAGCGGATGATAGCCGTCACGGTGGCTCTGATAGGCGGCTTCGGCATAGGCCTTGCCTTCCGGGGTGGCCGCAAAGGCCGAATAGATCGGCAGGGTCAGGATCAGGCGGCCGATACGGGTCATCTGTTCGCGGGCCGCCGGCCACACCGCCTTGTCACCGGCGGCGATCGCATGGCTGTACCAGCGCACGCCGATCTCGGCATTCGGCGTACCGGTCAGATGCCAGGCGGCATCCAGAGCCTGCAGCTGCTGCAGCGGGCTGTGTGCCGGCAGGCCATCCAGGAAATACTCCCATTCCTGGGTGTTCCAGCCCTGCGCCTGCAGACCGGTGGCAGTCAGCCGGCCAGCCAGGAATCCGGCACGAGCCTGGTCGATGGCATCGAAGCGCGCCGAATGCGGGATCGGCGCATCCTGGGGGATCCCCGGACCATAGACCCATGCCACGATCTCGGACCACTGCACCCTGCCGGGATGGGCGTTGTACAGATGGACCTTCAGATAGGCCAGCATCTGTTCGGTGGTGATGCTCTGGAAGGCGAAATGGTCGAAATAGCCGCGCAGATAGGCATCGAAGACCTGACGGCCGTAGCGTGCCTCCAGGAAGCGCAGAAACCAGGAGCCCTTGGTATAGGCCAATTCCGACAAGGCATCGTCAGCGGTGACCGGCAGCGGTGGCGGTGCCAGCTTCTGCGCGTTCTGCGGAATCGAGGGCAGCGACTGCTGCAGTTCGCGGATCGCGATCAGATCTTCCTCGTCGGCGAGTGCCTTGCCGTAGACGGCCTCGGTGATCCGCCCCTGGACATAGGTGGTGAAACCCTCGTTCAGCCAGCCGTCGCGCCAAGAGGCATTGGTGACCAGGTTGCCTGACCAGGAATGGGCCAGCTCGTGCGAGATCACGCTGACCAGGTTCTTGTCGCCGACCACGATGGTCGGCGTGGCGAAGGTCATGTTCGGGTTTTCCATCCCGCCGAAGGGGAAGGAGGGAGGCAGTACCAGCAGGTCGTAGCGGCCCCAGCGGTAGGGGCCGTAAAGATGCTCGGCGGTCTCGATCAGCTTTTCGGTGTCTTCGAATTCATGCGCCGCCTTGGCATCCATGCCGGGCTCGGCATAGACCGCGCTGCGCGGCCCGGTGGTCTTCACCGCGATATGGCCGGCCGCGATGGCCAGCAGATAGGACGGAATCGCCCGCGGCTGATCGAACCGGAAGTCACCATTCAGGGGATGGTTTGCATCGTTGATGGCGCTCATCACGACCCGGATCTGGCTGGGGGCATGGATATGGGCGTCGTAGCTGAAGCGCACCACCGGTGAATCCTGCAGCGGCACCCAGGAGCGCGCATGGATGGATTCGGACTGCGAGAACATGAAGGGCTGGCTGTGATCGGCGGTCTGTGCCGGGCTCAGCCACTGCAGTCCGCTGGCGGTGGGGCTGGTGCTGTAGTCGATGCGTATCCTTGCCGGATGCTGCGGCGTCTGGATGGTCAGCTTGCTGCCCAGCTGAGGATCGGCCTTGGCCAGCTGGTAGTTCAGCACGGTGGTCCGGCCATCCTTGCCCACCGCGCTGATCTGGCGGATATGCAGATCGCGGGTATCCAGAACCAGGGTCTTGGCGGCACGGCTGCGCCAGTCCAGATCCAGGGTCGCGTGACCCTTCAAGGTCTTGCCGGAAAAATCCAGATCCAGGTCCAGGTCCAGGTGGCTGACGCGGACCTGGTCGGGCTGGGCGTAGGAATAGGGATCATGCGCCAGTGCCGCCGCGGGCAGCAGGGCGAGGGCACACAGACAGGACAGACGGCGCATGGATCGGCTCCAGAGATCAAACGCCCAGTATGCCATGGGCGACCCGGGACGTGCCCCGGGCTGCCGGGGCGGGGATGGGAGGACGGGGGACATCGCAAGGCGGCGGCCTGGCGGCCGCCGCCGCAGGCTCAGGCCTGGCTGAAATCCAGCAGTTCGGTCAGATCGCCGGGAGCGAAACCGCTGGCCTTGCGCATGGCTTCTTCGCGTTCTGCCAGCGCCGGCAGCTTGTTCAGGCTGAAGCGGCGGGTCAGAAAACGTGCGATCGAGCCGGTGTCATACACCGTGTGTTCGACATGTCCCTTTTTGGCGAAGGGCGATACCACCAGCGCCGGAATCCGCGAGCCCGGGCCCCAGCGGTCGGCCTTGGGGGGCGCGACATGATCCCACCAGCCGCCGTTCTCGTCGACGGTGATGATGATCAGGGTGTCCTGCCAGTGCCGGCTTTTCTGGATCGCATCCACGACATGGGCGATATGGCGGTCACCGGCTTCCACATCCGAGGTGCCGGCATGCATGTTCAGATCGCCCTGCGGTTTGTAATAGCTGACCTGGGGCAGGGTGCCGGCCTCGATATCGGCGATAAAGCGATTGTGCGGCGCGGTGTCGCCGAAGCCGCCGTCGCGCAGGTGCCGCTTGCGGTCCTCGGTACCGGGAGCGAAGCGCTGGAAATAATTGAAGGGCTGGTGATGGGCCTGGAAATTCGGGGTCGGCGGGTAGGTCGAATCATCGCCGTCGCCCTTGCCGTCCAGTGCCAGCTGAAAGCCGCCGCCGTACCAGGCCCAGTCGATGCCCTTTTCCGACAGGGCGTCGCCGATGGTGGCGTGGCTCTGCGGCGGCAGGGTATTGGGGCTGCTGGCATCGGCCAAGGCCGGATTGTGCGGATCGGTGTTGAAACCCGGCGCATAAGGCGGGCCGATGGTGTTGACCGCCCGGAAATCCGGGGTCAGGGTGCTGCGCGAGGCGAACTTGGCATGCCCGTCCATGGCGCTGGCCGGCGAGTCCTCGGCCAGAACCAGCCGGGTCCCGGCCGGGTCATCGCCTTCGACCTGGGCAATGCTGAAGCGGGCAGGGCTCTGGTCGGCCTTGGGATAGAAGGGCGGCTGGGCCGCGACCAGATACTGGTGGTTGAGGAAAGAGCCGCCGAAGGCTCCCATGAACCAGTTGTCGCACAGGGTGTACTGGCGAGCCAGCTGCCACAGCCTGAGGTTGACGCTGCTGTCGGCGTAATAACCCATCACCTGGGCGCCGGTATTGCCCCAGGCCACGAAGCCGTCGTTCTTGCCGCCATTGATCTGCATCTGGTTCTGGTAGAAAAGATGCCACAGATCGCCGGTGACCACGCCATGCGGCAGTGGGCTGCCATCGGGTGCTTTCAGTGCCCAGGGCGCATTGGGCAGACCGGTGAGATCATCCCGGCCGATCTTCCAGCGGCGGTGATTGACCTCCTGCTCATGCGGTACCAGCCCGCCCCAGATCTTGGGCAGGGTCTGGAGCACGCTGCCGTCACGGTCGCGCTGCCGGTAATCTTCGGGCTTCAGCGAGGACAGCGGCTTTTCCACGCCGGGGAAGTTGGCGAACAGATTGTTGAAGCTGCGGTTTTCGGCAAAGATCACCACCACATGTCCGATATGCTTGCGCAGCAAGGCATCGGTCTGGGCCGGCGTCAGCCGGGACGGTGCAGACCCGGCGCTGGCCGGCGCGGCCTGGCCGGCGACGGCGATGGCCGCACCGGCCACCGCCATGCGGCCCAGCAGCTGGCGGCGGGCGGGCTGTTCCGGTGCCTGCGTCTGATCGTCGGCAAGGCGGGTCTTGTCTTCGTGCTCGTTCATGGTCGTCATCGTTCAATGTGAAAACGGTAGAGGCCGACGCAGCCAGCGGCCGCGCCGACGTCGGGGCAGAGCAGATCCTGCCCGCTGGATACTCACAAGCATAGACGCAGAGTGGCGTCGGTGGGATGACAATCCGTTCATTCGGCGCTTCCCTGATCCGGTCCGGAGCGCCAGACCGCGGCCCTGGTCGATGAGGGCGCGGCGGCGATGGACGTGTCAGCCGGCCGGGGCGACAGTGGCCGCGTCGTAGAACCGGGCCAGATCGGCCTTGAGCTGCTTCAGCGAGGGCAGGTCAAGATAAATCATGTGCCCGGAAGGGTAAAAGCCGTAGCTGATGTTCTTGCGCAATGCCGGTGGCAGGCCAAGATGCCCCAGATCGAACTCGGTGGCATAGAACGGCGTGGCCAGGTCGTAATAGCCATTGGCCGAGAAGACCTTCAGCTGCGGGTTGCGGCGCATGGCATCGCCCAGATCGCCGGCCACGTAGGTGGCCTGGGTCCAGCCGCCATGGCCGCGCAGCCAGTTCCAGCCGCGATTGACCACCCCGTAATTGGTCGCCAGATAAGGGCGGTCCTCGCTGAACTTCAGCACCGTCCCCGCATACTGGTTGAACGCGGCCACATACGCCCCGGTGATGGCATCGCTGGCGGCATCGCCGCTGGGCTCCTCGCCGTCGGCATCATATTCGCTGACGCTGAAGCGACCATCCAGACGGCCGACGGTCAGCGCCTGATCGCGCAGCAGCTCGGCCCGGAACCGGCTCGGATCGATGCGCAGGTGGGCTCGCTCGATCCAGGCCGGTGCCAGACCCAGATAGTTGCCCAGCTGGCGGGCGATGCGCTGGCTGTCTGCCGGGCTGAGGGCATCGCCCTGGGCCAGCGCCAAAGTGTAATCGGTGCTGGCGAAGTGGCGGACCTGATCCAGAAAGGTCTTGATGTCGGCCGGTGCGCCCGGTACGCGATGGTGATACCAGGCGATCGCGGCCAGGGTCGGCAGGTTCACGATATAGCCATGGTCGATGCCGGGGGCGGCGACACTGAAGTCCAGAATGGACGACATCAGCACCACGCCGTTCATCTCCATGCCCTGTTCCTGCAGATCCTTGACCAGGACGGCCGAGCGGGTGGTGCCGTAGCTCTCGCCGAACAGGAACTTGGGCGAGTTCCAGCGATGATTCAAGGTCACATAGCGGGTGATGAAGCGCGCAAAGGCCTGGGCATCCTGATCCACACCGTAGACATCCTTGCCCTGGGTCTTGCCGGTCAGTTGCGAGTAGCCGGTGCCCGGGGCGTCGACAAAGACCAGATCGGACTTGTCCAGCAAGGTCTCGGGATTGGCCACGACCCGGTACGGCGGGGGTGGAACCGGCCGGTCACCGTTGTTTTCCACCCGTACCGGCCCGATCGAGCCCATCTGCAGCCACATGCTCGAGGAACCCGGTCCGCCGTTGTAGACAAAGGTGACAGGGCGAGGATGGCGCGAATCGGCCTTGGCGGTATAGGCCACGTAGAAAAAACTGACGCCGGGCTTGTCCTTGCCGTCACCGGTCAGCAGGGTTCCGGCCGTGGTCTTGTAGTGCAGGGTTCGACCATCGACTTTGACTTCATGCTGCGTGACGACTTGCCGGTCGGGCGGCGTGGCCGTCGTCACGGCCGGATCGGCGGGATGGGGCCTGGCGGCGGGCGCTTCGGCAGCGGCCAGGCTGCTGCCGGTCAGGGCCAGGCCGATGGCGACGCGGATCAGGGTATTCGATGGCATGGGCTCAGTCCTTGTGGCTGGCAGAAGGGGCGGCCAGATCGTAGAACTGGCTGAGGTCCTGCTTCAGTCGGGGCAGGACTTCCGTATTGAGATAGATCATGTGGCCCGAGGGGTAGTAGCGGAACTGCACGTTGTCCCGCAGGGACGGCGCCAGGTTCATGTGGGCCAGATCGTATTCGGTAATGAAAAAAGGCGTGGCCATATCGTAGTAGCCATTCAGCGACAGCACGCGCAGACCCGGATGGGTACGGATGGCATGGGCCAGATCGCCGGCCACGTAGGCCGTCTGCAGCGGGCGGCGACTGCCGGCGGCGCGATGGCGCCAGTCCCACTGGCGAATCGCGTCACTGGATCCGGTCACATAGGGCTCGGGACGCGAGTACTTCAGCTGCTCGCCGAGGTACTGCTGGAAGGCGCTGGTGAAGGCGCCGCTGATGGCCGTGTCGGAGGCATCATAGTCCGGGGACTCGCCGGCATCGTCTTCGTCGATGCCCTCGAACCGGCTGTCGAAGCGGCCGACGGTATGGCCCTCGTCACGCAGCAGCTCCTTGCGGAAACGGCTCAGGTCGATGCGCAGGTTCGCGCGTTTGACGAAATCCACAGACAGTCCGGTATAAGCGGCCAATTGCCTGGCGATCCGGTCGAACTCGGCTGTCGGCAGATTCTGGCCCTGGGCCAGCGCGGCGGCATAGGGGCCGGCGGCCCAGCGGCGGACTTCAGCCAGATAGGTCGGCAGGTCGGCCGGCGGCTGCGCCAGCTTGTGGTGATACCAGGCGGTGGCCGCATAACTGGGCAGATAGCCGACATATATCTCGTCGTAGCCGGGCATGCGGATGGCGTAGTTCAGGATCGAGGACATCAGGACCACGCCGTTGAGGCTCATGCCTCCCTCCTGCAGGGCATCGGCCAGGGCCGCCGAGCGGGTGGTGCCGTAGCTCTCGCCGAACAGGAATTTGGGCGAGTTCCAGCGATGATTGAGGGTCACATAGCGGGTAATGGCCCGGGCAAAGGCCGAGACATCCTGATCCACACCCCAGAAATCCTTGCCGGTGGCCTTGCCCAGTGGTCTGGAATAGCCGGTACCGACGGCATCGATAAAGACCAGATCGGACTTGTCCAGCAAGGACTGCGGATTGTCGATCAGCTTGTAGGGGGCAGGGCCGGTCGCTTGCGGGCTGGCGGTCAGCACGCGCTCGGGACCGATGGATCCCATGGCCAGCCAGAAGCTGGCCGCACCCGGGCCTCCGTTGTACAAGAAGGTGACCGGCCGCTGTCCGGCCGGGGCGTCGGGCCGGGTATAGGCGATATAGAACACCTGGGCCTGGGGCTGATTGGCCGCATCCCTGATCAGCAGCGTGCCGGCGGTGGCCTGATAGGCGATCCGCCGGCCATGCAGCGTGATCGCATGGCGCGTGACCGAGGTGCGTTCAAGGTCGGTCTGCGGGTTGGTCGGGGCCGGCGTGGCGGCCTTGCCGAAACCGGTGAAGCCGGCCAGACCCAGTGTCATGGCCAGCAGGAAAACATGATTGCAACGCATGGACAGCCCCGTCAAAGGTGTGGATTTCCCCTTTGCCGAGTATGCGTCGATGCGATCGTCCGCAGACCGTGGCAGAAGTCATGGCCCGGTCGGCGGAGGGCGGTCAGATCCAGATCACCAGCAGAGCCAGCAGGATCAGGGCGGCGTACTTCAGCCCGTAGTACAGGCGGATGTTGTGGGCACGCAGTGCCTTGGAGCGCAAGCGCAGGACATAGAAATGGCCGAACAGCTTGTTGACCCCGCCTGTCTTGTCGCCCTCCATGTTCGGCGAGGCGCCGGCGGCCAGCAGATGTTTGGCGACGAAGCGGTTGAAGGCGGTGGCCCAGCGGTACTTCATCGGGCGTTCCACATCGCAGAACAGGATCACCCGGTCATGATCGGTCCTGTTTTCGGCGAAGTGGACAAAGGTTTCATCGAACATCGTCCATTCGCCATCGCGCCAGCTGTACTTCTGGCCATCGACCGAAATAAAGCAGGCATCGTCGTTGGGCGTGTCCAGGCCCAGATGCAGCCGGATCGATCCGGCGAAGGGATCACGGTGCCGGCGCAGTTCGCTGCCTGGAGGCAGCTCGGCAAACATGGCTGCCTTGACCGAGGGAATCTTGCGCAGCAGTTCGGTGGTCACCGGGCACAGGGTCGCGGCCGAGGGATGAGCCTCGTCGTACCATTTCAGATAGAAACGCTTCCAGCCACGGCGAAAGAAAGAGTTGAAGCCGGCATCATTGTAGGAGTCCGAAGCCTTGATCTGCTGCTTCTCGCGCAGGTCGATGGCTTCCTGGCGGATTTCGCGCCAGTTCCGGCGCAGTGCCTCAAGTTCGGGGAAGTACTGTTCAGGAACCAGAAACGGTGTGGTGGGAACCTTGGAACACAAGTACATGACCACGTTGATCGGGGCCATGAACGAGGAATGATCGAGCACCTGACGCCCGAAGCCATAACGGACCCGGCCACGCAGGTGAATATACAGGACGCTGAGAAACAGCAGCCCGACGATGGTCCATTTGATATACGCCATAGATCGAATCAGTATCCGGACACGATCGGGCATTCTCCCATGTTACGCCCGGATCTGTGTGAAACCCGGCGTGCGGGCTTGGCCAACTGTTAAGGACGTCACGTTTTTCCGGCCCATGCCGGAGCGCATGGCCGATGCCGCGGCGGAGCCGGGCGCTGTCTGCGGGCCGTCGGGGCTTCGGACTCAATGCCCGGCGGAGGCAGGCAGCAACTTGATTTCGTAAAGATAGGGCCAGCACTTGCCGGTCACGAACAGGCGGTCATGCTCGGCATCCCAGGCGATGCCGTTCAGCACGTCGTCGGTGGGGTTGGCCAAGGGCGTGGAGGCCGGCAGCAAGTTGCCGAAATCGATATCGGCGGTGACATGGCCCGTCCGCGGATCGATTACCACGATATGCCGGGTCAGCCAGACATTGGCATAGATCCGGCCCTTGACCCACTCCAGCTCGTTGAGCCGCGGTACCGGCCGGCCGTTTTCCGTCACGCTCAGCGAGCCGGTCTGCTGCAGGCTCTGCGGGTCCAGCAGGCGCAGGGTCGAGCTGCCGTCGCTCATGATCAGCTGATGGTCGTCGTGAGTCAGGCCCCAGCCTTCGCCCCGGTAGTGGAAACTGCCGGTGCGTCGCAGGCTGGCCAGGTCGTAGCTGAAGCCGACTTCGGTACGCCAGGTCAGCTGGATGAGCCGCGAGCCCCAGTTGACGATGCCCTCGCCGAAATACTCCGGATCCAGGCTGATCTGCTGCAGTACCTTGCCGCTTTCCAGATCCAGCTTGCGGATGAAGGATGCGCCATTCATGCCCGTGCTTTCGTACAAGGCGCCATGGGCGTAGAACAGGCCCTCGGTGAAGGCCTCGCGGCTGTGCGGATAAATGTGTACCACCTTGTAGCCGGGGTGGGCCACGACCTCGGCGGCCGGTGCGGACAGCGGGCACAGGGTGGCGATGAGCAGCAGCAGGCAGGCAATCGGGCGCATGGGCAGAGATGTGCTTGAAGGGGAAGTGTCCGGCGCGGATACGCCAGTCCGGGATCCTGCGCCAGCGATCCGGCGCAGGCAAGCCGCGGTGTCGGTCAGTCCAGGCGGCGAACCCGGAAATTGCGGCCTTTGATGCGACCTTTGCGCAGCCGCTCCTGGGCGGCTTCGAAGTGGGCGCGGGCAATCGCCACATAGGCGCGGGTGGCATAGACATCGATCTTGCCCACCGCGGCGGCGGGCAGCCCGGCATCACCGGTCAGGGCGCCCATGATATCGCCGGGGCGCAGCTTGTCCTGTTTGCCGGCATCAATGACCAGGGTCCGCATCGGAGCCGGCTTCGGCGGCTTGCCGCCGCGGTTGCGCGAAGGAGCGGGGCGGCAGGGCGGCAGCGGGCCCAGCACCTCGGCGAAGCTCGCCAGCCGGCCCAGCTCGCGCGAGGTGACCAGGCTGATCGCCAGACCATGCTGGCCGGCTCGTCCGGTACGACCGATCCGGTGGGTATGGGTCTGGGGATCATGGGCCAGGTCATGGCTGATCACCAGCGGCAGGCTGTCGATGTCCAGACCACGTGCGGCAACATCGGTGGCGACCAGGATGGCGCAGCTGCGATTGGCAAAGCGGACCAGCACTTCGTCACGGTCGCGCTGTTCCATTTCGCCATGCAGGGCCAGCGCGGAGAAGCCGGCCTTGATCAGGGCGTCGGCCACTTCCTCGGAGCCGCGGCGGGTATTGGAGAAAATCAGGGCGGAATCGACCAGCTGCAGGCTCATCAGGGTCGCGACCAGCTCGTTCTTGCGCGCCGGTTCGACCTCGTAGAACTGCTGCTCGATCACGGTCGAGGGCACCTCGGTATCCACCGTGATTTCCGCCGGATCCTGCTGCAGCCGTCGGCTGGCGGCGCGGATTTCGTCGGGATAGGTAGCCGAGAACAGCCAGGTGCGATGCAGCTTGCCGATCCGCCCGGCAATGTCGTTGATGGCTTCCTCGAAGCCCATGTCCAGCATGCGGTCCGCCTCGTCCAGCACCAGGGTGGTCACTCCGCCGCCATGCAGGCTGCCACGCTTGAGATGTTCCTGGATCCGGCCCGGCGTGCCGACCACGATATGCGGATCATGGCTGAGCGAGGCCAGCTGCGGTCCCAGCGGCATGCCGCCGCACAAGGTCAGGATCTTCACGTTGGGAATCGCGGCGGCCAGCTTGCGCAGCGACTTGGCGACCTGGTCGGCCAGTTCGCGGGTGGGGCACAGCACCAGCCCCTGCAGGCGGATGGTATCGACCTCCAGCTGCTGCAGCAGGCCCAGGCCGAAGGCAGCGGTCTTGCCGCCGCCGGTGCGGGCCTGGGCGATCAGGTCGCGGCCGTCCAGCATGGCCGGCAGGCTGGCGGTCTGGACGGGGGTCATGCTGGCATAGCCAAGGTTTTCGACGCTGGCCAGCAGGGCGGGGCGCAGCGGTAAGGAGTCGAATCGGGTCATGCCGGGGATGATCGCATGGGGCGGGGGCAATGTCCCGCCCGCAGCCCTGGCCGACTTCAGTCCAGCCTGACCTTGGGCTGGCTCAGCCGGTTGATGCGATCGGCGATTATTCTCAGCCCGGTTCGCCACCAGCCGTACAGGTCGACCTGGAAGCGGCGATACAGGAACAGATGCCCGAGCTGGGCGAAGCGCCCCTTGATGAAGCCGCGCTTGAAAAAGCCGTAGTTGCCCAGCACCCCGAAGGCGTTGTAGTCGCTGAGCGAGACGATCTTGCCCATGTCGTGGTATTCGAACGGGGGCGAGGCCTGACCGGCCAGGCGCCGTGGCAAGGCTTCGGCCAGATATTTTGCCTGCTGGTTGGCGACTTGCGCGGTGGTCGGCAAGGGCATGGTCTCGCCCGGAAAGGTCAGGGCCGCGCAATCGCCGATGGCATAGATGCGGTCGTCACGGCGGGTCTGCAGCTGGGTGTTGATCACCAGCCGGCCGTTGCGCATGCTTTCCAGCCCGTCGATGCCGTGCAGAAATTCAGGTGCCTTGACGCCGGCGGCCCAGACCTTGATCCGCGCGGGCAGCTGCCGGCCGTCCTTGAGGCTGACGCCTTCGGCATCGACGCTGGCGACCTGGGCGCCGGTCATCACTTCCACGCCGACCTTGGCCAACTGCTCCGTAGCCTGCTGCACGACATTGTCGGGGAAACCGGCCAGGATATGGTCCTGCATCTCGATCAGATACAGCTTGAAGTGCGCATGGGCATCGGGGACCCCGTAACCGTCGATCAGCTCCAGCATGTGACTGACCTCGGCGGCCAGCTGCACTCCGGTGGCACCGCCGCCGATGATGGCCAGGCCGCCGGTTTCACTTGAATGGATCGCGCGCAGCAGTTCCAGCCGCAGCTTGCTGTTGAAGACGCGGGCCTCGCGGCGACCTTCGATGAAGTCGCAATGAGCCTGCACACCGGGGGTTCCGAAGTCATTGGCGCGGCTGCCCACGGCAAGCACCAGATAGTCATAACCGACTTCACGCTCGGGCAGGCTGACCTGACCGTTGATGTCGGTGACCGGGGCCAGGGTGATCCGCCGCGAGGTGCGGTCCAGTGCCGTCATACGTCCGGGCATGAAGTGGAAATGCCGGTTGGCGGCCTGGGCCAGATAAGCGGTCTGCTGGATGCCTGCATCGTAGGTACCGGCGGCCACGGTGTGCAGCATCGGCTTCCAGACATAGGCCGCGTCCATGTCGGCAAGAATGATTTCAGCGCGGCCGGGGCGGCCCAGGTCGCGTCCCAGCTGGGTGGCCAGGGCCAGACCGCCCGCGCCACCGCCGACGATGACGATGCGGGGCACGGTCGAAGATGTGGAGGTGGCTTGCATGAGTCAGTATTCGCCGGGTTCAGGACTGGGCAAACCAGTCTATCCCGGCGCATGCATGTCCCGACGCGGCTTATGACCGCAGGCCGACACCCTTGGACAGCAGTCGCAGGCCGACCGCGCCAAGGCCCAGCACGAACAGGGCCATGACCACGAAGGCGGTACCCAGGCCGACATCGCTGACACCCAGCACGCCGTAACGGAAGGCATTCACCATGTACAGGATCGGATTCACCATCGAGATGTCGCGCCAGGGCTGCGGCAGCAGATCCACCGAGTAGAACACGCCGCCCAGATAGGTCAGCGGGGTCAGCACGAAGGTGGGCACCAGGGCGATGTCGTCGAACTTCTTGGCATAGACGGCATTCACGAATCCGGCCAGCGAGAACACCGTGGCGCCCATCAGCACGGCGGCCAGGGTGATCAGCGGATGGACGATATGCAAATGGGTGAAGAACAGGGCGATCAGCAGCACCAGGATGCCGACGATCAGGCCGCGCAGCACCGAGCCGGCGACATAGCCGCCCAGAATGACCCAGTTCGGCATCGGCGAGACCAGCATTTCCTCGACGTAGCGACCGAATTTGGCGCCGAAGAACGAGCTGGAGATATTGCCGTAGCTGTTGGTGATGATACTCATCATCACCAGGCCCGGCACGATGTACTGCATGTAGCTGAAACCGTGCATGGTGCCGATCCGGCTGCCGATCAGGCGGCCGAAGATCACGAAATACAGGGTCATGGTAATGACCGGCGGTATCAGGGTCTGGGTCCAGATCCGCAGGATCCGCATCACTTCGCGGCGGACGATCGTGCCCAGCGCGATCAGGTTGGATGAGCTGCTCATGCCGAAGCCTCCTGTTGCCGGGTATCGGCATGACGGCCGCGCTCGACCAGTTGCACGAACAGTTCTTCCAGACGGTTGCTCTTGTTGCGCATCGAGGTGATCGTGATTCCGCAGGTCGACAAGGCCGCAAACAGGCTGTTCAGATCGTGGCTCTTGGCCATTTCCGCTTCCAGGGTGCTGGCATCCACCCGCCGCAGACGGATGCCGGGGATGTCGGGCAGAGCGGCCGGCAGGGTGCTGGCCGCCACGTCGAGCACGAAGGTTTCACCCTCCAGCCGGGCCAGCAGGGATTTCATGTCCGTGTTCTCGACGATCCGGCCATGATCGATGATGGCGATATTGCGGCACAGCTGCTCGGCCTCTTCCAGATAGTGGGTAGTGAGAATGACCGTGGTGCCGGCGGCATTGATGCCGCTGACAAACTGCCACATGCTGCGACGGATCTCGATATCCACGCCGGCCGTGGGTTCGTCGAGGATCAGCAGCTTGGGTTCGTTCATCATCGCCCGGGCGATCATCAGCCTGCGCTTCATGCCACCCGACAAGGTACGGGCCTGCAGATGCGCCTTGTCCCACAGGCGAAGCTCTTTCAGATACCGTTCGGCGCGTTCGGCGGCCTTGGCGCGCGGAACGCCATAGAAGCCGGCCTGATTGACGCAGATGTCGAAAGGTTTCTCGAAAACATTGAAATTGATTTCCTGCGGAACCAGTCCGACCAGTCGCATGGCGGCGCTGCGTTGTTCATGCAGCGACACGCCAAAGATGCGGGCATCACCGCCGCTGGCATTGACCAGCGAGGACAGAATGCCGATCAGGGTCGATTTGCCGGCGCCGTTGGGGCCGAGCAGGGCGAAGAAATCGCCGGGCTGGACGGTGAGACTGACGCCTTTCAGCGCCTCCACGCCATTGCTGTAGATCTTGCGAAGAGCGTTGACTTCCAGGGCAGGAACGGTATCGCGCATGATGTCGGCCATTGGAACAAGTCTTTGATTATAGCAGCCAGCCGGCCATCTTGATGCAGGCCTCGAGCAGGACAGGCGGG
>JGI2924J29684_1077831_pt1 | contig 23195 bp, 16 predicted proteins | sample BenlonsequencITS_FD_29684 | JGI IMG/M metagenome (IMG submission 29684)
GGGGAATGAAGATTGGAATCCTTACGGCCGGTGGCGACTGTCCCGGTCTAAATGCGGCGATTCGCGGAGTGGGGAAGGCAGCGGTGCTGACCTACGGCATGGATGTGTATGGTATTTCATCCGGTTTCCTCGGCATGATTGAGCTTGAGTATAGGAGTTTGAGTGAGCTGGACCTTTCAGGCATTCTGACCCTCGGTGGGACCATTCTTGGTACAAGCAGAGAAAAACCCTTCAAGGATCAATCCTACGGCGAATATATTCGAAGTAAACCCGATATTATTTTGGACAACTACAAAAAGCTCGGTCTTGATTGTTTGGTCTGTATCGGTGGCAACGGGACCATGAAAACGGCGTCGAAACTTTCCGACTACGGCTTGAATATCATCGGCATCCCAAAAACAATTGACAACGATGTGTGGGGGACCGAACTCTCCTTCGGCTTTGATTCAGCCATGATGGTTGCGACCGAAGCCCTTGATCGGATCCATACCACCGCGAACAGCCACAAGCGGATCATGGTGATCGAAGTAATGGGACACCATGCGGGCTGGCTCGCCCTTTATTCAGGGATTGCCGGGGGAGGGGATCTTATTCTTATTCCGGAGATCCCCTACGATGAATCGGTCATGTGCGACTACCTAACCGAGCGTAATCGTCAGGGGAAACCCTATTCGATTGTTGTTGTTGCAGAAGGAATAGATTTCCCCAAAAAGAAGAAGAAGAAAAAAAGTGCCGCGAACTACATTGCAAAGATGATTCAGGAGGAGACCGGCATGCCGACGAGAGAGACTATCCTCGGTTATATCCAACGAGGAGGCTCTCCCACCGCGGCCGATCGTATTCTTGCAACCCGTTTCGGAGCTCAGGCCGCCGATTTTGCCTCACGTGGGGAGTTCGGCGTGATGGTTGCCCTCCATGATCAGCATGTGGAAGCTGTCCCTCTTTCCGAAGTAGCGGGGAAGTTAAAACTTGTTCCCGGTGATCTTCCTCTTTTGAGGAAGGCACGCGCGCTGGGTACCTGCTTTGGCGATACACTTTCTACTTGATGTGGCTTGGTAACGATAAGGAGCGGTACCATGAATGTTGAGTTTCTCAATAAAGAGATAAGTTGGCTCTCGTTTAATAATCGGGTTTTGGAAGAAGCTCAGGACCCGTCCGTTCCTCTTGCCATGCGTCTCAAATTCCTTGGAATCTACTCTAATAATCTTGATGAATTCTTTCGGGTTCGGGTTGCGACCCTGAAACGACTTGCGAAGCTGGGAAAAAAGAGCATCGAATCGATTGGTGACGACCCCAAAATGATTCTCGACCAGATCCAGGATATCGTTATCCGGCAGCATGCCAAATTTGATTATATTTTCGATGAGCTTCGGAAGAAGATGGAAGAGGCGAATATCTTTTTTTTAAGAGAAACGGACCTTGTGCGTGAGGAGCATAAGGCCATCGTGAAGGAGTATTTTATACGAGAGGTTCGTCCTCAAATCTTTCCGGTCATGGTCAATAGCCGTTACCGTTTTCCGGAATTAAGCGATACCGATCTTTATCTTCTGGTTAAGCTAAGTAAACAGGGCTCTTCCCGGGAAACCTACAGCATCATCGAGATTCCGTCGAAAAGTTGTCCCCGTTTTTTGCTTCTACCCAAGGAAGGGGAGAGGCAGTATGTCATCCTGTTGGAGGATATTGTTAGATCCGGGCTTGACTATATCTTCCATTCCCTTAACTTTGATACCTTCCAGGCCTATGATATAAAGATCACTCGCGATGCCGAACTGGATATCGATGATGATTTTGAGGTGAGCTACCTCAATAAAATTCATAAGAGTCTTGAGCAGCGTAAAAACGCAAACCCCGTACGGCTTACCTATGATACGGCTATGCCGGCGGAGATGGTACGGTTCATCGAACGAAAACTGAAACTCAACGCCCTTGATACCATCTTGCCGGGAAGGCGATATCACAATTCAAAAGATTATATGAACTTTCCAGATATCCTTCCGGACGAACAGTGTCATGTCCCCACCGGTATCATTCACCGTGATCTTCGTCGTACATCTGGAATCATCGAGGTGGTTAGGAAAAAGGAGCTCCTTCTTCATTTTCCCTATCTCGGTTTTGAGACCATCATCGACCTCCTCCGTGAGGCCTCCCTTGACCCGAAGGTCACCAGTATCAGGGTTACACTCTACAGGCTGGCTCGTTACTCTTCGGTCATCAATGCTCTCATCAATGCTAAGAAAAACAGGAAGGAAGTAGTCGTTCTTCTTGAATTGCAGGCCCGCTTCGATGAAAAGGCGAATATACGGTGGGCCAATAAGCTGAAATCCGAGGGAGTAAAGGTACTTTTCGGGGTTCCCGGCCTGAAGGTTCATTCGAAACTTTGCATCATTACCAGGAAGGGGCACAAGGGAAGCGAGGAACATGTTTGTGCCATCGGTACCGGAAACCTCAACGAGGATACCGCCAGGCTCTATACCGATACCTATCTCCTCACTTCTCATCCCGAGATTTGCAGTGAGGTCGATCAACTTTTTGGTTTTTTTGAGCGTAACTATCGGATTAGCCGTTTCAACCACCTTATCGTAAGCCCCTTTCAGAGCCGTCAGGCTTTTATCGCTCTCATTGAGGAACAAATAGGGCGGGTCAAAAAGGGGAAACAGGGACTCATTCGCCTGCAGCTCAATAATTTGGCGGATAGGGACCTGATTCAGAGCCTCTACCGGGCAAGTGAGAAGGGGGTCTCGATCCAATTGATTGTTCGGGGGATGCTTAGCCTTATACCCGGTCGGAAAAAGATGAGCGAGAATATCGAGGTGATCAGTATCGTAGATTCTTATCTCGAGCATGCCCGTTTTTTCATCTTCGGTCCCGACGAGAAGGTTAAAGTCTGGATCTCTTCCGCCGATTGGCTTCCCCGCAATATCGATCGTCGCGTGGAGGTTACGTGTCCCATCTACGATACCAATTTGAAGCGGGAACTCATTGATCTTTTTTCCATTGAGTGGAAAGATAACGTGAAGGCAAGGAGAATTGTCGACGGCAAAGAGTTCCGCAATCAGAACGGTCTGCCTCCATGGCGTTCCCAGTTAGAGAAGGGCCTCTACCTGAAGCGGCTTCATGAAGAAAGGGAAGCCGACCGCTCTTGACATCACTGTTCCCTTTTCCCTAGAATGCTTTCCGTGTTTTCTATACTCTTGTTTTGAATCCGTGAGGAGGAAACTTTGTTCAACCCGGTCGACCCAAAAGTAAATTTTCCCAAGATGGAAGAGGATATTCTTAAATTTTGGGAGAATAACAATATTTTCCAAAAATCCATTGATCAGCGTGAGGGCAAGGATGAGTTTGTCTTTTATGATGGTCCTCCCTTTGCTACCGGTCTTCCTCATTTCGGCCACTTCGTACCAGGGACCATAAAGGATATTATCCCCCGTTATCAGACTATGAAGGGGAAAAAGGTTCTCCGGCGTTTCGGTTGGGACTGCCATGGTCTTCCCGTCGAGTACGAGATGGAAAAAGAGCTCGGGATTTCAGGCAAAAGTGAAATTGAAGCCTTTGGCGTGGCAAAATTCAATGAATCCTGCCGTTCTATTGTGTTGAGATATACCTCCGAATGGCGTCAGATCGTGACGAGAATGGGACGGTGGGTCGATTTTGACCACGATTACAAAACCATGGATCCCGATTATATGGAATCGATCTGGTGGGTCTTAAGCCAACTTTGGAAGAAGGGGTACCTCTACGAGGGGTACAATATTCTTCCCTACAGTCCCGCACTTTCGACCCCTCTTTCAAACTTTGAGGTGAATCTCGGTGGCTACCAGGAGGTTGTGGACCCCGCAGTCACCATTCGCTTCAAGGTACGGGGAACCGAGTCGACCTATATTCTGGCATGGACCACCACGCCTTGGACCCTGCCCAGTAACCTCGGCCTTGCATTTGGTCCCGATATCGATTATGTCAAGGTGAAAGACGGCGACGAGTATTACATCATGGCAAAGGAACGCCTTTCCGCGTATTACAAGGATCCGTCGGAATATGAGGTTCTGGAAGAGAAAAAAGGTACGGCTTATGCCGGAGTCGAATATGAACCGCTGTTTCCCTATTTTGCCCATTTACGGGAGCAAAATGCCTTTAGAGCCTTTACTGCAGACTATGTAACCACCGAAGATGGAACGGGTATCGTACATACGGCCCCCGGTTTTGGTGAGGAAGATTATGCGGCCATGAAAGGAACAGGTGTCCCGGTCGTCTGTCCTATCGACGCAGAATGCCGCTTCACCGACGAGGTTCCTGACTACAAGGGAATTTTCGTAAAGGATGCCGATAAACCAATCATTCAGCGCCTGAAAGAAGAGGGTAAGCTCGTTCGGCGTGAAAACTACAAACACCAGTATCCCTTCTGTTATCGGACCAAAAAACCCCTCATCTATCGTGCAGTAAGCTGTTGGTTTGTCGATATCGGAAAGATCAAAGAGAAGATGCTTGCGGCCAACAGCAAGGTCAACTGGATCCCTGCACACTTGAAGAACGGCCGCTTTGGGAAATGGCTTGAAGGAGCGCGTGACTGGGCCATCAGCAGAAACCGCTATTGGGGAAATCCTATCCCCATCTGGAAATGCGACGGTTCCGATTATATTGAGGTGATCTCCAGCAGGGAAGAGCTTGAGAAAAAGTGTGGTAAAAAGGTCGAGGATCTTCACAAACACTTTGTTGATGAATTCACTTGGCCAAGCCCCGATGGTAAGGGGACCATGCGGCGAATTCCCGATGTGCTTGACTGTTGGTTCGAGTCGGGATCGATGCCCTATGCCCAGATCCACTATCCCTTTGAGAATAAAGAGTGGTTTGAAAAGAATTTTCCTGCCGATTTTATCTGTGAAGGTCTCGATCAAACCCGCGGATGGTTCTATACCCTTACAATCCTTGCCGCTGCACTTTTTGATTCTCCCGCCTTCATGAATGTGGTTACCAACGGCCTTGTCCTTGCCGAAGACGGAAAGAAGATGAGTAAATCGGAGAGGAACTACTCCGATCCCGTGGAGGTCATCGATAAGTTCGGGGCCGATGCCCTTCGTATGTTCCTGATGAATTCCGCGGTAGTGAAGGCCGAGGATCTTCGTTATTCTGACGATGGGGTAAAAGAGGTTTTAAAAACCTTCATCATCCCATTTTGGAATGCTTATAGCTTTTTTGTTACCTATGCGAATATCGACTCCTTTGAGCCGAAGGGGCTGAAAGAGGCCCCCGATAATCCCCTGGACCGGTGGATTCTCTCCGAAGCCGAGCATCTTGTTTCCGACGTTACCGCCCAGCTCGATGCCTATGATCTTCAAAAGGCGATTGAACCGATTGTTCGTTTCGTCGATTCCCTGAACAACTGGTACATCAGAAGGAGCAGAAGGAGATTCTGGAAGAGTGAGAACGATAGCGATAAGCTCCAGGCATATGAGACCCTCTATGCGGTCCTTATGAAGGTTGTCCGTGTCGCTGCTCCGATCATTCCCTTTATGACCGAAGCGATTTACCAGAATCTGAAATGTAAGGAAACGGCAGAGTCCGTTCATCTCTGTGACTATCCCGTTGCCGATGAATCGGTCCGTGATCTGGAACTTGAGAAAAAAATGGAGATCACCAGGAAGGCTGTCTCCATGGGGCGGGCCCTCCGAAGCATGCACAGCCTAAAGACGCGCCAGCCCCTCAAGGCCCTCTATCTGGTTACCAGGGATTTTCAGGAAAAGAAGATCCTTCGGGAGATGGAGGATATCATCAGGGAAGAGCTGAACGTCAAAGAGGTCCTGCTCAAAGAGAATGAAGAGGATCTTGTCGTCTATCAGGCAAAGCCGAACTACAAGGTGCTGGGAAGCAAGCTTGGTAAGTATATGAAGGCTGTGGCAGGAAAGATCGAATCTTTGACCATGCGCGAGGTTCAATCCCTCCTCGAAGGGGCGACCCTTTCCCTTGACTATGAGGGAGGTACCCTTGAGCTGACTGAAGAAGGAATCATCGTGCAGCGTTTTGAAAAGGAGCATCTGAAGGTTCTGAACGACGGAAGCCTGACCGTGGGGCTCGACTCCGAGGTTACCGAGGAGTTGAAGCAAGAGGGAACGGTTCGCGATGTGGTTCGAAGCGTCCAGAATATGCGTAAGGATCGAGGCCTTGAGGTTACCGATCGAATAAGGCTTTTTATCGACGGTACGCCGGCCCTTCGGGAAGCCGTCGACCTGTTTACCGATCATATCCTTGAAGAGACCCTTGCCGAGTCTGTCGACTTTAGAAAGGGGACGACTTCCGAGGAGCGTGAATGCGGAGAGGAACATTGCTGGATCGATCTGGTAAAGGTTTAAGTCCCCTGATGATGCCATCGGCAGCGACTGATAGGAGGGGACGGCGAATCTTTCGCCGCCCCTTTTTTCTTTTTTCGATTCTCCTCTCTGCTTTTCTCATCGGGTGTGCCGGAACCCCTAAGATATATGAGACAGGGGTGGAAGTCTTAACAGGGAAGGGGAACCTTACCCTTGTGGTGCAGGAGCCTTCGGCCTGGGAACCGACGCAACAATGGCTCCTGGATCTTCTTCTGGAAGCTGGAATGGAAGAGAAGCATGCCGCTATACTTTTGAACCGGACCGAGCGTATGTCTGTCGCCCTTGATTCGAAGGGATTGCGCCTTGCGCTTGCTGGCAATTTTCCTCGTTTTGCCTTACGCAAAACGGTTCGCGAGGTAAACAGTGAACCGGGACTCCAAATGGCCATGCCGTGGAGCGGGGTTGTACTGGTCTCACAGGGGGATCACACATGGCTGAAAAGGGCGGCCGCCAATGAAGAAGATGAAGAAGGTTTTTTTGCGGGAGCCTTGATCCCTGGAGAGATCGCCTTCTTTCTGGAAGAGCCCGCATCTTTTGTTGATGAAGCGGACCTTACCGGCGTCGACCGTCTTCGCGTCCGGCTTGTTCCCAAGAGCATGGATGAAATGAATGGCTTTGAGACACGTATAGATATTACCTGTTCCGATGCCGAACGTGCGAAGCAGGTGGCGACCTCGCTGAAGACGGCCTTATTTGTCGTCAGTCGACAGGAGCATATAGACGATGCAACTACGGCTTCCAGACAGCGATTTGCAAAGGAAGTTTTGCGTCTTCGGGCAGTAGGCCGGGAAGGAACGGCTATTGTGATTGGCCCGGTCTTTCTGCGGGAATATGACTTTGCCGTTATCGCTAAGATGAGGAATATACTGGGATGAAGGAGAAGAAATGAAGGTAGGAGTTATCGACTACGATGCTGGCAATCTTGCAAGCGTCAGTACGGCCCTTCGATTTCTTGGTGCCGATTTTATCGTTTCACCGGATCATAGGGAACTTGATCGATGTGACAGGCTGATTTTCCCCGGCGTTGGTGAGGCCTTTCATGCTATGCATGTATTGCGGGAACGTTCACTGGACACATTGCTTCAACGCTATGCCGCGTCCGGCCGTCCTCTTTTGGGAATTTGTATCGGATGCCAGCTGGTGCTTGACCATTCCGAGGAGCGGGATACCGATTGCCTGGGAATCATACCGGGGCGGGTCTTGCTTTTCCCTGAACGCAAGGGCCTGAAGGTTCCTCACATGGGATGGAACTCGATACGCTTTTGCGGCGATACTCATCCTCTTTTCTCCGGAATTCCGGATGGTACGTCATTCTATTTTGTTCACTCCTACTATCCGCAGGTAGATCGAGCTCTGACCATCGCAGAGTGTGATTATGGCGAAACCTTTTCGGCTGCCTTTGCCCGGGATAACATTGCGGCAATGCAGTTTCATCCCGAAAAGTCCGGTCCATTTGGCCTACGGCTTTTAAAAAACTTTCTTTCTTGGAATCCGGGAGGCGCTGAGCATGTTTAAGCGACGAATCATTGTCTGTCTCGATGTTAGGGACGGAAAAACCACAAAGGGCGTGAAGTTCAAGGGTAATGTCGATATCGGAGATCCCGTGGAGATGGCCCGAGAGTATTACCATCAGGGGGCCGACGAACTCGTCTTTTACGATATCACCGCTTCAAATGAGAAACGTTCCATCATGATCGATGTTGTCCGTAAGGTCGCTGAAGAAATTTTCATTCCATTCTCGGTTGGAGGCGGTATTTCTTCCGTCGACGATATGTGGGATGTGATCCTGGCCGGGGCTGAGAAGATCAGCGTAAACAGTCAGGCGGTGAAAAATCCTTCCATCATAGAAGAAGGGGCTTCACGTTTTGGACGTCAATGTATAGTTCTTGGTATGGATGCCCTCTCTGATTCATCCATGCCGTCCGGCTACCGTGTTGTGATACATGGGGGGAGGGTGAAGACGGAATTGGACGCCCTTGAATGGGCTCTTCGTGCAGAGTCCCTTGGCGCGGGCGAGATCGTGCTTAATTCCATCGACGCCGATGGAACAAAAGACGGCTACGAGTTGAATTTGACCTCGATGATTAGCAACGCCGTCTCCATCCCCGTGGTTGCATCCGGGGGTGCGGGCAAACCTGAAGATCTTGTGGACGTCTTTTCCAAGGGCTCTGCAGATGCAGCCTTGATAGCTTCCATGGTCCATATCCAGGGCTATACCATCGGCGAGATTAAAGAGACACTTCGAAAAAACAATGTCGAAGTTAGAACGGACTCCTTTGTCGAGCCGTAAGACTCGATGAGCGAAATATGTTGCCCGAATTGCCCTGCAATGAGTATATTAACGGTAACAGCATAAAAATTTATATTGACGGCGGAGGCGCAACTACATGCCTACTTATGATTACGAGTGCGACGAATGCGGTCACACCTTTGAGTTTTTTCAGGCAATGTCTGATGATCCTATTTCCGTGTGTCCCAAGTGTGGGGGACACGTGAGGAGGCTTATCGGAGGAGGAACCGGTATCATTTTTAAGGGAAGCGGTTTCTATGTCACCGATAATAAGCGAACGGGTGCTTCTTCCACCTCTTCTCCTATTAACGGAGACGAAAAAACGAAACCCCAGAAATCAAACGAATCTCATGTTGAAAAGGCAGACAGTAAAAAAGAACCGGCTTCAACCAAGGGGTAAGGTTGTCCCCTGGTCTTCTTTCTGAAACGAATGGGGAGGAAATACATATACCTCCCTGTCCTCATATGCCCTTTTAAGCTCTTCGTCGAGGCTCAGGCTTCGGTATGCCGTGGTAAGAAGTTCCTTATTGGGGTGTACCAAAGGGTGTTTGGGACTAAAAATGGTACAGCAGTCTTCATAGGGAAGGATACTGGTTTCGAAGGTACCTATTCTCCTGGCAATCGTGATGATCTCTTCCTTGTCCAGACCGATGACCGGACGGAAAATGGGGCGCTGGGCAAAGGAGCCGGTAAGGGTAATGCTTTCTATGGTTTGGCTTGCTACCTGGCTAAGGGCCTCGCCCGTAACCAGGGCCTTGGCTCCCGTATCGGCGGCAACCATATCGGCAATCTCCACCATGGCGGCCCTCATATGGAGGGTCAGTTCCTCGCTTCTTCCCCGTTGCTTCATGAAGATTTGTGCTTCGGTGAAAGGAATGACATGAAGCCGTATGCCTCCGGTGTAGGGGGCCAAAATCTCTGCAAGTTTCTTCACCTTATCGAGGGCTTCATTCGAGGTATAGGGATACGCATGAAAATAGACGGCGTCCAGTTTCAAACCGCGTTTTGCCATGAGGAAAGCTGCGACCGGAGAGTCGATGCCACCGGACAGTAAAACAACCCCCTTGCCTGCACAGCCGACCGGAAGCCCTCCTGGGCCCTTTTCCATCCTCCCATAGATATATGCTGCTTCGCGTATCTCCACTCCCAAAACCCAGTCCGGGGTTTTGACGTCGACATGGAACTCCTGATGGGCACCGGCGATACGGGCACCGATATCGCAGGCTATTTCGTACGAGGTCATTGGAAAACTCTTATCGGCCCTTCGTGCGGAAACCTTGAAGCTCTGTAGCTTTCCGTCCGAGGCTATCTCATCGGCAATCAGCGATGCTGCCTCCCTGATCTCTTCTATTCGCTTGTCACAGCGAAGGGCCTTGGTGAATCCCACTATGCCGAAGGTGCTTGAGAGTACGGAGCGTACCGCCTCTTCCGGAGCCTCCTGACATCTAAGATACACCCTTCCACTATGCATTCGCAGCTCTGATCGGTAGGGCAGCAGCTTTTTTTTGATATTCTTTCGTAAAAGCCTTTCGAAAAAGATTCGGTTATCTCCCTTTAGGGCTATTTCCCCGAAACGTATCAGATACAGTGATTCTTTCATCTTCTTTCCTTAAAATGCCCTTCCGAGAAATTGTATTGTCTGATCAAGGGCTTGCAGAAATTGTTCTATCTGGGCACAGGTGGTATCTGGGCCTATGGAAATGCGAAAGGCTCCCAGGGCATCCGCTTCTCCGACTCCTGCCTTCATAAGGGCACGTCTGATTTTCTTTCCACCATGACTACCACGATTTGAACAGGCAGATCCAGCGGATATGGCATATCCCTTATCGTTCATGACGCGTACCAATGTTTCGGAAGGAATGGGTGATGCGGTGGCGCTGATGGTCGATCCGACAAAATTCCGGGGTGATGCCTTTCGCGAACGAGGAATAACGCTTACCCCTTTCATGGAGGAAAGCCCCTCAAATAGCAGCATCTGTGCCTCTTTACTCGGCAGCCGTCCCTCCGTGGCCATGGTAAGGCTTTCGGTCAAAGCCGCAATGGCTGGCAGGTTTTCCGTTCCCGGCCTCATACCCATTTCCTGGCCCCCACCTGGAAATGGATGGGCAAGAGGTTTCTTAAGGTAAAGAATTCCTATCCCCCGGGGAGCTCCTATCTTGTGGCCGCTGAAGCTGGCGGAATCGATCCCCGAAGCGATGATATCTTCGGCAATACTAATCTCTCGTTTACCGCCTGCCTGAACCGCATCGGTGTGAATATGAACGGGATGACCTTCCTCTTTACTTCGTATTGCTTCAACAAGCTTTTGTATGGGAAAGATCTCCCCTGTTTCGTTGTGGACTGCCATACAGCAGGCAAGCTTTGTATCCCCGGTGATGAGCCTTACATACTCTTCCACGGAAAAACGGCTCTCCTCCCGGATCGAAGGCTCTGCCAGGGAAAAACCGAATTCGCTGAAAATCGGGCGATACTCCCATATGGCGGGATGTTCGAAGCCTGGGATGATAATCTTTCCGGTTCCCTTAGTCCTGAGAAAAGAGTGGAGAACAATGGCATTGCTCTCTGTTCCTCCGGAGGTGAAAATGATGTGCTCCGGTTCGGTTCCCAGCATATGGGCAACACGCTTCCTGCACGCTTCGAGAAGAGACGATGCCTCTTTCCCTTCTTTGTGTACTGCCGAAGGATTTCCGGGAAATCTTTCGGCAGTTTTATCATAAGCCTCTCGGGCTCGATCGCTTAAAGGTGCTGTTGCCGCCCAATCGAGGTATATTCTTTCCATCATGGAGCGATGATAGCGTTAATGATACGCTCTTTCAAGACAATGGCCTTGAAAAAAGTGCTTATCACGTGTATCCTATGTATTCGTATGGACGATCAAACTTGTTGTGCAGATATTATTATTGAGACCTACGCTGAGAAGCTCAAGGTATGTGGACACCCTGTTCGCCTCAAGATCCTTTGTCTTATTGAGAAGGAAGAGGCATGTGTTATGGAGCTCTGGAAGTGTTTAAACCAGTCACAGCCCGTGGTCTCACAGCACCTCGCCGTTCTGAAAGAAAAGGGAATAGTCGATTCCGAGATTCAGGGAAACAAACGCTTTTATTCTATTGTAGACCCTTTTATTAAGTCGATTGTTCAGTCGTTGGGTACCGTCTGATTTTCTCACATGGACGATACGTTATGAAGCAAGAATTTCGACTTGGAGAGCGGGTGAGTACTGTCCGTTTCCTTGAACAGGGGGAACGGGCAGAAGAGATTATCAGGCGCGAATATCCTCATTCCCTTATCATCTGGGTTGCCGACGAGAATACCTCCCGTTATCTTCCGGCTGGGGAGCCTCATTGTTTGGTTTTACCTGCGGGCGAAGCCTTCAAGACGATGGAAACAATCCTTCGCATTGTAGATTTTGCTCTTCAGGTCGGGGCCGGACGCGATAGCCTTTTCGTTGCCCTTGGCGGTGGTGTTGTGTGCGACATGACCGCCTTTGCGGCCTCGGTATACATGCGGGGAGCCGGGGTCGTTCTTTTACCCAGTACGCTTCTGGCAATGGTTGATGCCACGCTCGGAGGAAAGAGCGGTGTGGACTATCGTGGCTACAAAAACATCATAGGAACCTTTTATCCTGCTTCGCTGATCATTATTGAACCGACATATCTGGCTTCTCTCCCTCAGAGGGAAATCATGGGAGGACTTGCCGAGGTTGTCAAACATGCCATGCTCTCCGGCGAGGATGCCCTTGAAAGGATCGAAAGGCTTCTTCCCGATATAAAGGCGGGCAATCGTGATGCCTTCTCTTCGATTATTGCCGAAAGTTTGACGGTGAAAGGGGCGGTTATCGAGCAAGATCCCTTGGAAAGAGGGATACGTGCTCATCTTAATCTCGGACATACCTTTGCCCATGCACTGGAAAGTGCCACCGGGTTTAACGGATGGAGTCACGGTGAGGCGGTAGCATGGGGGCTTTCCCGGGCCCTCCACGCCGGTGAGCTTTTAGGAGAAACCGATCCTGGCTATCGGCGCTTTATCGATGAACTTCTTGATCGTTTCGGTTATAGAAGATATGCCGAGGCCGACACCTCCGCAATCCTTGAGGCAGTCGGAAGCGATAAAAAGAAGCGGGGAGGCGAGGTGCGTTTCGTTTTGCAAAAAAAGGCGGGCGATACCTTTACCAGAGCGCTTCCCCGAGAAATTGTCGAGGAAGCGATATCCGGCGGCTGTCTGAACCCTTAGTATGTTTTAATATGATTCAAAAATAGTGTTTAAGCGACGATACGCGTCGTTTACCTTTTCCACCAGCGTATGCTTTGTCGATTCATTCAGTTCGTCGGCAAGGGCTTCAAGGCTTGATAGCGAGACATCCACCGCGGTATGAAAGCTTTTAATCACCTTGAACCAGTAGACACCAACGCCATCGGTTTCCAGGGTAATGAAGCCAAGTCGTTTTGACGATTTTTTCGTCTTTGCAGTTCGCAGTAAGGCATCGAGGTGACCACACAGCGCTTCGAGTTCCTCTGCGGCATTATAGTTTTTCCCCCCGGGGGCAGGATACGAAAGGTCTTTCGGCGGATTGATAAAGGGAACAATCTTGATAATGCTGGCGATTCTGTCTCCCGTATGGATTTCATACCCGGACCAGGTAATCTTTGCCCTGGCGTTTTCCTGTATCTGTGGCAACGATTCTCCCGATTGGACCAGGGGTGATATCTCTTCCCAGGGAAGTACTGCGATCTTCTTTTTCCCCTTGTAGGGCTCCATCGTAAAGTTTTTTTCTCCGACCTTGATTGTCCAGCTCGTGTCCCGCTTCGCTTTCTGCTTCTCCTCTTTCTCTTGTTTTTTTGAACTTGGCTTTCCCGCTTTTGTCGTTATCAGCAGATTCAGTGAGGGGGATATCTCTTCGAGCCAGGAACGGTGGAGGGGGCTGACGGATCGTGCGAACATTCTGCTGGTGCGGACAATCTCCCCTGCCACAATGAACCCTGGAGATTCTCGAAACATACAGCTTCCCGGATGAATTTGTATTCTATCGGCGGTGAGGCTGCGATAGATGCCTCTTCCCGTACGCACACAGACGAATTGCACAAGTCCGGCGGCAATCGAGCAGAGGATATCCCGGGTCGCTCCGCCGGAGGAGATGGGCACTCCAAAGCCGGAAACAATTTCCTCGAGTTGTTGTTTAATGTTTACGATCTCTCCCATGGTTCGGTAGTCGAGATAGTAGGTATCGCAAAAGTGTTCCCGCCGTTTTTTCCCTTTCAGTTTGATAAACTGTCGGAAAATGGAAATGTAGGAGATAAAATCCCCTGCAGGGTCGGAAAGCTGATGATGGGCCCTTCTTGCCTCCATCTCCTCTCCTGGGGGAAGCACAAAGGGGGTATGCGTTGAAAGAAAGGCGGTGGCAATAAGTACTTCTTCCATCGCCGAGGGATAGCGGAATATGGCCTCCACCAAGATTTTGGAGTGTCTGGGGCTCAGAGGAAAATCGACCATCATGAGCCCTGTTCTCGTGAGCTGTCGTTCTTCGGTGAGCGCATCCAACAGTTTGAGGGTTTCGATTGCTCCAATGATGCCGGGGCGCCCCGGAGGACTGATAAAATCAAAGGCTTCAAATTCCTGGATATCGAGTTCTGCCATGCGCAGAACGACTTCCGAAAGATCGGTTCGATAGATTTCTTCAAGGGTAAAGGGATCGCGATGCTGATAATCCCGTTTATCGTAAAGACGATAACAAACTCCCGGCCGTGTTCGTCCGGCGCGCCCCTTTCGCTGGTCGCAGCTTGCCTGCGAGATAGGCCCTTCAATGAGACTGCTGGTAAAGGTGCGCGGATTGTAGTAGTTAAGCTTTGCCAGTCCCGAATCTATGACCGTGGTGATGCCATCGATGGTAACACTTGTTTCAGCGATGTTGGTGGAAATAACCACCTTTGACTTCCCCCTCGGCGTAGGAACAAAAACTTGTTCCTGTTCCTCTTTTGTCAACCTTCCGTACAGCGGAAGAATGTAGAGCTTTTTTGCAAAAGAGGAGGTTGAAAGGGCTGTCATTGCATCCTTGATCGCCTTTTCACCGGAAAGAAATATGAGAATGTCACCCGGCGTTTTGTGCTTTACCGTATCGCCGACGATGGATACGATCTTTTCCGTTAGGAGATCGGGATCGCCGGGGTGTTCGAGTGGCGCATAACGGATTTCAACGGGATGGATAATTGCATCGATATGAAGAATTGGTGCCTTGCCGAAATAGTCCGAAAAGATTTTTGGGTTGATGGTGGCAGAGGAGATAATAACCTTCAGGTCTTTTCGCTCCTGGATGATCTCCTTAAGCAATCCCAAAATAAAGTCGATATTGAGGCTGCGCTCATGGGCCTCATCGACCATGATGACCGAATAGCGACTCAGGTAGCGATCAGCCTTTAGTTCCTGGAGCAAAATCCCGTCGGTCATGATCTTGATGGCGGTTTCGGAGACGGTCTGGTCCTCAAAACGCATCTTATATCCCACAATGCCGGGGACCTTTGTTCCCATCTGGGAAGCGATATAATCGGAGACGGAGACCGCCGCGATCCTTCTCGGCTGGGTTACTCCGATTATTCCCCGCCCGGCGTATCCTGCTTCGTAAAGAATCATGGGTAACTGAGTAGTCTTACCCGACCCTGTAGGGCTTTCCACGACGATAACCTGGTTCTTCTCGAGTTCATCGAGGATCTTTGCCCGCTGTTGGTAGATAGGCAACTCTGGATGGTTCATTCCTCTGTGGCGACCATCCGGCACCAATCAATTGCCTCTTTTATGTCAATCATGTTACGAGACTCTCGCGTCGCGAGATTCTTGACCGAGACTTTTCCTGCGTTCTTCTCGTCTCCTCCACAGATAAGGGCCATTCGGATACCGCGCTTTTCGGCCCAGGCGAACTGTTTCCCAAGTTTTTGGCTTTGGAGTTGGACCTCACAGGAGAGGCCTGCCTTTCGCACTTTTCCTGCGAGCATGTGATAGTATCCAGACAGTGATTCATCGATATTAAATATGGCAACGGCGGGAGCGCTGGTGCTCCCTCCTGCCTTGCCCAGCTCTTCCAGCGCGGCAACGAGACGGTCTAGTCCGATGGAGGAGCCTACCCCTGGCAACTGCTGTTTGGTGTAAAGGGATGCAAGGTTGTTGTAACGGCCTCCTGAACAAACCGATCCTATTTGAGGCAAGTCGTTGAGGAAGGTCTCGTAGACGATCCCCGTGTAGTAGTCCAGGCCCCGGGTTATCGAAGGATCGAGGATAAAGGAGTCGGCAACCGAGGCCTCTTCGAGTGCCCGGTAAATCTCCCGCAATCGATTACTCTCCTCGCAACTGCCCCCGGCGAGCTCTTCAAGCTTCTCCACGGCCTCGAGAAAGCTTCCTTTTGCCTGAATGTAGTCGAGCACCTTTTCTGCTGTCTGGGAGCCGATTTCTGAGGCCAGCTGCTCGCGCACTTCTTTCTCGCCGATTTTGGCCAATTTGTCGACAATGCGCAGTATTGCCGCAGAATGGGAGGCCACCTCAATGGTATCGAGGAAGCGGTTGAAAAGCCCCCGATGATTGACCTTGAAGCTCACATTGTCGATGCCGAGGGCGGTAAAGGCACTGCGCATCATCAAAAGAATTTCGAGATCGGCCGAGAGGGCGTCGATTCCGACGATATCAAAGTCGCACTGTACGAACTCCCGGTATCGGCCTTTCTGTGTATTTTCCCCTCGCCAGACCTTGTCGATATGATAGCGTTTGAAGGGGAGGGACAATTCATTAATATGGCTTGCCATGAAACGGGCAAAGGGAACGGTGAGGTCGAATCGCATGGCGACCTCTCTACCCCCTTGATCGGTAAAGGCATAGACCTGCTTATCGGTCTCTCCTCCGCCCTTACCCAACAGTACCTCCCGGTATTCGAGAACCGGGGTATCGATTGGAACAAATCCATAACCGAGAAAAACCTGTTCAAGTGTATGCATGATGGCAATCCGTCTAGATGCCTGATCGGGAAGAAAATCCCTGAAACCTTTTAAGACTCTTGGCTCTATGATCACGAAAGAGGCTCCTTTTTCTCTTACTTGATTTTTATGGTCGAACAATTTACCATAGTGTAAACGAAAACTGATTCTTACTGCAAGCGAGAGATGTTTTGCTGAAACGATATGCTACCGATGAGAAGGGGCAAAGTGTCCCGATAGCGAAAATTTACACCGAGCAAGAACACCCGATCTCTTCCGATCAAATCGATAGTGATGCCTTTGCCATTACAAGGCGTCTTAAGGATGCCGGATTTGAGGCCTATATTGTCGGCGGAGCGGTGAGAGATTTGCTTCAGGGGAAGAGTCCGAAAGATTTTGATATTGCAACCAGTGCATATCCAAAGCAGGTTAGAAAGCTTTTTCGTAATTCGAGGATCATCGGAAGACGTTTTCGCTTGGTACATGTGCACTATGGTAGCGGTAAGATCATTGAGGTATCGACCTTTCGGACCGACGACGAGGAAGGTAACTCGAATAATGTGTTCGGTACCCTTGAAGACGATGTAAAACGCAGGGATTTTAGCGTAAACGCCCTCTATTTTGATCCGCAAAAACTGCACATCATCGATTTTGTCGATGGTGTAAAAGATGTCAGAGCCGGAAAGATGAAGAGTTTGCTCCCCTTAGATAGGACCTTTAAAGATGATCCTGTCCGTATGATCAGGGCGATCAAGTATTCTACCGGTGGCGGATTTCGCATGGGATGGAAGCTTCGCCGGGCCATCGCCAGGCATGTGGACGAGCTTGAGCGTTGTCCATCCTCCCGCATGACCGAAGAGGTGTTTAAGGTCCTCGCCTCCGGTCGCTCGGCTCTTCTTATTGATGAATTTTTGAAAACAGGATTGTTTCGCCATATGCTCCCGCGTATCGATTCCCTTCTCAAATCGGGGGACAAGAAGCTTCGAGGAGCCTTCTTTGCTTCCTTGGAAGAGTTGGACCTTCTTGTTCGGGAAAAGAACGAGGATCGTAAGGGACAAATGCTTGTTAGGTTGCTTGGCCCCTTTCTGGAACTCTCCCTAGAGGGTACCAATAGTGTCGATCTGTTCCGTGATACCTTTAAATCCTTTAAGCAGTTGCTTGAACCAATAACACCGCCCAACCATGAAGTGGAGATGGCGGTCATAAAGCTTTTTCGGCAATGCGGTATCAGAACCCCACGTAATATTGCACGAAGACCGAAACCCTCCTCTCTCGAGCCCATAGCGAAAGATAAGGAGAATAAAACGAGACGAAGTCGTAGACGAAAAAAGCGCCAGTCGGCTGAAAATGCCGACGTAGCGCTTGATGTTTAACCCTGTTCTCTTTTTTTACTCTTCTGTCTCTTTCGTCGCATTTCCGCTTTCAGAGTTGATTCTCGTAAGCAGATCATCTGCTTTGACGCCGAAACCCTCCGGATCCAGGCTCTTTACCTGGCTTAGGTAAAAGGCTGCGTCGCTGTTGCGACTATCGGCATAAGCATTTACACCAAGAGCGTAGTAGGTGAGAGGAGCGTTCCCGCCCGCCTGAATGGAAGAGTGATAGTAATATTCCGCCGAGGCATAGTCTGCTCTTGCATAACCGATGAGGCCCAGATAGTAGTAGGGAATGTAATTCTCCGGGCGAAGAGCCATCGCGGAACTGAAGAGCTTTTCCGCCTCATCGTATTGTTCAAGCCCATAGGCCTGCATTCCCGATTCAATCAGATCCGGGAAGGTTTTGACCGAGGAGATATAACTTGCAAAGTCGGAAACAAAGAGATTGCGGTCCGTCCATGCAAAGGCGCGCTGTACCGTGGAATTCTCATTGTCGCGTTTTGTCGCATCGGCGGAGAGACTCGAAATTGCATCCCACAGAGCTCTATTGTAATTTTTGTACTCGCTGTTGAGTAGGAACGAGACAAGTCCCCAGCTTTCGGCATAGAACTGGTCGATATTCGCATTTGCGGTTTCGGCATCGACATAGAGAAGCATATTGAGAGGCAGCAGTCCTGAACTTCCTTCTGTTTCGTTTTCCTCGGCAAGAAGGGTTCTCAGATAGGGAATCCATCCAAGATTTTCCCGATAGATTGCCGTTTTCCGGTCTGCGTTGTAACTGCTCTCTTCGAAATAAATAGCGAAGCCCTTCTGCAGCCAAAGGGGAGGCTCGCTAATAAAGCTGCGGAGGTATTGAACGAAACCGTGATGGATAAGGGAGCGACGCTCCAATTCCGGATCATCCATGGCATAGCCGACAAGCTCGCTTTTCGCTGAATTTTTATATTGAAGAAAGACAAAGGTATCTCTTGTCTCTGATACCGTCGAGCGAAGATAATCATCAAACTTTGCCTTGCTGGAAAAGAGCCTGACATTCATTTTATTCTGAAGCTCCGCGGGATCAAAATGAAAGTACGAGTTGAAGAGCACGAAAAATGCATCAAGAAATTCGGCATTTGCCTGTGCATCTTCTTTACCCATTTCGGAGAAGACTCTATAGTGATTCCCTTCCGCCATCTGCATGCTTTGCCCAAATACCATGGCTGTGGTGCATAGAAGAAGAACTGCGATGATTGATCTTCGTTTCATGATAACCGCTCCTTATGTCTCTATCCAATGGAGAAATTATATCTCCTCACTTATCTATCGGCCGTAATGAGCAAAAAAATTAGTGGCTTTGTACCGCATCGACGGTGATATCGACCGACGTTATCAGGACTCCCCCGTAGCGCTGAAGACTGGAAATAATATACTCCTGCATATCGTGAAGCGAACCGGAAAGATTGACTCCTATAGGGAGGTGAACCTTTAGATGAAGATGATATCCACCTGCATCGTGCTTGACGCTTACCTTCCGTACCGATACTGCGTCGTCCCATTCATCGACACAGTGTAGAACCATCTGGGTAAGGGCCGCCTCACTAATTTCAACTTTTCCCCGTTTGCTTGAGAACTCGGGTTGTACCACGGTCTTTTCAAAGGCCCGTTGTCCTCCGGGAAGAAGACCAAGCTTTTTTTTGAAAAATACCTTTACGGAATCATAAACAAACTGGGGGTAATTCTGCCTGATTTCTATAGAAGGAACGGGGATCACATGCTTACCTTCCGTTCTGCTTTTAATAGCCGTTTCGATCTCTTCTTTACTTGCAAGTTGTTCAATGCTCAATACTTTCGAGGGAGTAGGTAGTCCAAGCCTTCCCGCAATTTTCCTGACCATTCGTTCGCTTGTACCGATAAGAAGGATCCTCCTGAATTTTTCTCTATCAATAGCCTCCCTGACTTCTCTAAGATGGGCGGGGTCTTCGAAGAGTGCAGTCTTGATGGCGGAAAGGAAGAGCTTTTCCCGCTTAGCGGAACGGCCCGCAATAATCTTCTGATCGCGAATAAGTAATCCATCGTCGATGATTAATTCAATACCGTATTTTTCTGCCACAAGTTTTGCCCGGAAGCTTTTACCCGTTCCGCTGCGTCCTACCAACGCAAATACCTGTACGCCCCTGAGTAGCCATACGAGATGGCGGATAAACTGAACCATGAAAGCATGATAGCTGCCACCGACATTTTAGGAAAGACCCGGGGCTTTCGTGAGGAGTAGTTTCCTGTGCTACCTTGACAAATTGCTGTTGTACCCGGAAACTGAGGCGGACGGATACAGCGGGAATGGTGCGAAAAAATAGAATAGGGGCAATTTTTGCTCTCATATGTTGTGTGATAGTATATGTGCTTTCTCTTTTCTCTGCCTTTCGCCAGGACCATACTAGTTCAGGTCCCGAACGTCAGTTGTGGCCTGATGCCGTTCCCGTTCTCGTGGATTCGAGTCTTCATCGTTCCGATTTTCTAAGGATTGCGAAATCGGCAGGCTACGAAAGGGTGAGTCATCAGGGAAATGCAATGGTTCCTCTTTTCTCCTTCCATGGCATGATCAAGGTGCCTGTGGAGAAGGTTTCAGAACGCTACGATTCCCTTGATCCGCTTTATGATCCGTTTCTGAAAAAACTTCCGGCGCTTTTTAGCGGAAGCATCGATGGACGGGATGCTCAGGTCTACTACATCATCACAGAAGATGATCCGAACATGGTCTTTCGGCGCTTATCCGGGGTGAACAGCCCTTATTCGGGAAAATTTGTTGTTGCCGGAACGGGAAGCGGGCCTGTACTGCTCCTTCCTTTTATCTTTCTTTTCCTTGTCATTTTTTTTGCTTTTGGGGTGGATGCGAAATCCCGTCTCCTCTTTCTTTTGGGATCACTTCCTGTTGCCGTCTTTTCTTTTGGGACATCTTTTGGCTCTTATGCGGCAATCCTTCTTTTTTCGCCATTTTGGGCTTCGCTGGTCACCCAAATTCCCTTGTTTCTGAATGAGCGCTTCAGAAGAGGATCGGACACGTCAAATATGGCACACGACCTTTTGATGAGGGCGTTTCGGTATCTTCTTTTTTGTGTTCTTTCGCTTATCTTCTTTCTCATCTTCTCACAGAAAGGACAGATAAAGAACGTGGGTTCGCTTTTCGCTTGCCTTTTGGCGGGACCAGCCATGATTGGAGCCGCCATCCTCTGGCACTATGTGCGATACGCCTCCCGACAGCACGCTCTTTTTGTATCAGTTGCCATAAGCGCTGCGGGCTCTGGCAAGAAACGAATGCTTCGTTTTTTTTCTTCCCTTTATATGCGGTGCGGTTTCGTCTTGTTCTGTTCTTCCCTTCTTTTCTTATGGCCCTTGTTTAATGACGGCACCGCAGCCTCCCTTTCCTTGCCTGCTCCGACACCTCATTCGGAGGTAGCGACAGCCACAGGCTTTCCTTCTCTAGGTCAAAAGGGAGATCCTCTTCCTAGTAGGGGGGATTATATTGCCCACTATGCATTCCACGACGGCTATCTTTTTGGTATGAATTATAGGGTTCCCACCCTCAATGAGGCACTAGAATATGAAAACTATTTCTATATAAACGATGTTCTCTATAGTGAACAGGTAACGGCGAAACTGTTTACAGAGCAATGGTATGAAGATATAATAGATCAGCAGGTACAAAACGGGATTATCGGCCTTTTTCTTAACCAGACAAATTCGGTAGGGCTGAATTATGTCTCTTTGGCCAGCGGAGGCGGCACGGAGCTAAGTGGGGGAAAATTACTTTTTCTGTTGACCGTTGTCCTTGTTTCGCTGGTCTTTTCGGAAATGCATAACGTTTTCTCTTCGGTAAAGATGGAGCCGGGATCTCGAACGGTAAGGAGTAAAGAACAAGCAGCATGAAAGGATTATCTACGTTTCCAAAGGGTGGGGTCCACCCTCCCGGTGGGAAGTCTCTTGCATCGGGAAAAGCAATCAAGAATGCGGTGCTTTCTTCAATGTTTGTGGTTCCGCTTTCCCAGCATCTTGGAAAACCGGCGGAGTGTATTGTTTCTGTAGGGGACGAGGTCCGGGAAGGGATGCTTATAGCAAAAGCTTCGGGTTTTATCTCTGCCCCGGTTCATTCTCCGGTCCCGGGAACGGTAAAAGAGATACGGGATATTTATCTTCCCAACGGCATGAAAAGCAGTGCAGTTGTGATCGAATTTGCGGGTGCATTCGACCGCCTCGGAAAAGAAGAACGGGCCGGAGACTGGACCCAACTTTCTGCCGAGGCATTAATGGCAAAAGTTGTTGAGAACGGCATCGTTGGATTGGGCGGGGCGACCTTTCCGTCTCATGTCAAGTTTTCCGTTCCCAAAGGGAAAAAAGCCGAGTATTTCGTTGTCAACGGGGTTGAGTGTGAACCCTATCTTACGGCTGATCATCGACTTATGCTCGAACGTGCGGATCAGATCATCGAGGGGATCAGGATTATCAGTCGTATTACCAATGCCGAAAAGTTGGCCATTGGTATTGAGATTAATAAGCCTGATGCCATTGCTTCGATGAAAGCGGCCGCGCAGAAGGCTAAAGTAAAGCTTGATGTTGTGCCCCTTAAGGTCAAATATCCTCAGGGCGATGAGAAGCAACTTCTGAAGGCCATAACCGGCAGAGAGGTCCCTTCCGGCGGACTTCCCCTGGATATCGGCGCTATCGTCGCTAATGTCGGAACCGTCCATGCTGTATTCGAGGCCGTGGTATTTAACAAGCCTCTCATTGAGCGGGCGGTGACGGTTACGGGCGGCGCCATAGCCGATCCCCAAAATCTGAAGGTTCGTATCGGAACGCCGATTAAGACCCTTATCGAAGAGTGCGGCGGTTTTACGGAAGAGCCTGCAAAGATCGTCATGGGCGGTCCCATGATGGGATTTACCATTTACGATCTTGATACGCCGGTTATAAAGGGAACCTCCGGTATCCTTGCGCTGACTCGAAGGGAGGTTCGTGCGTCTACCCGGACCTTTTGTATTTCTTGCGGTAGGTGTGTAGCGGCTTGTCCGATGGGCCTTAATCCTACAACCCTCTTCAAGTTGATCGACCACGGCGACTATGCTTCGGCAATGGAATCCGGCTTGATGGATTGTAAAGAGTGTGGTTGCTGCGGCTTTTCCTGCCCTGCCAGAATTCCTCTGGTACAGGGAATGCGGCTCGGCAAGAAGATGGGTCGGAAAAAGAAAAG
>JGI2924J29684_1077830_pt1 | contig 23170 bp, 20 predicted proteins | sample BenlonsequencITS_FD_29684 | JGI IMG/M metagenome (IMG submission 29684)
ATCTCAGTGGTCGTGACCAATTACAACTATGCAGCATTCGTGACCCAGGCGGTCGATGCGGCCTTGGCACAAAGCCATCCTCCACTGGAGATCGTGGTGGTGGACGACGGTTCCACCGACGACTCGGTGTCATTGCTGCGCGAGCGCTATGCGGGCCATTCGAAGATCATTCTGCTGGCGCAGGCCAACGGCGGGCAGCTGCAGGCCTTCAAGGCGGGCATGGCAAGGGTCCGTGGCGATGTCGTCTGTTTCCTCGATGCCGATGATTACTGGGATGAAGGCTACCTGGCCAAGCTGGCGGCACTTTACGCCGCCCGCCCGGACGTGGACTTTGTTTTTTCCGACATGCAGCTGTCGGGGCGGGTACAGGAGCGGATAGCCTTTGCCGCCGGTCCGGTCGACCTGGGTTATACCGCGATTGCCACCTGGCAGGAGGCGGTATGGTATGGCGCACCCACCTCGGGCTTGTCCCTGCGGACGACTCTGGCCCGTCGATGTCTTGATCTGCCGGCCAGTTTCGATCCGGTGTGGCGACTGGCGGCGGACAATTGCCTGGTCTTCGGTGCCAGCCTGCTGGGAGGGCGCAAATACTATCTGCCCACCGGTGATGTCCATTACCGGGTCCACAGTGAACACAACTGGTGGTTTACCCAGGCACGAGAGCGGCAGTTTCTGCATACGTATCGGTCGCGCTGCTTGATCAACCACTATGCGGCCATCATGCATATGGATGGCTTGACTCTGCGGCTGGCCAAGGCCGAATTCAAATCCAGAGTCGATCCGGACTGGCAGGAGACCCGTCGCTATCTGCGGCTGATATGGAGCAGCGATGATCCTCTGCGGCGGCGCCTGGAGCGATGCACGGGAATGATCGGCGGCTATCTGCGCGGGCGGCGACAGCGCTTGCGGGGCACGGCAAAAGCTTGAAGCGCGCCCGCCGACAGCAGCTGTATCGGCACGGGCGAGCGATGCGGCGGGGTGTGCCGATCCGCGTGCTCCGGGTCTAGGAGCCGGATGGCGCTTCGTGCAAGCTGTCCAGGGCTGCCGCCAGCTGGTGAGGGAACTGCTCGACGGCGGCTTCGTACCATTGCCGGGCCGCTTCGCCCAGTTGTCGCTGTTCCGGCTCTGACATGCGGATGCAGCGCTCGATGGCCGCTTCCATGGACTCTGCCTGGAAATCATGAAGACGGGCCAGTGCCTGGCTGCGACCGGCGACGGTGGCGACCAGCACACCCCGGTCGGGGCCGACCAGCTCATTCATCGGTTCGGCATCGCAGGTGATGGTGACAGCCCCGCAACTCATTGCCTCGGCCAGTGAATGGCCATAGCCCTCGGTCTGCGAGGGGCACAGATGAAAGACGCTGCCGTTCTGCAGCCTGCGCAGTTCCGCTTCCTCGAGATAGTCCCGATACAGCCGGATATTGGCCGGCAGCGGCGGCAGCTGCACGTGTTTGCGGCGCCATACGATATGAAGCATCGGCCATTCAGGATGGCGTGACCACAGTTCGATCAGCGGCAGGGTGCCCTTGTTGCCGCTGCGCCCCGGGCCATGGAAAAAGTCCGGTACGCGCACGATCTCCGGCCGTCGGCAATCCTGGGCGCTGAAGCCGGTCCAGTGCGTCCGGCAGCCCAGTGCCGAGAAAATCTGCTCGGCATGACGGGTCTTGGCCAGAATCAGGTCGACCCGGGCCAGCTCGGGCAGCCATTCGGCATGGAACCATTCCGGGTTGGGCATCAGCACATTGTGGCGGGCCTGTTCGAACAGCTCGGGTCGCAATTGCTCGACAAACAGATTGATGTCATGCCGCGCCGTGCCGGCATGGCCACGGATCCGGTCACGCCAGCGCTGCCAACGGCACTGCCAGCGTTGCAGCCAACGCCGCCGCCGGCCCAGCGAGATATGCTCGACCCGGTGACCGGTGGCTTCCAGAGCCAGTTGCAGTCGTTGCAGGTCCTGACTGATGCCTGCCCCGTTGCTGCGCGCGATCAGGCGGACTGTCCGCTGCGCCGTGGCGGTCGGCGGAGTGCTGGCGCTGCTCATGGCGAGCTGGCAGGCTCACAGCCGGGCCGCACGGCATCGGCCCGGAACAGCCACCAGTCGCGTCGATTGGCATGACCCAGAGCAATGGCATGTTGCGGATCCAGGCAGGGCTGGACGGCTTCGTCCAGCGCGAACAGCCAGCGATGGGCTGGATCGGCCGCCTGCCAGGCGATGCCGCGGCGGAACTGCTCGGCCTCTGGGCGGGAGAATCCGAAATCAGTGGCAGGACGACCCAGCATCAGCAGGTTCTGCTCTTTCCAGGCCACCAGTCCGAGTTGATCTTCGGGCCCCAGCTGGTTGCGTACCTCGGACATCAGTCCGGCGGCCGAACTGGAACTGTTCAGCAGCGGATAACCCCACAGGCCCCACCCGATCCAGATCAGACCCCAGGCCGCCAGCAAGGTCATTTCGGGCCGTTGGCGGCGGCCGAACCAACCGATCAGACCGATGCCCAGACCCAGGCCGATCACCATCCACCACAGGCTGTCGCCGTCCTGGCCGAAGCCGCGTTCGACGCTGAGATGCTGTACGGCGTGGGGGTGTCCCAGCCAGGCATACAGACCGCCGACCGTCAGGATCACCGCGAGCGCGGCGACAAAGGCCTTGCAGCTGCGCCGCATCCAGCGGGTGGCCAGTATCGCTTCCAGATAGGGGCCGCTGATCAGGGCCAGCATAGGCACGGCCGGCATGATGTAGACATCACGCTTGCCCGAAGGGATGCTGAAAAACATCAGCACCAGCAGCAGCCAGCCCAGCGGCAGCAGGATCCGGGCGTCCCGTTCGCGCAGGGCCTGCCACCAGCGTGGCAGGGTGCCGGGGTAGCTCAGCGACAGCGGCAGCCAGTTCAGCAGCACTACCGGCAGGAAGTACCAGACCGGCTGGCGGTGAATCCATGAGTGGGCGTAGCGGTCAGCGGTCTGGTGGAACAGGATGTCATGGACATAGGCGGCATAGGCAGGGTCTCCCCCATGCCGGCGGGCACCCAGCAGCATGGGCACCAGCCACAAGGCCACCGCAGCCAGCACCGCCAGCAGGCCGCCCCACCAGCGCAGCGCCGTGCCGTGCCCGGCAGCCGGCAGGGGCTGAAAGCCAAGCCGTCGTCCCAGCAGCCAGGGCAACAGCAGCAGCAGGGGCAGAAAGCCCACGCCCTTGGTGATGATCCCCAGGCCGGCGCAGAAGCAGCCGAACCACCAGGCCCGCCAGTTCGGGCCCAGCAGCAAATGCCTGAGCATGCCCCAGTTGGCGGCGGTCACGAACAGCATCAACAGCGGATCGATCTGGGCCCGCTTGACCTGGAACATCAGCTGGAAGCACATCAGCATCGCGGCGGCGGCATAGGCGCCGGCCCGTGGATTCCACAGCCGCCGGCCCAGGTCGTAGACCAGCCACAGACATCCCAGCGCCGACAGCAGCGAAGGCAGAAGAAAGGCGATGCGCCAGTGCCCGGTCACCACGTAGCTGGCCGCTTCGGTCCACATCAGCATCGGCGGCTTGTCGGCGTACAGCTCGCTGCCACGGTGCGGGAACAGCCAGTCGCCGCTGCTGACCATCTGCTGGGCGGCCAAGGTATAGCGAGGCTCGTCCGAAGGCCATGGATCCCGAAGGCCGATGCCGGCGCCGATGACGAGCAGGGTATACAGCCAGAACAGCCACCAGCGGCGAGCCGGGCCGCCCGTCGTCATGCGGTCTTTTCCAGCACGGCGTAATACATCCCGTCCAGATCGCCGTCGCCGGGCAGGACTTGCCAGCCGGGGCCGGCGGTTTGTCCGACCGGCAGCTCGATGGCGAGGGCACGGGCTTCCGGACGGGCGGCCAGGAAGGGCTCGACGACGGCCTGGTTTTCGGCCCGCAGCAGCGAGCAGGTGGCATATACCAGGCGCCCGCCCGGAGCCAGCAAGGGCCACAGTGCCGCCAGAATCCGGCCTTGCTGGGCCTGCAGGGCGGCGATGTCGGATGCCCGGCGGTGCAGCCTCACGTCAGCTCTGCGCCGGATCACGCCGGTGGCCGAACACGGTGCATCGATCAGGATCCGCTCATAGGTCCGGCCATCCCACCAGGCGGCCGGCTCGCTCGCATCACCTACGGTCACCCGGGCCTGCAGCTGCAGACGATCCAGGTTCTGCTGGATCCGCAGGGCACGGCCGGCATCGAATTCCAGTGCCGTCATGCCCACCTCGGCGCGCTCCAGCACATGGCAGGTCTTGCCGCCGGGGGCGGCACAGGCATCGAGGACGCGCATGCCGGGATCGGCTTGCAGCAGATCGGCCGCGATCTGGGCGGCGCCATCCTGGACGGCGAAATGACCGGTGGCAAAACCGGGCATGCGGGTCACATCCGTGCTGTGCGGCAGGATCAGCGCGTCGCTCAGCCAAGGGTGCAGCGCGGCCTCGTAGCCGGCATCCTGCAGTGACTGCAGAAAAGCCTCGCGTCCGATCTGTCGGCGATTGACCCGCAGCATCAGCGGAGGCTCGGCGTTGCCGGCCCGGGCGATCCGGTCGGCCTCTGCCGGCCAGTCCTGGCGGAAGGCCTGCAGCAGCCATGCCGGACAGGCCAGACGGGTGGTTTCGTCGGCGTCGAGTCGGGCCAGTCGCTCGACCCGTTCGCGCTGCCAGCGGCGCAGGATGGCATTGACCAGACCGGCATGGCGCGGGCGGTGCAGGCCGCGAACGGCCTGCACGGTGGCAGCGACGGCGGCATAGTCGGGCAGCTGCAGGATTTCCAGCTGGATCAGACCCAGCACCAGCAAGGCATGGACCGTCGGTTCCTTCTGGCGCAAGGACTGCTGCAGCATGGCTTCGACGGCCGCATCAAAACGCAGCCACCAGCGCGTGCCCTCGTTCAGCAGAGCGCTGAGCAGGGCACGATCACGCGGATCGGCCAGTTGCGGTGCGCGTCGCTGGATCACGTCGCGCAGGCTGGCGCCGCGAAGGGCGACTTCGGCCAGTGCGGCGGCGGCCAGTGCTCGGGTGTCTTTCATGAGTTCGGCTGCTTCAGTTCGGGACGGGCATTGAGATAGTCGGCGGCGCTGATCGGCTTGCCGCCAGGTCGCTGCACCGTGGTCAGCCGCAAGACCTGCTCCCCGCAGGCGATATCGATGCCTGCGCGGCTGGCGGCCAGCACCTGGCCGGCCTGATCAGGACGGTGACCTTCGATCACCGTGGCGGCCCAGATCCGCAGCCGTTCGCCGGCGACTTCCGCCTCGGCCACCGGCCAGGGATTGAAGGCCCGGATCTTGTGCTCCAGCACCTGTGCGCTCTGGCTGAAGTCCAGCCGGGCTTCGGCCTTGTCCAGCTTGTGGGCATAGCTGACGCCCGCTTCCGGCTGCGGCGCAGCGGCAGGCAGGCTGCCGTCGGCGAGGCGGCACAGGCCTTCGGCCAGTACGTCGGCACCCAGCAGGGACAGTCGGTCATGCAACTGCCCGCCGGTGTCCTCGGCGGTGATCGGGGTCCGCCGCTGCAGCAGCACCGGGCCGGTATCCAGGCCGGCTTCCATCTGCATCAGGTCGACGCCGGTTTCGGCGTCACCGGCGAGGATCGCGCGCTGGATAGGGGCCGCACCGCGCCAACGGGGCAGCAGGCTGGCATGCACGTTCCAGCAGCCCAGCCGCGGGGTGGCCAGCACCTTGCGGGGCAGGATCAGGCCATAGGCGACCACCACCAACAGGTCTGGCTGCCAGGCCGCCAGCACCGAACGGGCCTCGGTGTCTCGCAGCGAATCGGGCTGTTCCACCGGCAGTCCCGCGGCCAGAGCGGCCTGCTTGACCGGGCTGGGACTCAGCTTGCGGCCTCGCCCGGCCGGCCGGTCCGGCTGGGTGTAGACGGCGACTACCGAATGCCCGCTGGCGATGCAGGCCTGCAGACAGGGAACGGCGAAGTCGGGGGTGCCGGCGAAGACGATGCGCAGGCCAGAACTCACGCGCTGGCCGCCTTGCGCTGCTTTTCCAAGCGCTTGAGCAGGATCGAGCGCTTCAGGCCGGACAGATGGTCGACAAAGACCTTGCCGGCCAGATGATCCATCTCATGCTGGATACAGACTGCCAGCGGTCCGTCGACGTCGACCCGCAGCGGCTTGCCGTCGACGTCGACGGCCTCGACCGTCACGGCCAGGGCACGGGTCACGTCGGCGAAGATGCCGGGGAAGGACAGGCAGCCCTCCTGGTAGACCTGCTCGCCCTCCCGGGCGACGATGCGCGGATTGATCAGCGCCATCGGAGCCTCGCGATCCTCGCTCATGTCGGCGACCAGCACCTGCTGGTGAACATTGACCTGGGTTGCGGCCAGTCCGACGCCATTGGCGGCGTACATGGTCTCGTACATGTCTTCGACCAGCTGGCGCAGATCGGCATCGAAGCGGGTGACCTCGGCGGCCTTGGTCCGCAGCCGGGGATCCGGGAACTGGAGAATGTCTAGCGTCGTCATTGTCTTGTACCTCGTCCGGAACAGCTGCGGGCGGTGGATCGGCAATCCAGGCCACAGACATCGTCCCGACCCGTCTCGGCCGGCGGACCGGGCGGGCATGTCGATTCATGGAGGCCGGCGGCATGCCGGCAGTTGCTGGCGATTATACGCGTGCCCGAGTTCATCGCGATGGCCTGCGGCGGCGGGCCTTGGGCTTGCTACACTGGGGCACATACATGGCCGGAACGTGGCAAGGGGTGGATCGTGAGGAGCAAGCTTATCGGCCTGGCAGCCTGTTGCAGCCTGGCGCTGGCGGCCTTTGCCGTCCAGGCCCAGGCCCAGTTGAAGCACGGCCATCCTGCCAGTTACACGGTGCAGCGCGGCGATACGCTGTGGAGCATCGCGGCCCGCTTTCTGGACAAGCCCTGGCTGTGGCCGGAGTTGTGGCAGCGCAATCCGCAGGTGCAGGATCCGCATCGCATCTATCCGGGTGACACGCTGAGCCTGGAAACCAGTTTCGCCTCGCCGGTGCCGCAGTTGCGGCTGGAACCGGGGATTCGCACCGAGGCGGCGCCGATTCCGGCAATTCCGCTGGATGAGCTGCAGACCTTTCTCAAGGATGTCCGCATCGATGACATCGAGACGGTAAGGCATGCGGCGTACGTGGTGGCGCTGGAGCAGCAGCACATGGGTGCAAGCGCGGGTGAAAAACTGTACGTTCGGGGTTTGCAGACTCTGCCGGGGCAACATTGGGCCATCGTCAGGCCAACGCATCTGATTCGCGGCTTCGACCAAGACGCATCCGGCCGCGTCCATTCCAAGAAGGGACACCCCTTGGACGCCGATGCGCGGATGGTACGAACCGATTGGAGTGAGGATGCCCGCGAGGACGGGCATCTGCTTCGCGGCCGGGAAGTGGGAGTGGAGCTGGATGTGGTCGGCACCGCGGAAGCCTTGGCTGGCGGTGATCCGGCTTCGTTGCTGCTGCAGTCATCGAGTGAGGAAGTGGTCCCCGGCGATCGCGTGATCCCCGTGGACAATATGGCTTACGATCCGGTGTATTACCCGCACCCCGCACGTCAGGCGATACCGGGCGCCCAGGTGATCGCGCTCAGCGACGCGCTGGCGGCGGTGGGGCGCAACCAGGTGGTGGCGATCTCGATAGGCCGTCTGGACGGGGCCGACAATGGTCAGACCTGGAGCGTATTCCATCCGGGGGCGCGGATCCACGACCCGGTGCGTGGCGGCAGTATCACTTTGCCGCGGGAGTTCAGCGGGCATTTGATGATTTTCCGCACCTTTGCTCATGTCAGCTACGCCCTCATCATGGATGGCACGGCACCCATCACCCTGAACGACGAACTGCAGCCGCCGGAATAGACCGCTGACAGGCATCAGGCCTCAGTCGCGTGATGCCCGGCCGCCTGACCGGATGTCCGTGTCCCGCCGGCGGCCGGCCAGGTGCTGAACGGGCCGGACCCGGCCTATGGATCATTGCCGGAGGCGACTCTAGACTGCCGGCATGACGACGCCGGCAGATCGACGATACGGATGGCTGCTTCTGTTGCGGACCCCGGGATTGGGGGCGGCGGCCCTGCGCCGGCAACTGCAGCTGGATGGCAGTGTCGAGCAGGCCTTGCAGACGATCACCGCGAGAGCTACTGGCGAAGCCGGGCAGTGGCTGCGGCATCCGGACCCGGCCCTGCTGGGGGCGGACCTGGCCTGGCTGGCCGAGCCTGGCCACCATCTGCTGTGCTGGGGCGAGCCGGATTATCCCCCGCAATTGCTCCACCTGGATGATGCCCCGGCGGCGTTGTTCGTGGCGGGCGATCCCTCGCTGCTGCTGCGCCCCCAGATCGCCGTGGTCGGAGCTCGCGGGGCCTCGGCTGCCGGTCGCGGTCATGCCCGTCGTTTCGCCGCCGAGCTGGCGCGCCGCGGTTTCGTGGTGACCAGCGGATTGGCTGAAGGCATCGACGGTGAGGCTCATCTTGCAGCGCTGGACGCAGGCGGTGCCAGTCTGGCCGTGATCGGCACCGGTGCAGATCGGGTCTATCCGGCCAGCCATCACGCACTGGCCCGGCGCCTGGCAGAGACCGGGGCCGTGGTCAGCGAACTGGTGCCGGGAACGCCGGCACGGCCGTGGCACTTCCCTCGCCGCAATCGCCTGATCGCCGGTCTCAGCCTGGCCACGGTGGTCATCGAGGCGGGTCTGCAGTCGGGCTCCCTGATCACCGCACGGCTGGCGGCGGAGCAGGGGCGTGAGGTCTTCGCGCTGCCCGGTTCGATCGATCACCCGCTGGCGCGGGGCTGCCATCGCCTGATTCGTGAAGGCGCCCGGTTGGTGGAAGCGCCGGAAGAGGTGGCCGAGGCGATGGCTGGTCCGGCCGCGGCCATGGGGACGGTCCTGCTTGAACGGCTGGCGATCGAGACGCCAGCCGTGGTGGCCGGGGATCGTGTGGCGGTTGGCGAAGGCTGGCGCGCCGATCCTGAATATGTCGACTTGCTGCATGCATTGGGACATGATCCGACTCCGCTGGAGGCGCTGGTCGAACGGACCGGGCAACCGGTGTCGGCCGTGTCATCGATGTTGTTGATGCTGGAACTGGAAGGGCTGGTTGAAAGCCTGTCCGGCGCGCGCTATCAGCGTCTGGAAGACTGAATCTTCCATGTCGGCGCGCGAAATTTGCTTGACATGGCCAAGGCCGACATGCTTCCAACTATATATAGAGCAAAGAAGGCGCCCGCTTCGGCGTCGTAGCGGAATTCACTCCAAGATGGCAAAGAACCTGCTTATCGTCGAGTCGCCGGCCAAGGCGAAGACGATCAACAAATACCTCGGCAAGGACTTCCATGTCCTGGCGTCCTATGGCCATGTGCGGGATCTCAAGCCGAAAGAGGGCGCGGTGGATCCCGACCATGACTTCGCCATGGCCTACGAGATCATCGAGCGGAATGAAAAACATGTCGATGCCATCGCCAAGGCGGCCAGGCAGGCCGACGACATCTATCTGGCGACCGACTTGGATCGCGAGGGTGAAGCGATCTCCTGGCATATCAGCGAGATTCTCCGTGAGCGCGGTCTGACCGAAGGCAAGCAGCTGCATCGGGTGGTGTTTTCCGAGATTACCCAGAAGGCGATCAAAGCGGCGGTGGCCGAGCCCCGCGAACTGTCGCTGGATATGGTCGATGCCCAGCAGGCCCGGCGTGCTCTGGATTATCTGGTGGGTTTCAATCTTTCGCCTGTCTTGTGGCGCAAGGTGCAGCGCGGTCTGTCCGCCGGTCGCGTGCAATCGCCCGCGCTGCGGATGATTGTCGAGCGCGAGGAAGAGATCGAAGCCTTCGTTCCGCGCGAATACTGGAGCGTCGATGCTGACCTGCAGCATGCCGGAGGTGATTTCAAGGCCAGGCTGACCCGGCTCTACGGCAAGCGTTTCGAGCAGTTCGACCTGACCAACGAAGCTGATGCGATGACGGCGCGCAGCCGTCTGATCGCGGCGGCTGGCGGCCAGCTCAGTGTGACCGATGTCGGCAGCAAGGAGCGCAAGCGCCGGCCGGCCCCCCCGTTCACCACCTCCACTCTGCAGCAGGAAGCAGCGCGCAAGTTGGGCTTCTCCACCAGCCGCACGATGCGGGTGGCCCAGGGTCTGTACGAAGGCGTCAGCCTGGGCAGCGAGGGCAGCGTCGGTCTGATCACCTATATGCGTACCGATGCCACCGCCTTGTCGGAGGATGCCGTGGCGGAGCTGCGCCAGCTGATCGCGCGGGACTTCGGGGCCGAGTCTGTGCCTGCTGCCGTTCAGGTCTACAAGGCCAAGTCGAAGAATGCCCAGGAGGCGCATGAGGCGATCCGTCCGACCTCGGCACTGCGGACTCCGCGCACCATTGCGGCGTTCCTGAATGACGATCAGCGCAAACTCTACGAGCTGATCTGGAAGCGTACCGTCGCCTGCCAGATGGTCCATGCCACTTTGAATACGGTGTCGGTCGACTTCGCCCTGCCGCAGACCGAAGGTGGCGATGCGGGGTTCCGTGCTACCGGAACCACGGTGGTGAGCCCGGGCTTTCTGGCCGTGTACGAGGAAGGTCGTGATCAGCGCTCCGCCGAGGATGACGATGAAGGTCGCCGCCTGCCGCGTCTGCAGGTCGGTGACAGCGTACCGTTGCGCGATATCCTGGCCGACCAGCACTTCACCGAGCCGCCGCCGCGTTATTCCGAGGCCAGCCTGGTCAAGGCGCTGGAAGAGTACGGCATCGGTCGCCCTTCGACTTATGCCAGCATCATCCAGGTACTGCTGAACCGCGAGTACGTGCTGCTGGACAGCCGTCGCTTCAAGCCGACCGATGTCGGCCGCGCGGTCGGCAAGTTCCTGACCCAGCATTTCAGCCGCTATGTCGATTACGACTTCACGGCCCATCTGGAAGACGAGCTGGATGCGGTCAGCCGTGGCGAAGAGGCCTGGGTGCCGCTGATGCAGCGCTTCTGGCAGCCGTTCAAGCAGCAGGTCGACGAAAAGACCGAAACCGTCGACCGCAGCGAGGCCAGCGGCGCCCGCGAACTGGGTTTCGATCCGAAGAGCGGCAAGCCGGTGTCGGTGCGGCTGGGCCGTTTCGGACCCTATGCTGCGATCGGGACCAAGGATGACGAGGAAAAGCCGCAGTTCGCCAGTCTGCGTCCGGGCCAGAGCATGCACACGCTGAGCCTGGAAGAAGCGCTGGAACTGTTCAAGCTGCCGCGCAAGCTGGGCCAGGCCGAAAATGGCGACGAAGTCAGCGTCGGCGTCGGTCGCTTCGGACCCTTCGTCAAGCAGGGGGCGGTCTATGCCTCGCTGAAGGCGGAAGATGATCCGTATACCATCGAACTGCCACGCGCCTTGCAGATCGTCGAGGAAAAGCTGCTGCTGATCGCCAATCGCACCATCAAGGATTTCGGCAACGGCATCCAGGTTCTGAATGGCCGCTACGGTCCCTACATCACCGATGGCGACAAGAATGCCAAGATTCCCAAGGATCAGGAGCCGGCCGAACTGACTCTGGAGCAGTGTCAGGAGCTGCTGGCGGCGGCTCCGGCGAAGAAGGCGCGTGGCGGTCGTGCTGCGACCAAGAAGGCTGCGGTCAAGAAAACGGCGGTGAAAAAAACCGCAGTAAAAAAAGCCGCCACCAAGTCGGCGACGACCAAGGCTGCCGCCACGAAAAAGGCCGCAGTGAAGAAGACGGCGGTCAAGAAAGCGGCAGTGAAGAAGACGGCGACCAGGAAGGCGGCGACCAAGACGGCGCCGAAGACCAAGCCTGAAGCGGCCACCGGGCCGCAGGACTGACGTGAGTCCTGCATTCGATGTTTCCCGGATCGCCTCGATCGGACAGCGCCTGCGCGAAGGGGCGGTGATCGGCTACCCCACCGAAGCGGTCTATGGACTGGGTTGCGATCCGATGAATGCGCAGGCCTGCGCGCGGTTGTATCAGCTCAAGCAGCGGCCGTCCAACCGACCGCTGCTGCTGATCGGTTCGTCATTGGAAATGCTGCTGCCCTTCATGGACCGGCGTCAGGTAGACGACGTCCGCTGGCAGCAGATCCTGGCCAGTTGGCCGGGACCGAATACCTGGATCTTTCCGCGCAGTCCTCAGGTCGAGGACTGGGTCGCCGGCGAGTATCCGGGCATCGCCTTGCGCTGGACGGCGCATCCGCTGGCAGCCGCCTTGTGCACGGCCTTCGGTGGTCCGCTGGTGTCGACCAGTGCCAATCCGCATGGGCTGGCACCGGCCCGGACCGCCGCCGAGGTACGCCAGCATTTTGCGGCAGGGCTTGATCTGGTCGTCGAAGGTGCCACGGGCGGGCTGGAGCGGCCCAGCACCATTCGCGATGCATTGGATGGGCATGTGGTTCGCTCGTGAGTACGGTGGTGAGAGCTGCCCCCCTTCAGTCCCCCGGCGAGCCGGCTGGACGGCCGCTGCTGGTCAGGGACGATCCGGATGCGATGCTGGCCTGGCATCAGGGGAAAGCCGTGACGGTCGCCGGCTTTCTGGCAGAGGTGGCTGCCGTTGCCGAACGCTTGCCGGAAGCCTCTGCAGCCCTGAATCTGGCGGATGACCGTTATGCCTTCAGCGTGCTGTTCTGTGCTCTGCTGTGGCGCGGACAGACCAATCTGCTGCCATCCTCACGCAGTCCGGCGGCGATCGCCGCCGTGGCGGCGGCATTTCCAGGTTGTCAGGAGGTCGACGATGCCGATGCACGGAGCAGGCTGGTCACGGCTCATCCCGAACCACTGAGCTGGCCGCGGATTGCGGGCGGCATCACGGCCCTGGTGGCTTGCACATCCGGCACCACCGGCGAGCCTCGCTGCTGGCCACGGTCCTGGGATCTGGCCTGCCAAGCCCATGCCGGCAGCCGGCTGCGGCTGCAGAGCTGGTTCGGTTCGCGCTTCAGCGTGGTGGCCACGGTACCGCCGCAGCACATGTTTGGCTGGGAATTCACCGTGCTCCTGCCTTTGCAGTCGGAGGTGTGCGTGCATGCCGGCCGGCCTCTGTTTCCGGCAGATATCGCCGCGGCTCTGGCCGAGATGCCAGCGCCTCGGGTCCTGGTGACCACCCCCTTGCATCTGCGGACTCTGGCGGCTTCCGGGATGGCACTGCCACCCCTCGCCGGTATCCTGTCAGCCACCGCGCCACTGGATGAGGAGCTCGCGACCATTGTCGAAACTCGACTGGGGGCCCCTGTCTACGAGATTTACGGATCCACCGAGACCTGTGCCATCGCAAGTCGACGCACCATCGAGGGCGCATGGTGGCAGCCGATGCCGGGGATCCGGCTGCGCCCCGGGCCGGAGGGGTGCGAGGTCACGGCGGCGTTCATGCAGCACTCGTTTTGGCTGGGAGACCTGATCGAACTCGATGCGACCGGTGAAAGATTCCGATTGATCGGCCGGCAGCAGGATCTGCTGGAGGTGGCCGGCAAGCGCATGTCGCTGGCGGCCCTGAATCGTCATTTGCTGGCGATACCCGGCGTGGTCGACGGCGTGGCGTTGCAACAGGCTCCGGGTCGCGGCGGCGTCGGCCGGATCGCGGCCCTGGTCGTGGCTCCCGGCCTGGATGAAGCGACGATCCTGGATGCATTGCGGCGGCAGGTGGACCCCGTTTTTCTGCCACGTCCGCTGCGACGGGTCGCGGTCTTGCCACGCAACGATACCGGCAAGTTGCCACGAGCGGTCTTGCTGGCCATGTTGCAGGCCGGCAGGCCCGGGACCACGGACGTCCAGAGCGAGGACGAGGATCGGCCAGCGGGCCGAGCGGCGGCGGCCATGGACTCGCCTGCCGCACCCTGAAACACTCGTTGCGGGCTGATGCAGCCATATGGCATCAAGGCTTGCATGCCATCCGATGCCTGCAGGTCAGGTATGAGCCATGTTCTCGTACGCCATTGCCTTGCCGCCGGCGTGGGGACTTGAGCCGGATCAGCAGCGCCTAGTGTCCCATCCGGTGTTCCCGCGCCCGGGACCATCTTGAGCACGGCGGCCAAGGTCTTGTGCCGGCATCTTCCACGCATGTCTCAGGCTAGGAGGGCGGGCAGCGATTGCTGTGGCAGTGCTTGATGGCTCTGCGGGAGTGCAGGACTGACGAGGGAGGTATCGCCATCGGCAAGCCACGTGCAAGTGACACGATGGCGGCAGGCAAGGTGGCGATCGTGCCTGTGGACTTCTATGGGGACGAGAGCTCGCCGGAAACCAGGCCCGGGCCGCTGCCAGCTGGTGCAAGGATGGATGGCGCCTGCCAGCCATTCCCCGACAGAAACGGAGCGCACCGCACCCTCGGAATCCGGTCAGGTCCGCTTTGCAAACAAGGCCGAGGACAGATGCAGGCGATGCCAGCCCGGTGTCGGCAAATGACGCTTGCTGGCAGCCAGTCGGCGCAGGGGATGCCTGAGAGGCATCTCCGGCGAGGCCATGCGAAGTCGGTCATGACGGCCATGGCTGTGAATATCAGACAGTACGGGCGCGAATGTTTTTCATGTCAAATTGACGCAACATTCTTCGACATTTCAAATCAGTTGAAATGTGCACTATTCATTTTATTCATCAGCGCATGGCAAGGAATCATCGGTTGATTACTTCTTGATCGTCTTCTTGGCAGCGACCGTCTGGTCGCCATTGGTCTTGTCGGCAGCGATCAGCAGCGAGGCTTCGCTGGCACCCTTGTCCAGAGCGGCGATGAACCACAGGGGGCGTTTGCCACGGCCACTCCAGGTCTGATCGGGGTTGGCCGGGTTGGCGAACTTGGGCGGGACCGGCCCGGTAGAACGGCCGACCTTCTTCTGCGGTTTCTGGAAAACCTGCTCCAGCGTCAGTCCGGCCTCGGCCAGAATATGCTGGATCTTGCTGCGGGTGCTGTCGATGTGATCCTTGGTAGCCGACGACAATCGGCCACGGGCCGCGCCGATCAGGTCTTCCAGTTCGCGCAGCGAAAGTCCGTCGAGTTTAATGCTCATATGCAGTCCTTGAATTAAAGTTGTTCCAACCGGACCATTATCATGGTTTATGTGCTTGAAATGCAAATATCCGGTCAGGCACCTGTTCTCCTTTTATAACGACAGAGTGACGCCGATCAGGGATTCCGAAGAGGCTTATGTCGGCAAGTCGTGATTGATTTTTAGAAGGTCTGCTGCGCAATTGTATCGTTACACGAGATAGGCTTGAATGGTGTTGCATCGCGGTATTGACGGGTTTTTTTTACAGCCTGGGCGGGTCTGCCAAAGGTGCTTCCCAGGTGATTATGGGTTCCGTCTTCGCCGTGATCTGAAAACAGGTTTGCGGAATGCTGCTGGCAGGCCTCGAGGGGGTGCGGCAACGAGAGCGGTCTTTCAGATCGAGGATCATCTGGCGCAAAGTCGTTCCAAGGGGAAGGCTGCAGCGACTGAAGGCAGAAGCACGGCGGATTCAGGTGACCTGCTCGGCGATATGTTCTTTCTGATCATGGGGATGGGAGGCATACAGATTGCCCGTGTCAGCGCGGGCGAAAGGTTTTGATCCAGCCATTCATGGACCCGCCGGCATTCCATGAGGGGCTGATCCCGCCTGTGCCGTTCGGAGGGGCGGGGCACGTTGATCGGGCCATGGCCGGAGAGCGGTCATCGGGATTTGAGGCTGCCGGTTCGATCAGCGTTTATTTTGTCGTGTATTCAATGAATGACTATATTCGACCCCTTCCATCATATTTTTATATCGATACAAATCGTTTGCAGTCGGACCCCGGTGGAAAGGAAGGACGACGGGCAGGCGATGCAGGGACGCGGCTGCCGATGGGCCGGCGGTCGGGGCCTTGCGCAGCAGCACCGAGTCGACTGGCGCCAGGCCATGAAAGCGCAGGGCTTCGTGGCCCCGGCCATCTTGAAGGGGGCGGGTCCGACGATCGCGACGGAGCGGCGACGCCTGATCCGAGGATCTCCCGGCCGGGCCTGATCTGATGGCTTCAGCGGTGCCAGTCCATGAGGCCGGCGCCGCCATGTCGTCGGGCCGGCGCGGATCGGGTGATGTCGTCACGTGTTGAGTACGGGCAGGCAGATCGGTGGTCTGGCGAATCCGGTGGCTGCCGGCAGGCCGCCCCTGGCCGAGGCTTGGGCGCCGGAGGCCAGGAGCATCTGGATTGCCGCAGGCGCGCTGCTCGTGCGGTATGCCACCCGGGCAGGTACCTCGATCGCGTGAGGACAGATCATTCGTTCCGCTTTGGCGGGGAGCGGGATATTCCTGGCAGGCTGCAGGCGCCGGCCATCGCCGGTTCTGAAGCGGCTACAATGCCCGCTTTGGCATGGCGGAGTGCTTGGAATGAAGGTCTTGGTGATTGGCGCGGGTGGCCGTGAACACGCGCTGGCGTGGAAACTCAAACAATCCTCGCGGGTCAGCGAGGTCATCGTGGCTCCCGGCAATGCCGGTACGGCCCGCGAAAGCGGACTGCGCAATGTCGATGTCGCGGTCACCGACCTGGAGGGGCTGCTCGAGCTGGCCCGGCGTGAGCAGGTGGCGGTGACCGTGGTCGGTCCGGAGGTGCCCCTGGTCGCCGGTGTGGTCGATCGTTTCCGTGCCGCCGGGCTGGCGATTTTCGGACCCACGGCCGGCGCTGCCCAGCTGGAAGGCTCGAAGGCCTTCAGCAAGGCCTTCCTGGCGCGTCACCGCATTCCCACTGCCGGTTATGAAGTCTTCACTCAGCTCGAGCCGGCGTTGGCCCATGTCCGCGCCAAGGGCGCACCGATCGTGATCAAGGCCGATGGCCTGGCCGCCGGCAAGGGCGTGGTGGTGGCGATGGACCTCGCCGAGGCCGAGGCGGCCTTGCAGGACATGCTGGGCGCCCAGCGCTTCGGGGACGCGTCCTCGCGAGTGGTCATCGAGGAATTCCTGCAGGGCGAAGAGGCCAGCTATATCGTGATGAGCGATGGCGTGCATGCCCTGCCGATGGCCAGCAGTCAGGATCACAAACGGCGAGATGACGGCGATCAGGGACCGAACACCGGCGGGATGGGCGCTTATTCGCCGGCGCCGGTGGTCACCCCCGAGGTCGAGGCCCGGATCCTGAGCCAGGTCATCGAGCCGACCCTGCGCGGGATGGCGGCTGAAGGTGCGCCATTCACCGGCTTCCTGTACGCCGGTCTGATGATCGATGCCGACGGTCAACCCAAGGTCATCGAGTTCAACGTCCGCTTCGGTGATCCCGAGACCCAGCCCATCATGCTGCGTCTGCGCTCGGATCTGCTGGATTTGATCGAGGCGGCCCTGGATCATCGTCTGGACGTGATCGAGGCCGACTGGGACCCGCGTCCGTCGCTGGGCGTGGTAATGGCTGCCGGTGGATATCCGGGAGCGGTGCGCAGCGACGACCCGATCCAGGGGCTGGATACGGCCACCGATCCGCAGGTCAAGATCTTCCAGGCCGGCACCCGGCTGGACGCTGCAGGCCGGACCCTGACGGCCGGTGGCCGGGTGCTCACCGTGTGTGCACTTGGCGCAGACCTGCATGAGGCGCGCCGGCTGGCTTACTCGGCGGTGGCCAGCATCCACTTCGAAGGCGGCTTTTCGCGTGGCGACATTGCCTATCGGGCGTTGCAGCGGGGATGATGGCAGAGGCCAGGCGGTGGGGAGGCTCCGGAGCTTCCTCGGCCGCGGGCATCGCGGGCCGCAAATCGGCCGGGCAGCCGGGCCGAGTCCGGCTCGTTGCTGATCAATGCCCTGGCCTGCGGCAAGGATGGCGGCATTCCGGGAGGCCTGCTGAAAGGCGACATCAGCCGAGACCCGGCTGACCGGATCCACTCGCCGGTCGACGGGTGGCGCCTGATACGGCGTTGTCACGTGGCCCGGCATCGACACGAGGTGCTTGCGATGCAATATGTACGATTGGGCTCCACCGGTCTCAAGGTCTCGCCGCTGGCGCTGGGATGCATGACCTATGGCGAGCCGCAGTGTGGCGATCATCCCTGGACCCTGCCCGAAGCTCCGAGTCGCGAGCTGCTGAAGCGGGCGCTGGAGCTGGGCTTCAATTTCTTCGATACCGCCAACCGTTATTCGGATGGCAGCAGCGAAGAGATTGTCGGCAGAGCCATACGGGATTTCGCTCGTCGTGACGAGGTGGTGCTGGCCACCAAGGTATTTTTTCCGATGGGAGCTGGCGCCAATGCCGGAGGCTTGTCACGCAAGTCGATTCTGACGGCGATCGATGCCAGCCTGAAACGGCTGGGGACCGACCATGTCGATCTCTACCAGATCCATCGCTGGGATTACGACACGCCCATCGAGGAAACCATGGAGGCGCTGCATGACGTGGTGCGGTCCGGCAAGGTGCGGTACCTGGGTGCCTCGTCCATGTACGCCTGGCAGTTTGCCAAGGCCCAGCATTGCGCCGAGCGCCATGGCTGGACCCGGTTCGTGTCGATGCAGAATCATCTGAACCTGCTGTATCGCGAGGAAGAGCGGGAGATGCTGCCTTTGTGCGTGGACCAGCAGGTGGGCATCCTGCCATGGAGCCCTTTGGCTCGTGGCCGTCTGGCTCGCCCCTGGGCCGCCGGCAGTGCTCGCGAGCAGTCCGATGCTTACGGTCAGACGCTGTATGGCGCAGGCGAGTCGGTGGATCAGGCCATCATCGAGGCGGTTGGCCGGATCGCCGAGGCGCGCGGGGTCAGCCGGGCTGCGCTCGCGCTGGCCTGGGTATTGCAGAAGCCCGAAGTGAGTGCACCCATCATCGGTGTTTCGCGGCCAGGGCACTTCGAGGATGCGCTGAACGCCTTGCAGTTGAGACTGGCTGCGGAGGAGATTGCCGCACTGGAGGCCCCCTATCGTGCCCAGCCTGTCAGCGGCATCAGCTGAAGCCGGCTGACCGGCCGGTCCTCAGGGCAGCGGTCTGATCCAGCCTCCCAGCGCGATCAGGGCCAGCACGGCCAGCCAGCTGATCCATGCCCGCTGGAAGACCTGCTGCAGACGTGCCGCCGTCAGAGCCGGGTCGGACGCCGCATCGGCGGCACTGCCCGGCCCCTCGCCGGGCGTCATGCTGCTGCAGCGGACGGCGGCAGCCAGGAAACCGGGGGCGGCGCCATACCAGCCTGCCCGGCCGGCGGATCGGCGCCAATCGCGCCAGGCATTCATGACGGCATCCCAGTGGTCGACGATGGCCAAGGTGAACACCAGCAGATGGGCCGGCAACCAGTCCAGCGCATTGGCTGTGTACTGCGCGGCCTTGCGCTGGCCGGGACCGAGATCCAGCGAGGCATCGCGGCCCAGCGTCTGACTGAGGCGATACAGCAGCGCCCCCGGGGGACCCAGCAGCACAAACCAGAACACCACGCCGAAGCGGCGGTGCAAGGCGGCGTAGGCCACGGCTTCGGCGACCGAAGCCTGCTCCCAGGCCAATTGGGCCATGGTTTCATCATGCAGATCGGTCAGCGCCTGCAGTTGGGTCACCGGTGTCCGCGCCAATTGCAAGGCGGCGAGATCCGGGTCGAGTTCGCGCGGCCCCAGACTCATCATCAGCACGGCCAGGGCAAACAGCGCCTGGCCCAGATGGTGGCCGGGAAAGATATGAATGCCGGCGATCAGCAGCAGGCACAACAGCACCGGCAGGCCAAGCGCCAGCACCGCATGCAGGCTGCCGTCGACCCGGCTGATCTGGCCCAGCCAGGTTCTGAACAAGGTATCGCGCCGGTACGAGGCCAGCTGGGGCCAGCGATGCAGCAGGCCGGTGGCGATCAGGATGATCACTAAACTAGAGGTCATGAGAACACCAGCAAAAACGGGAGATGAGGCGCGTCCAGTGTAGTGGAAAGCGATCCGGTTCCGTTCAGCGCGCGCCCGGCAGTTCGTCCAGCTCCTGACCGGTGCGCCGGCGCAGCCAGTCGGCGATCAGCCGATAGGAGATCGACACCGGGGATGACAGATGCAGCCTGCCTGCCGCCAGCTCTTCCACCAGTTGCGCGGGAGTGAACCAGCGGGCATCGTCCAGCTCGCCATCGCGAAGGCGGATCTGCGGATCCAGGGCCGTGGCGCTGAAGCCCAGCATCAGCGAGGCGGGCATCGGCCATGGCTGGGACGAGTGATACTGGACCGGCCCGACCAGAACGCCAGCCTCTTCGGCGACTTCGCGGCGGACCGCATCTTCCAGACTTTCGCCCGGCTCGACAAAGCCGGCCAGGGTCGAGTAGCGACCGGCTTCCCAGTGGGCTTGACGGCCCAGCAGGCAGGCACCCTGGTAGTCGACGATCACGATGATGGCGGCATCGGTCCGAGGAAAATGCGATTTGCCGCATGCCTGACGGCTGCAGGCCAGCCGATGTCCGCTGGCCTGCAGCTTCAGCGGTGCGGCGCACTGGGGGCAGTAACGGGTATCGCGCTGCCATTGCTGCAGCGCCTTGGCATAGGCAAACAGGCTGGCCTCGAAGGCCGGCAATTGCTGGCCGGCTTCACGCAGCCCCATGCGCTGGGAGCCCGGCTCCCACCACAAAGGGGCCTCGGCCAATGCTGGCCCCAGCACGGCAAAATGACTGCGGCCTTCCGCACAGCCCAGAAACAGCGGCATCTGCTGTTCGATCAAGGCCTGCAGCTGCGATGGCGCGAACCATTGGAGATGGCTCCGCTCAGCGTTGACCACCGCCTGGCCGGCATCATCCAGCAGGATACAGCGGCTGTCCGGAGAGGCGATCTGTGCGGTGATCCAGTCCACGTCGTCACGCCGCTCGGCGCAACGATCGAAACCCTCGCCGGTATCCGCGAAAACATTCCGGACCGGAGCTGTCGCCGCACGCATCGAGGCAGGGATCAGGTCGAGAACGAGGAGCCGCAGCCACAGGTGGTGCGGGCATTGGGATTGCGTATCACGAACTGCGCGCCGCTGAGGTTTTCGGCATAGTCGATTTCTGCGCCGGTCAGATATTGCAGCGACAGGGGATCGACCAGCAGGGTGACACCTTCGCGGTTGACGGCGAGATCATCTTCGGCCTGGGCGTCATCGAAACTGAAGCCATACTGGAATCCCGAACAGCCGCCGCCGGTGATATACACCCGCAGCTTCAGTTCGGGATTGCCTTCTTCCTGGATCAGTTCATGCACCTTGTGCGCCGCGGCCTCGGTAAAGGTCAACGGCGCGGCCGCATGATGCCGGTAATCGGGAATAGAGAGGATGGTTTCCATGGCTCAATAATGGACCCGTTCCTGACAAGGTCAAGTCCCTGCGGCAGATCCGCACAGGACGGACTCAGGAAAGATCGCCGACCTTGCTCAGCAGATAGCGCTCGGCACCGATGTCCTTGACCAGACCGAACTGGGTTTCCAGCCAGTCGATATGTTCTTCCTCGTTCTTGAGGATGGACTTGAACAGGTCGCGGCTCACGAAGTCGGCGACGCCTTCGCTGTGGGCGATGCCTTCGCGGAGATCCTTGACCGCGTCATATTCCAGATCCAGATCGCCTTGCAGGGCTTCCAGGGCATTTTGGCCGATCCGCAGCTTGCCGAGATGCTGCAGGTTGGGCAGGCCTTCCAGGAAGATGATGCGCTCGATCACCCAGTCGGCGTGGCGCATTTCCTCGATGGATTCCTTGTACTCATGATCGGCCAGCTGCTTGTAGCCCCAGTCCTTGAACAGGCGGCAATGCAGAAAGTACTGGTTGATGGCGGTCAGCTCGTTGTAGAGGACCTTGTTGAGGATTTCGATGACTTTCGGATCGCCTTTCATGCCTGGCTCCTGCACTGGGTTTCAAAGGCCAGAATATACATGGCCGCAGAAAGCCGTGCAGGAACACTAATGCGAACAACTACCATTATGTCGCATGGCATTGCCGGGCTGCACTCAGGCGGCGCTGGCGTTGCCCAGCATGGGGCCCTGTATCGTCAGCACGGCATCGGCGAGCACTTTGCGGGCTTCGCTTTCACAGCACCCGCAGCAGTCGGAACACCCGGTGCGGCGCTGCAGTTCCGGGAACTGGGTGACCCCATCGGCCGCGGCGCGGCGGATGTCATGATCACTGATCGCATTGCAGAGGCAGATGTACATGGCCGTCATGCTAGGACCGAATGAGAATCGTTGTCAATAGCATTTGACGATGACTGCCCATGTCGTCAGCCGGGCTTCAGGCAGGATGGCCGTGACTTAGCGCCGGCCGGACTCGACAGCTTGCGCCGAGGTCTCCAGGGTCTGTCGCAGCAAGGTCTGGACCAGCGGTTCGAACTGCCGCAGGGCACGCTGGTAGACATCCCGCTTGAAGTTCACCACGTGACTGGCGGGGTACCAGAAGTCGACCCAGCGCCAGATGTCGAACTCCGGTTGTTCGGTGGCATCCAGCCGCAGCGAATCCTCGGTACCGGTCAGGCGCAGCAGGAACCAGACCTGCTTCTGGCCGATACAGGTCGGTTGCTGGTGCCGACGAATGAAACGGCTGGGCAGGCGGTAACGCAGCCAGCCGCGGGTTTCGCCGATGACTTCCACATGCTGCGGCAGCAGGCCGGTTTCCTCGGCCAGTTCGCGGAACATTGCCTCGCGCGGCGTCTCGTCGCTGCGCATGCCCCCTTGCGGAAACTGCCAGCCATCCTTGTTGATGCGGCGCGCCCAGAACAGCTGGCCGCGACCGTTCAGCAGGACGATGCCTACGTTGGGGCGATAACCATCCGGATCTATCATCTGCGCTCCTGGGGACAGTCCCGCCAGCGATTCAACCACGGCATGGCGAAGGCGGCAAGCAACCCCTTGCAACCCGGGTCGCATCTCTATAGACTTCTGCATCCTCCAAGGGGCAAAACAGAAAGCCTCTGCGAGTCCAAGGCTATATAGCTCAGCTGGTTAGAGCACGTCACTCATAATGACGGGGTCGGTGGTTCGAGTCCACCTATAGCCACCAAATCAAGGTTTCATGTCGTCTCACGAAGACCTGAAAACCGCACCAAACCCCGCTACGGCGGGGTTTTTTGTGGCTGTAGGTGTTGCATACCGTCTCATGCCGTCTCATTGAAGCGCATAAAACGCGGGGGTATCTTTGGGGGTACATGGCGATACCCCCTGCTTTTGGGGGTAGAGATACCCCCAGGCGGGATGCAGCGCTAGGCGCGGAGCGGTCTACAGATGGCAGGCGAAACAGGGAAGCTGACGGCATTGGCAATCAAGGCCGCCGAGCCGGGCAAGCACTTCGATGGCGGCGGGATGTTCCTGCACATCACCACGAAGGGGCGTTACTGGCGTCTCAAGTATCGAGTGGCTGGCAAGGAGAAGCTGCTGGCGCTGGGGG
>JGI2924J29684_1077829_pt1 | contig 23108 bp, 18 predicted proteins | sample BenlonsequencITS_FD_29684 | JGI IMG/M metagenome (IMG submission 29684)
GCGGAATGACATTCACAGATAAGTACCTGAAAGAAAGGATTCCGGCGGTAAAGACGGTTTTCAAAGGGGATGATCGTATTGAAAAGGAAATGGTACTTGAGATAACGGACTATGACCGAGGGATCATTGAAATGAAAGCCGGTAATGCGTATTACCGGTTCCGGCATGTTGATCTTGAGCGAGCCATTACATCGATGCAGGTGCGGCAAGAGGTAAATGCATGAGCGAGTATGGTGTAAGAAAAGTTTGCGGGAATTGCAGAAGTTTCGAAAAGTGCTTTGCCGAATCAGAGGAGCTTATCGGAATCTACTCCCCGGGTTGTCTTGCGGCTGATAAGGAGGAGACGCGGTATATGCCTGCGTGTGGAGACTTTGAGCCGATGATGAAGCTGGTAGGGCTGTTAGGAACGGAAGATGAGGGCCGGTAATGGGACGTAAGCTTGCCATTGAAACACATCCACAGCGGCACGAAATAGAGCAAATGCTCTTGAATAAAGTACCGGTGTCCCACATTAGCGAGCAATTCGGTGTCAGTCGCGGTGCAATTGCCCGGTTTCGAGACAGCTTTGAAGGCAGTTTCAAGGCAATTGCGACGAAACGAAGTGAATTGCTTACAAAATCGGTTGATGATCTCGAGGAGTTCCAGGAGGACCTTCGGGGTGCGGAGAGTATCTGGAACACCTTAAAGCGGATCACCCAACGGGCATGGATGGTCCTTGACGCCTGCCATGCGTACCTGCAGGACCCGGACGATCCAGGCAAGTATGACCTCGGCCCTCGGGGAGAAGATATCACCGTTGTGCTGACCGAGTACGATGATGAGGGGAAGCTGCAAAAGGAAAAGCGAAAGCTCTCGGATGTGATCGCGGAGATTGAGGGGACGGGGAAGAACGTTGCCGAGATCAACTACAAGATCGCGGATCCCCGAAAGCTGATCCTTGATACGGCCAATACCCTGAACAAGCAGCTTGAGCTTATCGCGAGGCTGCAAGGAGAGCTACAGGACGTGACGGTGAACATCACCCAGACATCTGAATGGAAAGAGATACAGACGACCATCCTGCAAGTGACAAAAGACTACCCAGAAGTGAGGGAGAAAATTGCCAGTGCCTTTACCGCCGGGGATGCTCCGGCAGACGTTAACTGAAAGCCTTCGGGCGACACTCGCTCCAAGGCAATACCTCCGGTCTCTCGGGTTTACGCCGTTCCTGTGGCAGGATTGGGCCCTTGACCAGTCGCTTCGCAGACTGCTTTTGAATTGCTGCCGACAGGCGGGCAAAAGCACGGTCATAGCTGCAAAGGCGGCACACAAGGCGAAGTTCTTTTCAGGCAGCCTCATCATTCTGGTGTCCCCTGCTCTGCGGCAGAGCAAGGAGCTGATGCGCAAGGTAGAGGACTTCATTGCACTGGACAAGAGCTTTCCTCCGGCAAGTGAGGAAGACAACCAGCTGACCAAGGAGTTTAAGAACCGTTCCAGGATCGTGGCGCTTCCGGGAAGTGAGAAGACGATCCGAGGCTTGAGCGGCCCGACCTTGATCATCATCGATGAGGCGAGCCGAATCCCGGATGAGCTGTACAAAGCAATCAGGCCCATGATGGCCGGAGCAGATACAGAGCTGGTACTCATGACCACGCCTTTTGGAAAACGTGGTGTGTTCTATGATGCGTGGTCAAGAAGTAAACGCTGGACAAAGATCGAGGTCGTCGGCCGGGACATTCTCGGACGGTTTCCCAACGAACAGGTTTACGCACAGCTGAGGCGGAAAGACGGGATTAAGGCCTGCTATTCGCCCCGCCATAGTGTTGAGTTTCTCGGGGAGGAGCTGGAAGAGATGGGCGAATGGTGGTACCGCCAGGAATACGGCGGAGAGTTCATGGACCCGATCGATTCGGTTTTCAATATGGAAGATGTACGGGCGGCGATTATCAACGATACACCGGCCATAAGCTTTGCGCCGATTATCGAGGAAGACGTACCGGCGCTTCACTTTTAGGGACATGGGAGGGGAATAATTGATCCGAAACATTGTATCTGTTGACCTTGGCCAGCAGTTTGACTTTACCGCAATCAGCGTGACGCAAACACGTGAACAGTGGACGACGGGGCCGAACATCCCGGCTGAGTGGAAGGCGACAAGCGGGGATAGGCTTCTGACCTATTACTACTATCTGCGGTACCTGGAACGCATGAAGATGAAATACCCGGACGTTGTCCGCGAGGTCAAGAAGATCGTTACCGCGCTTGAGAATGACCAAACAACGGCGCTTTTGGTGGATGCAACGGGCGTGGGCCTGCCGGTGGTTGAAATGATGCGGGAAGACCTGCTTTTGCCGATACCGATCATCATTACCGGCGGTAACAGTATCTCAGAGCAGAACGGAGGATTCCATATTCCCAAGCGTTTCCTTGTTGCGGCATTGCAGGGACTCTTTGAGACCGGCCGACTGAAAATCGCTTCCGGTATCGGTTGCCTTGCAGAGTTCATGCATGAGATCGAAAACTTCCGGGTGAAGATCACGCAGAGCGGGAACGACACGTATGAAGCATGGCGGGAGAGTGACCACGACGACCTTGTGATCAGCGTTGCGATGGGAGCCTGGTATGCGCAACGGGAAAGCATCAACAACATTCTCATACGAAAGAACGATAAGGAGGTGCTGGATGAGTACGATCCTCTCGATAGACTGTAAAGACCCAAAGGTCAAACGATCGATCCAGTGGCTCCTGGCTGAGCTGGGAAGCCTCTCATACGGGGAGATCATGCTCTCGTTCACGCTCCACGACGGACAGGTGAAGTCGATCGACAAGGCGACGAAAGAAAAGCAGAGGAATGCTTGATCCGGGAATTCCGGGAGGTATAAGATATGGATATGCAAAAACCATTAGACAAAAAGATCAAATACGGATTGTGGATCGCATTCGGATATGTGTGCGGGGTGCTCCTCATCCTTGCGCCTATTCATGAGTTTGGCCATTGGGCCATCGGTAACCTCATAGGCTATCGGACCTATTTCTATGGCTGGACCTATGTAAGCCATGACGGATATCCGGACACACCATGGCAGGGATACGTCGAAATGGGAGCAGGCCCAACCTTTGAGATTGTGGCCTACCTTGTGATCTCGGCACTCCTGGCGTGGAAGCGAAAGTATGGTGGAGCCTTTTTCTTCTTGGGCCAACAGCTCTATTTTCCGATCAGGTTCTTTCACGATGATGAGTGGTACTTTCTGTATGCGTATGGGAAGGCATTGATCCCGGCGAGCATTGTATTTGCCGTGATCATGTGCGTGGTGATCTGGGCAAACATGGAGCAGGACAAGGTACGGGCTGCGAAGCTTGCACGGGAGAAAGCGAGAAAACAGAAAACGAACGAGCGGCCCCTTGTCAAAGAAAGAGCTTTGAGATAGAATTTTTCATAACATAAGGGCGGGAAACCGTCGCGATCCGGCCGTATGCCGGTCGTCTACCTGAATACCACAGGCGGCGAAGTATCTGAGTTGACATTGTAACAGGTGTCGGCGCAGGTACTTTGCCGCCTTTTTTTGTGCCCTTTTGGTGGCACTGGGAGGGATTATGCCGATTAATGCGCTTCGCAGGCGATGGAACGAGGGAGTTGTGGCAGACAACGCCTATGACAAACAGAGCGGTGATGCTGGCGGTGGTTACACCTGGCAGGAACGACGGCAGCTTAGAAATGATGGTGCTGAAGACGTCTCCAACGAGCAGATGGGAAGCATCCTGAAACAGGTATACGGTGACGCTTCGGAAGAGACCTTCAAAAAGGCCGTGAAAGAGTATGACCTCTCCGATCTCAACCCTCAGCGGCAGAAAAACTTTCTTTATGAAAAGCTTCAGGAAAAAATCAGGCAGGACCGGGAAAACAGCGCGGAGCGGGTGTGGTAAGAGGCTGGCATGGCTGAGGAAAAGAGCGCACAAGAGATCATCCAAACCTTCGAGCAGCTCAAGCAGGAACGATCCACGTGGGAAGATGAGTACCAGGAGATAACCGAACAAATCTTTCCCCGTCGAAGCGTATGGACGGACAACAAGGGCCGCGCTTCCCGTTCAGGCGGGCTCATCTATGACGGCACCCCGATCTCCGCTCTCAACCTCCTTGCAAACGGGCTTGTCGGCTATCTCGTATCACCGGCAACTCGGTGGTTCAAACTCAGGCCGACACAAGATGAACTGCTCCAGATACGTGGGGCCAGACAGTGGCTTGAGATCGTTGAGAACCTCATCTATGACGAGTTTAACAGGTCCAACTTCTACGAGGAAATCGTGGAGTACTTCCGCGACGGCGGCAGCATAGGGATCGCAACCATTTATGTGCAGGAGGACATCGGCCGCCGAATGGCCAATTACTCATGCAGACACCCGAAGGAAATCTACATTGCCGAGGACCGCTTCGGGTACATCGACACCGTGTTCCGCCGATTCTTCCCAACGGCCAAGGAACTCGAAGAAGAGTTCGGCCGTGAGGCGTTATCGGATGGCGTGCAAAACCTCTGTGAACGCAGTCCCTATGAGCGGGTGGAGATCATCCACGCGGTTTACCCTCGTAAGAAGCGCAATCCCAGAAAGAAAGGCAATCGTGACATGAAGTTTGCCTCTGCCTATGTGGAAGGCGGAAGCAACCATAAGATCAGGGAACGGGGGTACGAGCGGCTTCCGTATGTAGTGTGGCGCTGGTCGACAAACTCCGATGAGGTGTACGGCCGGGGACCCGGATATGATGCGCTTGTCGATGTGAAACGGCTGAACAGGCTGAGCCGGGACATGCTCAAACAAAGCCAGATGGCCGTTGATCCTCCCCTTGCTGTTCCTGAGAAGATGCGGGGAAAGGTCAACTGGGTTCCTCGGGGACTCAACTATTACCAGAACCCGAATGAGGTTCCTGTTGCCCTGAATCCCGGTATGCAGTTCCAGGTCGGCCTTGATCGGGAACAACACATGCAGCAGATCATCGAGAAGCACTTTATGACCGACTTTTTCCTCATGCTCGAACAGGCACCGAAGGAGATGACGGCAACCGAGGTAATGGAGCGGCAGTCGGAGAAAGCGGCGGTACTCGGTACGGTGATCGGCCGAATCAGCAGTGAGTTTCTCGACCCGATCATCGACATAACCTTTGATATTGCCATGAAAGGCAAACGGCTTCCCCCTCCACCGCCGGAGTTTGCCGAGGCCATGTACAAGACAAACGGCGGAATCGAAATCGATTACCTGGGGCCGCTTGCACAGGCACAAAAGAAATTCCACGTTACGCAGGGAGCACAACAGAGTCTCAACGCCGTTGCTCCCATTATGCAGATCAACCCGCAAGTCGCGGACCTCATCAACTGGGATCAGCTGACAATGGAAATACTCCACGCCTATGGCATGCCGCAGAAAGCCATTGTCGACCTTCGGGATGTGCAGAAGATCAGGCAGCAACGAGCGGTGCAACAGGCTGCGGCCATGCAACAGCAGCAGGCACAGCAGCTTATCGATAAGTACCCCATGGACAAACAAGCCCCGCCGGACTCTCCCATGGAGGAAATCGGTAACCAACTCCGTGATGCCCTGAAAGGCGGAAATGGAGGTGCGGCGTGATCAGATGGGGAGAGCCGGTTTCACCGGAAGCAGAGCGTATCAGAGAGACCTACCGGAGGACCTTTTCCACCCCGGAAGGGAAAAAGGCACTGCTCTACATCCTCACCGACCTGGGCTTTTTCGATGCGACGAAGGACGAAGCCGCACAGGCCCTTCGCAATTTTGCAGTCAGACTGCTTGAGCAGATGGGAATACTGCATGAGGCCAATGCAGAAACACTGGTGGCGCAACTTCTCAAGCTTGCGCCCTATGACTTACAGACTCACCGGAAGATCGGTGAACGGGAGGACTTTTCATGAGTGACATTATGGACCCTCAGACGACTGGGGACAATCCGAACAACGATAACGGTGCCGGTGCGAATGCTGGCGCCGAAGGGGCCGGAGAACAGCAGCAAGCGCAACAGACACAGCAGACAACGACTTCGGACCTTCCCAGGTGGATGTATCAGCTTTCAGGAGACCTGCAGAAAGACGATCGCCTGTCCGGTTTTACGAAACCCGATGAACTGGCGAAAGCGTATCTCGATTATGCGGGGAAAGCCGACAAGCTGATTGAGCTACCGGGAGAAAAGGACGCGGAAGGATGGAAGAAGTTTTACGGCAAACTCGGCAGACCGGAGACACCGGAAGGATACGACTTTTCCGGTGTGAGTATCCCGGAAACCATAGAAAAGAGTGAACTTGCCGACTTCCGCAACATGGCGCACGAGCTTGGACTATCGAAGGCCCAGGCAGCGAAGCTACTCGAACACTCCATTGCCGACCTCAACAGCATCACCACCAAAGCCGACGAAAACGCGAAGGCTGAGGCACAAAAGAAGCTTGATGAGAAGAAGCAGAAGATCGGAGCCCTCGTGGAGAAATACGGGGACAACTTCGAGGAGATTGTCACGAAGGCTCATCGTGCGTATGAGGCAGTCGGGAGCAAGGAACTCGGTGAGTACCTTGACTCAAGCGGACTTGGTGACGACCCGGTGATGGTCGGCGCGTTTCTTTCCATTGCGGAGAAGATCGGGGAAGACACGCTGTTCGGCTCATCCCATGGAGGTGGTCGTGACGAAGGCGCCGACTGGTATCCCAACACAAATTTTGACTCATAACGGGAGGGCATATGCCTACTATACCCCAGAAAAGTGAGCTTACGCTTGTCGAGCTTGCAAAGCGAATGGACCCCAAAGGCAAGCAGGCGGAGATCGCCGAGGTACTCGAAGAGACCAACGAAATTCTCGAAGACCTTCGGTTTGTTGAAGCCAACAACGTAACGACTCATGTGTCGTCTATTCGTAAGACCTTGCCGGAAGGTTCCTGGCGTTCGATCGGTGGATACACCAAGAGCACCTCCAGTGCTGTTCGTCAGATAACCGAGGACGTGGGAATGCTTGAAGCCTACTCCAAAGTAGACAAAAAGCTTGCCCATCTTTCCGGCAATCCTGCGGCGTTCCGCAAGCAGGAGGACAAGGCCTTTATCCAGGGACTTGGAATCCAGATGGCAACCGCATTCATCTACGGCGCCAGGGCGATCGATCCCGCATCGTTTAACGGTCTTGCTGTTCGGTTCAACGCTTACGGCATGCCGAACGTAACCAATGCAGGCGGCAACGGTGTAAACGAAGGTGTTACCAGCCTTTGGATGGCGCAGCACGATGTCGGCTCGTTTCACGGATTCTATCCCAGGGGCAGCAAGGCCGGTCTTGATGTAAAGGACCTCGGGGAGGATACGGAAACCACGGCGGAAGGAGAACGGCAGATTTACCGGTCGCACTTCACCTGGGACATGGGAATCATGATCCGCGATTATCGTGCGATACAGCGGGTTGCCAATATTCCGGTTTTCAATGATTCGGAAAAGTTCGTGAAGTTCGACAACTTCATGATTGCCGCCCTCAACAGGATGCCCAAGCGCGGCCGTGGTGCTGTTATCTACGCGAATCTCGACATGTTCACCATGTTCGACATTCTCGCAAAGGACAAGAGCAATGTCGCCTATGGCTCTGCGGAAGTGTTCGGCAAAACCGTTACGACCTTCCGTGGTGTTCCCATTCGACTCGTTGAGGCAATTTCTTCCGATGAAGACGTTGTCACCGAGACTGCGGCATAAGGAGGTTTACACAAATGATTCTTGATAAACGACTGATGTTCAGCGAGAACCAGGCTATCACGGCCACTGCCGTGAGCACAAACTCGCTCACCTTCGAGGTCGATGATCTTGGCACGGGCGAGCCGGTTACCCTCTGGACGCAGGTAACCGAGGCCTTTACTGCTGCCGGAGATGCGAGTCTACATATTGATCTCCAGCATTCCGATGACGGGAGCACCTGGAAAGACCTTGTGCCCTCCAGGGCCTTTGCGCTTTCCGATCTTGGCCTTGGGGCGAATCCCTTGAAGATCAACGTACCTGCCGGGGCAAAGAAGCACATGCGGCTGAATTACCCGGTAGCAGATGGTCCCATGACCGCGGGGAAAATTACCGCCGGGCTGAAGCGATAGGAGGTGCAATGATGAAAGTAAAATGCCTGGTATACACCTATCACCTGGGGCGTATCTGGCGCGAAGGGGTCGTCTATGATTATCCCGACGACAAGACTCCGCCGAAACGGCGTTTTAAGGTACTCGAAGCGCCGAAGGAAAAGGCGAAAGAGAAACCCGAAAACAGTGATCCGGAAAAAGAGAAGCTCATCGCCCGTGCATCCGAACTGGGTATCGGGCCACCTTCCACCCTCTCCCGTTGGGGCGTGGATAAGCTGAAAGATGAGATCGGCAGGGCTGAGGCTGCCCTTGCTGCGGCAAGTGTCGGCGGCAGTGGAGCGTAAAGGGTCGCCATGACTGCGCTGGAACTCATCAACATTGCCTTGACTCGGATGAATGAATCGAAATTGACGAGCATCACGATCGACACCTATGTTGCCGACCTTTGCAGGCTCTTTCTCAAACCTGTTGCCGATGAGGTGACCCTTGAGGAAGACTGGCAGTTTGCGCGTAAGCGGGAAGCTTTGAGAACGGACGATGAGGGTGAGAACCAGACAGATTATGGATACATGTACCGGCTCCCTGCGGACTGTCTTTTTCCGAGGCAGCTCCGCAGTAAGGGGCAGTACGAGATAGAGGACGGACGGCTTTACACCGGGGATGAAGCGGCAGTGCTCATCTACACAAGATCAATGGTTGAGATAGCGCATGATGACGAGAATGGGCTCGATATTCCCGTACTTGTGACCTCGTTCCCGGTGACCTTTGCCCAGGCGGTTGCTTGCCGTCTGGGGAGCCAGATCGGCCCAAAGATATCGGACAATTTCAATCTCGCCTCCGCGCTCGGCCAGGAATACATGGTCATGCTTGAAAAGACCAAGGCCTTTGACGGCATGCTTTCTCCGGCCGAGGATGAGGCGGTAGAACTCTGGAGTGATATTCAATGAGCCGCCAGAGAATCCTTGTGACAGATTTTACCCGTGGGATTGTCTCTCCTCGGATGGTTCCCAGAATCGACCAGACAAAGGCGGTGTCAGAACTTACCGGCTTTGTCGTCCTTCCCGACGGTGGAATTCGGCGCCGGGAGGGGACCATCTATGCAAGGCGAGGGCTTGGGGTGCTTCCGACAGACTGTGAAGCGGTTCCGGCCTTTACCACCTTTGACAAGCGGATTACTGGAACAGAAACGCTACACCTTGCATGGATCAATGACGCACCACGCCAGCTCAATGTACAGAACATGACCAATCGAACCATACAGAGTGTGGCAAGCGAGAGTCTTGAGGCTGGAAAGCCTCTTCTTGATTCGGGGAAATTCAACAACGATCTTGAATCCCTGTACGCGCAGAATATTCACCTGTGGACACCTGGGGCCAGTCATGTACTGGACCTTGAGACCTGGGCCCTTGCAGAAAAGACCAGCCAGGAGATCAGCACGATCTATCAGGCACGAATGATCGCGGTAAACCGCACCTGGGGAACGGTCTACATGAGTGTCGCGTACATCTATCTTGATTTTGATTCGGACGGACACCTTGAGCTTATTCCCGATTTCTACGGATTCGAGCATCCCCGGTGGATCGTTGCCTTCGGTGGGGATGTGTATATCGGAACGGACAAAAGCGAGTGGATGCTTACCAGTGGGTATCCCTACTTCACCGATGACCTTGGCGGACTGATGATGCAGAAGATTAGCGGGATCGGGGCCGACCTTGCCGTTGTGTTCGGTTCCTCGATCATCCTTGCAAAGGATAGACGGCTTGTCAGGATCGTGTATTCATCGGCCGGGGAATTCCAATCCCAGAGCATGGCGGAGCTTATCGACAACACGGATATCATTCAGATCGATGTGATTGAATACGGAAGCCATCGGTACCTGGTCTTTATTGATCGGGATCGTCGGCTTTGGTGTTTGACCGAGTGCCAGAACACCGGCGTTGCTGCATGGCAAATCCTTGCCGAGCATGTCGGCTGGGTGAAAAGCTACGGCCAGGACCTCTATATCGCTATTGAGCGGGACGGAGACTGGAACGTCGAAGTCATTCCCATGGACAACCTGAATTACCCAGGGAACCGGTCACAGGGGCTCAAAGACGTGCTATTTGAGCGGAGGGTATACGGCGATTGCGGGGGCTTTCTCCGCATTGATCATGATCCTTCGACCGGCTACTCGGTTACCGGCGACAGATTACCGGAACGTCAAACCATGGAAGTCTACCTCCCGGAAGGCCAGTACATCGGCCAAAGAGATACCGATGCAAACGGCCTCCTCATTGGATCGGCCGAAGAGATCGCAACCTGGGCAGGTTACGACGGGAAACCGGTCTACCTCTATTGCTACCAGAGCGGGAAAACATTCACCTCCAGGGTGAAGACGCTCCCGCTTGAAATGGGAACAGCAATGGGGCCCGGCCTGGGCGCTCTTCGGAGAATCAACCGGGTGATTGTCAGAGTATTTGAATCAAAGGCACTCAGGGCCCGTGCCAATACCGGGCGATGGGAAACATGGGAAAGTGAGGACTTGTTTTCCGGAAATGTAGAGCTTCCGATCGACTGTGCTCACAGTGATCTCGTGCAGCTTGAGATCGAGGCAATCGGAGATAAACCGCTGCATATTCACTCAATCCAAATCGACGCAACCATGGGGGACGAATGATGATAGAGCCTGTCATAGTGCAGCACATGGTCGCCGAGGCAATGGGAATTGATTTCACAAACGTTGCCGTATGTATTCAGCAAGGATGGCTACAGGCCGTCATTGCCGGGGCGGCTCTCGTAGTAGGGGCCGTTGCCCAGTATCAAAGTAATAAAGCAGCAAAAAAGGCAGCGAAAGAACAAGCAGAACTTGCCAAAAAGCAGGCCGCCTTTAACAAAAAACAGGGCCTACAGCTTTACGGTGATGAAGGACTATACAGGCAGCAAGCCAGCGAAGCCTTGGCTAATACCCAGGAAGAATACGATATAAACAAAGAGCAAATCGAATTTTCCTGGGATCAGGCGCAGCAATCCTACGACCTCAACCTCTCCACCCTTGATCACAACAGATTGCGTGCGGATGAAAGCATTGATGATCAGAACTTGAAAAATCAGGCTGCTCTCGGTGCCTTTGGCGTCCGTGGCGGTTCCTCCAGAACAAAAGCCAACAAAACGATCGCAGATGCAAGAGAAAATCTTTCCTTTGAATATGGCCAGAACAAAACACAACTCAACATGAGCCTCGAAAGCGCTCAAAAGCAGACTGAACTTGCACAGGAGCAGCTTGACCTCGGGATGCAGAAGGCACAGCAGTCGTATGGGTACGCAATCGAACAGGCAGACATGGGCAAAGAGGCGGCCCTGAAAGGCTATGAGTTTGCCTCAGAGGGAATCAGCAACCAGTTGCAATCAGTATATGACCAGGCAAATTCCTGGTCGGTTATAACCGCAGGTCTAAGCGGTCTACAATCCGGCTTTCAAATGGCATCGGCCGTTAACACTTTTGGACAACAGTATTTAAACGACGATGATAAAGTCAATTTTTGGAAAGATTGGTGGGCGTGATAATGGAGGACCATAATGCCTAATGCGTTTGATGCCATCTTAAAGGCAATGGAAACAACGGCTATGGGGCTTCAAACATACCAAAGAATTGATGCTCCACGAGTCGAATATGAAGCGACGAAACTCCAGAGCCAGATAAAACTCGGCCTCGATTCTTTCTCTCGTGACGCGGAGAAACTGCCGTATGGACAGATACAACAGGCATGGACCGAACGGCAGGAACAGATTACCGACATGATCGGGCAACAGCCCTCGGAAATCCAGTATGTCATGAAAAATTGGTGGCAGAACGCATCGACTAGCTACCAGTCAACCATGAACGGGCTTGTTGATCAGAAGTACCGGGCACAAGAACTGACTTCGCTTTCCGAGCAAATTGACGAACTTGCAAAGGACGGAAGCGATGAATCAATTGCAAAAATCAAGAAGCTTGTCGAATCTGCCAATGGAAGTGGGGTTATCGATCCTGGGACGGCGTACAAGCTGAGTTTTGAGTCAATCGCGAAGGTCAACTACAACGCCGCCAAAGCCAACGCTTTGCAGATCATGGATAAGGACGGTGTCAGTGCAGCCCTTGAGTATGCCATGAACGGAAACGAGAAGCTCTCAAACGACATGCGCATAGCGCTACGAAACGAGATCAAGACCATTTACACCGACCGGGAGAATGGAAGGATTCAGCTTGATACGCAGGCGAACGACGATGCCTCTTCCCTTGCTGAACAAATCCTTGATGGTGAGAAGCCCTTGTCTTCAATGGACCAGTTGATTGAAAGCGATACTCGCATGAGCGGCAGAAGTCGACTGAATTGGCGTAATTGGATGATCGCCGTACAAACCCAAAGGGACAAAGAACCCGATCCCGAAATGGCCGCTTATGCAAAGACTGCTCTTAACAAGGTTATGGAGGACTGGGAGAAGAATGGACCGAAAGCTGAACAGAAGAACATGCTTTTGCAGCTTTTGACAAATGGCTACATCAACAAAAACACCTATGATGATTACCTCTCTACGATTTCCAAGGATCCCATAACAGAGCCGGAGTTTGACGACGGAATCAAGCTCATCAAATCAGCCTTGAAAGATAACGACGAAGGCATGGAGCAGGCCCTTGCCGCCTTCAGGCAGAAAGTCTATGCAAATCGTTACATCGGCGATGAGCTCAACCAAAATCGGTGGACCGGCCAGGAGCTTGCCCAGGTTGCGCAGAACATCGCAGCTCCCACCGTCTTGAACGAAATGAAGATGGATCAGTTTCACGTCGGAGGATTTAACCTTGACGGTTCCTTCTTAAACTCCGTTGAAGAGAACATCCTGAACGCTCAGAACGGAAGGTTTCTCGGTTTGACGGAGGAACATGCCCAGATGTTCAACCAGATTCAGGAAGGCCAGGAACAAATCATCTTGCAGCTCCTGCCGGACGGAACCACGATCAACAAGATCACCAGGAACAAAAACGGTCTTCCCGAATTCCACACGACAGTCGGAACATTCATGTTTGCAATCCCAACAGATGAGAATGGGGAGCCAACGTCAAAAGACGAGGTCCTCATCTATCACCTTGGTGGCGATCAATGGGCGGAGTATGACCGAAAAGCCGTCAAGCAAGAAGCCGACCAGCGCAATGTTTCCGATGCTACGGCCCTTGCCTCAGCAGAGAAAGCCTACCTTGATCAGGAAGATACTCCGAGGCAAGGCATCCCTCGGTTTACCGTCAATGACGATTACTCTCCCTTAGAGAAAGAGCTTGACCTCATGCGGCAAGAGCTCCTTGTCGGTGGCGGATTTAGTCAGTATGGGAGGCAGTGGGACTCTACCGCAACCCGAAGAATCAAAGAGATTGCAGAGCGTCGGGGGCTGCCGACTTCGACCGTCGTCCAGGCGGCAAAGAGCGTCGGATATGTTGATGAGGATTTCAAGATCGGCGTTTTTCGATTCTGGCCTTTTGGAGGTCGAGAGTGAACATCCTTTGGAAGAAACGGGAACCGGAAAACACACGGGGTGCTGCAACCTCCCCCTGGAAAACCGACGGATTCAGAATCGTGTCGGGCACAATCAATTCTCTTGATCAAATGAGTCAGGAAACCGAACCCACCCCAGGAGAGGCGGTCGAGAAGCTCAAATACAAGGATGCATTCCAGCAAATCCTTGAGGGAACGCTCGGCGATGGTTTCTCCGATGAAAGCCTTCAAAAGCAGTTCTACCAGGTAGCAATGGCCGCCAAGAATCCAGAGGAAGAGATGGCAAAGATGGCAACATCCGCCTTTCTCTCCCAGCGTTTGAATGCTCCACCCGATGTTGTGTACAAGAACTTTGATTTCTACACCGAGAAGTACATGACCACAAAACAGGCGCCGCTCTCAGCTTGGGCCGCGATCAAGAATGAAGCGTACACCAGCCAGCTCATGATTGAGCGTGGAAAGATCGGCTATGAACTCATGTTTGACCCGGAGAACCAAGAGCTTTGGGACAAGCTGCTTGATATCAATGAGAAGGTTCCGCCACAGGATAACCAGAAACGCTCTGTGCCCATTGAACTGGTAAAAGGTGCGGCGAAATTTCTTCCCTACGTGGCGACCGGAGCAATCGGCTCTGCCGATGAATCGATGTTCGGTGCAGGGCTTGGCGCTGTCGCAGCCGCTTCGCTGGCCTCTGCCGGGACACTTTCCGGGGTGCTGACCGTACCCTCTCTCATCCTCTCGGGCTACCAGATTGGGAAAAAGGTCGGGTCAATGGATGAGTATTTCAAGATAAGCGCCGGAAATACCTATGCGGACACCATGCAGAAGAAAAGCGCTGACGGGAAAACGGTTCCCGTGGGCATTGCCAGGGCCTTTGCCTTGGCCTCCGGGACACTTGCCGGAGCATTGGACACCATACAGCTTGATCGTTTTGTAGGCGGTTCCCAGTGGTTGCGTAAGGCCGTACCGCAAGCCGTCAAGAAGAGTCTGCAAGACAGCTGGTTTTCAGCAATCCTCGGGAACCCCGTTGCGAAGTTTGCCGGCCGATGGGGATCCTCTGTAGCGGAAAGCGTGGTTGAGGAGACCTTCCAGGAGACCATCGAAATGATGGGAACCGAGGTTGCCGTAACCGTTGCGAATTGGGCAAAGAATACGAACATCCCACAGGCGACAATCGACGACTGGAAAGATATGTGGATGCAGACCATTCGCGATACGGCGAAGGGAACCACCCTTCTCGCCCTGCCCGGCGTTACGGCCGAGAGCTTTGCGGCCGAACACCAGAAGCGACAGTCGGCAAAGGATCGAGAGGCCGCCCTTGCCAGCGGAAACGCGGATATCGATCTCGGGAAGTTCAACGACTATGCGGCCATTTTTGAGGAAGAGGATCTTCAGAAGAGCACTGAGAAACTGGTCGCCTGGAAAAGCGCGGAGCTGAAAAAGGCGGAACAGCGGCTTGCCTCCGACCCCACTCAGGAAAACTTTGCGATGCATGAACTACAGTCGCAGGAACTTGATAGAGCCGAGCTTGAGGCCTCCGTCGCAAAGAAAGTGAGCGAGCCAAGAGTTTGGGAGATGACGCAAGACCAGTGGATAGCGCAAAAGCAGAGGCTCTCAGACCAAGAGCTTGAAAGCCTCAAGACTTCCATTGCCGCAGGCTTTCCCGGATTCACGGATCAAGAGCTTGAGGTTTCCGCAATCGCAATGGATACCATTGCAAGAAACTTCGGACAGACCGGGACCGCTTTACTCGATACCATGCTGACGATCGTACCGGCAGATGAAGGGCAAGCAGCGGTTGAAACACTTTTCCCGGGTAAGAGCGTATCGCAGACAAACAGTGCCGCTACCTTTTTCCGAGATGCAGAGGGGAAGCTCCTTTCTCCGACAGAGGCCGCAAGGGGACAGGCTAAGGCCTTTATCGCTTCCCTCTCTTCTCCAGATTTGTCGACCTTTCTGCATGAGTATTTTCACTTTGCCGATGTCATGCTCATCTCTCAAAGCCCGGAGCACCGACAGCTCTTTTCAAAAGCGCTTGGAAAGGATTACTCACAGTTTACCGATCAAGACCGCGAATACCTTGCGTACATGTTCGAGAAATATCATCGAGACGGTACGGCTCCCACTCCTGAACTCAAAAGCTTGTTTGCCAGGATCGCAACGTCACTCAAGCAGTTTGTAGAACGGATGGTCGGCCTCAAGCCGATGAATGAGGATCTACGCAAGGCCTATGATGCGCTCTACTCCCTGAGGTCGGAGGATATCAAGAACGACAATCCCGATCTCAAGGAAAAAGTGGTACCAATCAAAAGGTATGCACTTTTTCAAGCAGAACCAAACGAACGGGAAGGCTTTCAGAGGACACTAAGAGAGGCATTTGAATATAAAGGCCAAGGTGTTATTAAGCTTTCAAATCGAACGCCTGAAGCTTTAAAAGCATCTGGAGCAAAAGACCTTCCTATAGTCCTTACAAGAAAGAGTCTTGAGCATATCAGAAAGGACCATCCCAATATACCAAAATTGGTTTTGTTATCAATGCTTGATGATATTTCCGATCCGGTAATGGTATTTGATAGTGCTTCGAATACTGAAAAAAGAAAAGGATTTGTCATTGTAACTAATCAGATAGTTGATGATGCGCCTGTAGTTATTGCTATGCATTTGGAGGTTGGGAAGCCTCAATGGCAAATACATAAAATAGCTTCCGAGTATGAAAAAAACAGTTATAAAACTGTCTTTTCGAAATGGGTAGATCAAGGTCTGCTTCGGTATGTAGATAAAGAAAGAGCCCTGAATAATCCACACATCTCCGCCGGGCTCCGCTTGCCCCTGGAGGTAGATAATTCAAGACCCCTCTTAAATAAGGTAGTACTGAAAACTGACCTTGTCAACAATAAGCAAACAAAGCCACTTTTCCAGGCTCTTTCTCCCTTGCAAAAGCTCAAGCAGAAATGGGACCAAGAAATCGAAAAAGCGGAACAGGAGCTTGCAGAGGCAGAAGACCGGGTAAAGGCCGGAGAATCATTTTCCGTTGTCGACAAGGCCCTTGAGCATCTGCTTTCCCTCCAGGAAGAACGCGAGCTTGCAATCCGGGATTACGAAGCGAACCGGATGACGGACCATGATGCGTATTCGGATGCCGTAGAAGCCTCGGTACAAAAGACGGTGGAAAACGGCGATTGGGTACCGGATTCCCAACTGAAAGATTATAGCTCGCAGAATTGGGCCCGTGATGAAATCGAATACCGGCAGCAGGCCATAGAGGATGCTGGAAAGTATGCCGACAAAGACGAGTATATCGCCTCTCAGGTTCTTTCCGACAACCTCGAAGACGGACACACGCCGGAGTACTACGGGAACATCTTTGATGCCTCCCGCGAGACAGAAGCGAATCTGACCGGCCGGGAAGCAAACTATCGCTTTATCAAATCACTTTCTGCAGATTACCTTTCCTCTGAACTCCTTGAGGCTCTGCACGTGTTTGGAAGCGATGGCCTTTCCGGCTGGCATCCTATAGTAAAGAACGCAGCCCTTAGCCTTAAAAAAGGCAAGAAGCTTTCACAGGCCCTGTACAAAAAGGTTATGGATCAGATCAAGGCCGATCCCGAAGTCTACCGGATGAGTTTTGCCGAAGCAGCTCAGGACACCGAAGGAATGCGACAAATTCAGTGGGAAATCGAGCACTCAGAAGAAACAGAACTCGAGAAACAGCTCAAGGCAAACCGTCAGCTGCGCAGACAAAACGAAAAGCTCAACAAGTCGGTTGAGGCCTTAAACCGCGAAATCGACCTAACAAATAGTGTCCTCGGCGATTACAAGCGAAAGCAAGAGGGATTGGAAGAGGCTTTCCGTTCTGCTCGGGAAGAAGCGCGAAAGGGTGACGTTGAAAGTCGAAAACAGTGGGTAAGCCTACTCTCTGATGCAAGAAAGGAAGCGTATCTGCAAACGCGCAGGGCCGTAGCTGATACGAAGCAGAAAATCCGAGATATGCGGGATGCAAAGGCCTTCTATGAACGAATGATAAAAGCCATCATGCGACCGGCCGGACGCTCAATTGCCTATGATCAGCAGGTCCAGATCAGGGAAATACAAGGCCGGTATGTGGCCAGGTTTACCCGACGAGAAAAGGAAATGCGGCAGGCATACCGGAAGCTCCTTTCCGACGCCGGTATCGATCCACGAATCAAGGAAGCCATACAAGAGAACCTGAGTAAGCAAAGCCTTCGCGATCTATCTCCGGAAGAAATAGAGAGCCTGCACGCTGAGATTGCGGCCCTGAGAACAAAAGGGCGTGAAATTCGGGAAGCGCAACTTGCCACTGAGCACATCACCAGGCAATCAGCCATCCAGAACGTGCTCGAAACACTGGGCTTTGAAAAGCCGGAAGAAGGGCTCGGGCTCAAGAAAACAGAACGTGGACGCAATAGCTCTATCTTGCAGAAAGAACGCCTGACCACCCTCCTTCCGTCTCATATCGCGGAGATGTTTGACGGAGGCAAGAAAGGCTCGTTTTACCGCTGGTTGATCGTTGAGGTTGAGAAAGCAAAATCCGAAGCAATCAACAATAAAGACCGAAGGATGAACGCCGGGTATGAAGAAATGAAAAAGCTCGGCATCAAACCGAAGGACTTGATCAAAGAGCGGAGCATTGACGGGCTCACCTTCCAGGTTCAGGAAATCATGGGGCTATACGTCTATATGCAGAATGAATCCGAACGTGAACGACTTCTGTATGGGAATAGGATAAAACCGGAAACCATAGCAAAGGCAATCAAAACGCTTACACCGGAGCAGAAAGCGTTTGCCGATTGGATGATCGACTCTTTTGAAACCGACTATTCTCGTTTTGAGTCTGCATTCATCGCCGACCAAAATACAGCAATGGGGAAAGAGAAACGCTATTTTCCCATGATGGTGAAAGACCTCCAATTCGATACGAAAGCACAGGAGATTGCCTCTGATTTACTCTCCCGCAGCCATGCCGTAAAAAGCTTTGTTTCAAGAGGATCAACACATAATCGAATCAAAATAAGCAGAGAGCACCAGCCCTCCATGAGGCTTGATGCCTTCAATATCTGGGCAACAAATGTGGATCGCCAGGAGGACTACATCAATAACGGTCTCCTTGTTAAGCGGCTGCATGCAATCTTCGGTAACCGGGAGGTCCAGGAAGCCATCATACAGCGCTATGGTAAGGATGCGGCAAACTGGCTCAAGGATCAGATCAACGAGATTGCAAAGCCGCTTGCCGGAGTTAAGTATTACGAGCCGATCATGCAGCTTTCGCAAAAACTCCGTTCACATGTCGGCTTGGCCGCTCTTGCCTGGAACGCACTCACCCCCTTAAAGCAGTTTCCTTCCCTTTTCCTGGCCATGGGCCGGGTTCCTGCAGGAGAACTCCTTGCAGCAAGCGGAAGGCTTATCGCTTCGGGTACCGGGCTGGTTAAGAAAATGCACGAGCTTGATCCCTATATGCGGGCCATGGACTACGACCCGGTGCTTACGGAAATGAGGGAAGCGGACAAAAACCGCTATGAAAGATTTGTCACCAAGACTGGAGAGCTTGGGATGAAAGGAATCTTTGTCGTCGACAAAGCCGTTAAAAGCATTATCTGGGATGCTGTCTACGAGCACAATCTGAAACAGGGGAAGACACAGGATGAAGCGATACACGAAGCACGCAGGGCCATCATTGAAACGCAGCCAGGCGGATTTCGTGAGGACTTACCCGTTGTTGCCCGTCAGGGTGAGTTTTTCAAATGGATGACGCTTTTCAGCTCTCAGTTGCAGAAGCTATACAACATGACAACCTATGATATTCCCCAAGCCGTCAAGCAGGGGGACATCGCCACGGCACTTCGTATGAGTACCGGGTATATCATGGCTGCCGTTTTGATCGGGATGATTAACAAGAAAAGCACGCCGGAAGACGCCAAAGATGCCGGAAGCATGGTCCTTGAACAACTGGTCACATCGATCCCGATTCTTGGAAGCCTCTTTGTGCAGGGGGCAAAAGGCTGGTCGTCAAGCAATCCCGTGACGGAAACGGCCAACCAAGTCGGAAAGGTTATCAACGCAATCGGAAAAGATAAGTCGGATGAGCAGGTCATGAAAACGGTCATGGATGCTCTGGAACAAGCTCTTTTCTTGGGAGGACTGCCGACGGTTCAGGCAAACCGGATGATCGATTTTGCCGAGACCGGGGATCCCTGGGAAATTGTGGGAGGACGGAGCAATGAGTAACGTTGAGCTTGAACTTAAAGGCCTAAGAGCTGCATCACTTACCAAGAAGGAGTACGAACAGGGGTACGATCGGAGTGATGCAGACGGTAATAGCATAGTCACGACAACACCACAGGCACCGGAGAACCTTATCGTTTCAGCACGAAATCGAGTGGTTTCGATTACGTGGGACAGGCAGGAAAACCTCACTCCCCCTCACAGTTACATCATCGAATGGTCCCTTGATGAGGAGACCTGGAATAAAGTCGGCGATACCACCTCCAATCTGTTTATTCATGAGGGATACATAAAAACAGTCGATGATGCTGCGGTCGATACCCGGAATTTCTACCGAGTGAAAATACTGTTGGCCAGTGGTATATCGGGCCCCTATAGCGAGATTGCTTCTGTTCTGTGTGAACCGGTAAAACAGACCGACTTAATTGGTTCGCTTGCCGGGAAGATTGATGCCGGGGCCTCTGCAAACGATATAGCTCAGATGCTACAGGGCTATGCAAAAGAAAAAGGCGTTACCCTTACGCAGGCGTTCGGCAACTGGGAGAACCTGAGCGATGCATCCGTGACCGTTGATGAAGGAGGACCGGGGGAAACAACAAAAAAACTGTCCTTCATTATGAAGAATGTAGTTATTGCCGATCTTATCCTCGGTTCCCTGATTAAAGGTGAACACATCGAAGCACATAGCATTGACGCAACACACCTGAAAGCCGACATCCTGAAAGTACTTTTCAGCCTGACCTCGCCGAATATCGAAGTCACCGATGAGGGACAAGCATACAACTTGAATAATTATGCAAGGCTCCTGATAACTCCCTATACCATCACCTGGCAGACGAGAAGTTCCATTGACTCTCCCTGGACCAGCCGAAGAATGCTCGGCAATAACGAAGGAGATGATCTACTTGCCGATATAGCGCGTTTCCGAGGCCTCTTTCCATTAGATAGGGGCTTTGACCGATCTATTGGTTTTGGAAGGCCGGTAGGTTCACTCACCTACTCGTTTGACAACATACTAACAGATCAAAACGGTGAGAATGCTTTTAGTGGAAAACAGACCGCATATACAACGGGGAAATTTGGAGAAACACAAGCGGGAGCTATTGCCGCATCTACTAGTGCCGATTATGCGGGGATGGTAGAGAAAGTATTTTCCCGGTCAATTACTGATTATTGGACATTGGCATTCTGGCTAAAGGAAACAGCCGCTCCCGTCTGCACGACAAAAGTCATTGAGATCAAAGAATTAACGCAAACGATAATAAGAAATACACAGGCCATAGGCGACGTGTCTTTTTCCAAAAGTGGAAATTACCTTGCGATTGTTTGTGCAGGAAGCCAAGGCCAGGATAACGGAACCTTTATCTACAAGAAAAACGCAGGGTCCTTTTTCCTTTTAACAAAACTTGTACCATCTGCATCAGAGAGCTACCAACCTACAAATATCGCTTGGAGTGCCAACGATCAGTACCTTGTGATCACCGGTAACTATGCAGGGCACATGTACAAAAGGAACGAGGATACCTTCAACTTACTCGGCCGCCTTGAGGGGATAGACAATACATCACGATCGGTTTGTTTTTCGAGCGATGGGAATTATCTTGCTTGTTCTTCCGGGTCAGGAAACTTGCTAAAAGCATATAAAAGGTCCGGCGATGTTTTTTCCAGGTATTCTCTTTCCTACACCATAAACGCAAATGCAAAAGCCCTTAGCCTTTCAAGTGACGGCACGTATTTGATGGCGACGGTTTCAGGATATGGTGGTGAAATTGACGGTCTATACCTCTTTAAGAACAATGGCTCCGAATATCGGTTACTCACTATTATTCACCATTATGATATCGATAATAGCTATTTTTACTCAGTAGAATTCTCTCACAACGACAATTACATTGCTTTCGGTACTCGTCACGGTGTCATGATTTATAAACGTGTTGGGGACAATCTCCAGAAAGTGACAGATGTAGAGGCTGAAAATGATAGTGTCATTTATTCGGTACACTGGAGCCCCAATGACAGATACCTATTTTTTACGGGAGCAACAAGACCGTCAATTTACCGTCGAGATGGAGATGTCTTTACAAAGAAATCCGATTTAGGAATATTCTCAGAATTTTACCAGTCCCCTTGTGCTGGTCTATCGGCAACACATTTTGCCTATGCAGACAGAGTCGATAGTACTTCAACCACACATGAAAAGGTTTACATCTATGCGTTTGAGGAGAATGACAACTGGTGGCTTGAACCTTCTTTGCAGAATGTACCGAAGCTACTCTCGTTTGAAACCGATGAGGATGTTTTATCCGTTTACCGGAAACCCCATTCCATAGTCCTTGCAAAGGCCGTAACCAAAACATCTCAAACACTCACCATCGATGAGGTAAAGGTTTGGAACTTCATAGCTTTACGAAGCAATGGCGATGGGACAATCAGCTTCATGCTCAATTCGCAAAAGGTCACATTGACGGTATCGCTTAAAGATACAGAGAGCTTGAAAATCATCTTTTACCTTCTGAAAGAAAATGGTCTCAAGATCGATGACATGATCTTCTTTACCGGTCTACTGACTGACGACTTCCTTCAGACCTATCGAAATTCTGGCTATCCCTGGGCTGATGCGGAATTCGGCGACACCTTTATAGGAGCTTCCCCAGGAAAAAAAATCCGTGTTATCGACAAGGTCGTTTTTGAGAAAGAGATTGATGCGGCCATACCCACCCCCGTTGTGGATCACGAATGGAACGGTACGCAGTTATCGATTACCGATGAAAGCGGTCAGGGGCCATATGTCGATCTCAAGGGACCCGAAGGCCCTCAGGGGCCCCAAGGTAAACAAGGAGTCCAGGGGCCTACCGGACCGACCGGTCCTAAAGGAGACAAGGGGCCGACTGGCCCTACTGGACCGAAAGGACCAACCGGTCCCAAGGGAGAACAAGGCCCCACGGGTCCCACAGGACCCCGCGGAGTACAGGGGCCGACAGGGAATACCGGGCCCGCCGGACCAACAGGACCACGGGGGCCTCAAGGAAATCCCGGAATAACAATTCCCGATATATCAGGCCTTGCCGAAATTACATCGATCGACCCGTCAAAAGATAAGCTGATTGTCTATGACGCAAGTACGGGTACGCATAAATCAATGCGGATATCAGAACGTTTTCCCGTAGGCTCCCAGTACACACAATATGCCTCAAGCGCAAGCAATGACCTCTCGGTTGCCTTTCCGAATAGCGAGTCCCCCGCTTACCTGTTTGGAGGGACCTGGGAGAAACTGTGGGACGGCGAAGGCATAGACTTTCATACC
>JGI2924J29684_1077828_pt1 | contig 23106 bp, 20 predicted proteins | sample BenlonsequencITS_FD_29684 | JGI IMG/M metagenome (IMG submission 29684)
CTCTTGGGGGGCAAAATAGAATGGTTATTTCCTGCCGCCGATCCATTCGGGAAGCAGAAGCTGCATGTCGGACCAGGAATCCCCGTCCAGCGCGACACGGACCGATTGATCGGGCGGGCAGTCCAAGGCACGGCCGAGCATCCGCCAGCCGCCGTCCGTCTCCTCCAGCCGCTCCGGCAGGATGTCCATCTCCGCTCCTTCCCGGACGATGCGGACGGCCGCGCCGATTTCGATCGCCCGCTTGACCATTTCGCGCCGGGTGGACGGGTGGACGCGGCGCACCGCGCTGAACCAATGTGCGGGCAGGCCGGTCGCGCGGATCGCGTTCATCCGTCCACTGTCGGCACCTGCAGCGGCATGCATCCGTGCGGAACCGGACGCCGACTGCGTCCGTCCGGCTCCGGATGCGGCGCCCGCCGCGGACAGCCGGATGTCCAGATCCGGCGCATACCGTGTGAGCTGCACGCCGGTCAGCAGCCGGACGGCTTTCTCCATGCCGGAACCTCCGGGCTGCTCCGGTTTCAGGCTGTCCGGAGCGCGGTCCGCTTCGCTCGCATCCCGGACGGAAGGGTAAGTCCGGCGCACCTGCTCATCCGCTTCCGGGAGCCCGGAGCGTGCCGGAACGCCGACCTTCGCCAGCCGTCTGCGCAGCTCCGCGATGTGCCGCCGGTCGACCAGGAAATGCCGGTCGCCGATCCGCTCGCCGAGCCGTTCCGCGACCGACGGTTCGGCGGCAATGCGGTCCGCAATCCGCTTGTCGTCGCAAACGAGCAGCAGCGCTTCCTGAAAACCGATTCTGCCGGCCGACGCTTCCCAGTCCCGGATCGACCGCTCCAGTTCGTCCGGCGGGGGGCTGCCGGCGGCTTCTTCCAACAACTGCAGCGCCTCTTCGGCCGTCCGGCCGTTCTCGACCCATCGCACATACGAAGCGGCCGAAAGCCGCATGCCCGTCATCGGTCCGGGCTGCACCCTGTCCGCGAGCAGTTCCAGTTCCCACCGCAGCCGCCAGTCGAGATCGGGCGGCACGGCCAGCTCCGCTCCGGGCATGAACCGGATCGGCGCGCTTGCCGCGGTCATGCCGCCGGCAGTCTCCGGGCTTTCCTGCGGATCGATCACCCACCGGATGACCGTATCTCCGTCCGCCGCTATGCCGGTCTGCATCCAGCCGAAGGCGGCGAGCACCTCGACCCAGACGCGCCAATGCGCCGCGCCGGCCGGAACATGCCGCTTGAGCCACGCGTCGATTTCGCCGGCCGGATACCAGGCGCCGCCTTCGAGACTCCGCAGCAGCGCCGCGGCGTGCATGAACCGCTCATCGCAGGCCGCGAGGCGATCCGTCACGAATGCGAGCAATTCCCGCTCGCGGCGGCCGGCATCCATCGCCAGCCATGCGGTCAGCGCCTCACGGCGCCAGGCCAGCCGGCCATCGGATTCATCGAGCAGGCCGAGATGAAGCGCCGCGGCCAGGCCGAGCTGAAGCGGCGGCTCCTCTTTGCCGCCTGAGGCGAACCGGGCTTCGAACGGGCGCAGCGCTTCCGGCCCGAACGACAGCCGGGCGGCGGCTGCGGCGGCCGTCCGGCCCGGGATGCCGCCGGGCTTGGGCGGCACAAGGCCGCGCTTGCCCAGCTCGGCGAGCAGCTGCATGAGCTGCATGCCGAACGGTTCCGTATAGTCCTGCAGCGGGCGCGCGGACCTCCGGCCGCCCGGCAGCGGCCGGAACTCCGCCGGCAGCAGCGCGGCCATCCACACAGCCAGCGCATCGGACGCGATGAAATGAAGCCGGTCGCCCCATATCTTGCGGACGGTGAAGACGATGCCGGCAGCGCGCAGGCGCTCCAGCTCCCTTGCCGCAATGCCAGCGGGCAAGCCTGCGGCGGAAGCCGCCGCTTCGAACTGTTCCGGTTCGAACGGCAGGGAACCGTACCGGGTCATGATCAATCGGAGCGCGGCGGCCGTTTCCATGGACAGCGCGGCGGCCGCCCGCGACACCGTTCCCGGGTCGGCCGCTTGCGCCGCCCACCCGTCCCGATCCGCCCCGGCGGCGGGCCAGGGCGAAGCGGCGGCAAAGCGGCCGGCGGCATCGGGCGGCAGCCGCCGCAGCCATTCGCGAATCAGCATCCCGCCGCCTCCGTTCTTGCCGCGCCGTCCGTTTCCGGCATGCGCATAATCCGATAGGCGTAACCCTGCTCGGCCAGGAAAAGCTGCCGCCTGCGCGCGTATTCCGTCTCCTTCGTCCCTTCCGTGACGACGGTGTAGAACCAGCATTCGTTCGAACCCGGTTTCGGCCGCATGATCCGGCCGATCCGCTGCGCTTCTTCCTGGCGCGATCCGTAGCTGCCCGAAACTTGCACGGCAACGGCGGCATCCGGCAGATCGACGGCGAGATTGGCCACCTTTGAGACGATCAGAACCGGCTCTTCCCCGCTACGGAAGCGAGCGTACAGCCGATCACGTTCGTCAAGGCCGGTCTCGCCGGTGATCAGAGGCACGTCCCATGCGGCGGCCATCTGTTTGAGCTGGCGCAAATATTGGCCGATGATCAGCACCTGCCGGCCGCGGTGCAGGGCGAGCAGCTCGCGGACGACGCGCAGCTTGGCCGGGTTCTCGGCCGCGATCCGGATGCGCGCCCGCTGGCCTGCGGCCGCATATTCCGCGGCGGCGGACGGATCGAGCGGCACGCGGATCTCCGTGCAGGTCACCCGGGCGATCCAGCCTTTCGCTTCAAGTGTCTTCCAGAACAAATCGAACCGTTTCGGTCCGATCAGCGAGAACACGTCTTCTTCCCTCCCGTCTTCGCGGACAAGGGTGGCCGTCAGGCCGAGCCGCCGCTTCGCCTGCAGATCCGCCGTCATGCGGAATACCGGCACCGGGAGCAGATGCACTTCGTCGTAGATGATGAGTCCCCAGTCCCGCTCGCTGAACAGTATCATATGGCGGTAATCTTCCGTCTTCGAATTCCGGCAGGTGAGAATCGAGTAGGTTGCGATCGTCACCGGCCGCACCTGGCGCTCGCTGCCCGCATATACGCCGATGTCGCGCTCCGTCAGCGTCGTTTTGTCAAGCAGCTCGGACCGCCATTGTTGAACCGACGTCACGCTGGGCGTCAGAATGAGCGCTTCGCAGCGGAGCCTCGCCAGCGCCGCGATGCCGACGATGGTCTTCCCCGCGCCGCAGGGCAGCACGATGACGCCGCTGCCGCCCGCTCCGGCTTCTTCCCGGCAGAACAGGTCGACCGCGCGCTCCTGATAGTCGCGCAGTTGGAAGGGCGCCCCGGACGATGTGGCGGCCTTCAGCTCGACATCAAGCTGCCCGCCCCGGCGGTAACCGGCGAGATCGAGCACCGGAAAGCCGCTTCTCGTCAGTTCGCGCTTCACTTCGCCGCGCCGCTCGGGCGGCACACGCCACCTGATCCTTCCGTCCGGAGCCGGAACCCCGTCCTCCGGTAACAGGCCAAGCCCTTCCAGCTCGGCGGCGAGATCGCGGTCAGCTGCAAGGGCAAGTTGTTCTCCGTCCGCCTCCAGTCGGATTTTGCCGTAACGTCCGGCCCAAGTCCCGATCCGGTCGATCAATCCCGCGGGAACATCGTACCGGCTGAAAGCGATCAGGTCGTCGGTCATCTCATCCGCCGTCAGACCGGATGCCGCCGCATTCCAGACGGACAGCGGCGTAATGCGGTAGGTGTGCAGATCTCCCGGCCGCTTCACCAGTTCGGCAAAGCGGGCGATCGATTCGCGCGCCTGCTCCGCATCCGGATGCCGGACATCCAGCAGCACGGAAGCGTCGCTTCTCACAATCAACGGACCGCCGGCCGCATGCATGGCATCCACCCCTCATGTTTTGGTAACAGTATGAGAGCGGGAGATGTTTTTTATGCCGTCCGGAACGCACAAAAATAGCTGGCTCACGGCCCGCGAAAGATACTGCCGCCCGCGGATCACCCGTACGGGCTGCAAAGTTCGGCTTTAAAACCGGCGGTTCAACCGCCGTTCTTGGGCGCGCGGAATCCCGCCGCTTCCGCTTCTTCCTCGGTGCAAAACCAGACTTCCGCGATCGTCCGGTCGTAATAGCGGCTGCCGGGCACATGGTAGATGCGTTCGCCCCGGGAGTTGATGTTGCCCTTGATGTCGGGGGACGGGCAAGATGCCGCGCTTTCGCTATCCCGTGCGCCGGATGCGGCTTCATCGCCGGACGATTCGCCGCCTTCCGCCGCTGCCGCCGCCTGATCGTCGTATCCCGCTTTCTCATCCGCTGCGGCTGCGTTCGCGCCGGCTGCTTTCCCGCCGCCGTCACCTCCCCACAGGCCCGCACCCTCCGAACGGGCTTCCCTTTCCGCTTCGCGGAACCGGTCCGCCAGGCTGACATCGGGCGGGTAGGTCGCCGCATTCGCGTACCCTTCGCGGACGAGACGTTCATTGAACATGAGCGCATCGCCCGGGATAAAAACAAACCGCAGCAGACGGCCGTACCGGTCGGTCTCCGATACATCCTTGAACATCCATACCGTCTTGCCCGTGAGCATGCGTTTGGTGTAAGCCGCTGCTTCTTCCCCGTAAAACTCCGCGCTGCCCGTGATCTCCGGCGTGTTCACGCCGATCAGCCGCACCCGGCTGCCTTCACGGATCACGAAGGTGTCGCCGTCGACGACCCGTTCCACGACCGCTTCTTCGGCTGTCTTGCCGCGCAGCTCCGGATAGTCGGACCAGACCGTCTCCCACGGCCTCGTCGCGGCGGTCTCGGCGGCGCATCCCGCAACCGCCAGGACAGACAGGAGCAGCGCGATCAGGCCGGCCAGCCGCGCGGCGGGCGGCGATATTCTGCTGATGCTCATCTATGTAGTGCCTCCGCTTGTCTGGATATCGCCTGTATAATTGCGTCTTATCATTTCTGCCCGCGGCCGGGAGGTCCCCTTCGGCGGACCGCCGAAGGGCCTCGTCCGTCAGTGGACCGCGGACGGCTCGCGGTGTTCGTGCTCGGAGATGGCGCTGAGCGCGTCGCCCGCTTCGTTCACGAAAATTTCGCGGATCGCCAGGTCGCCGATCGCTACGACGCCGACCAGTTCGCCGTCCTCCACGACCGGCAGACGCCGGATCTGATTGTCGGCCATCAGACGCGCGCATTCATCGACGGTCATGGAAGAAGGCACCGTTCGGATATCCTTCGTCATGACTTCGGTTACGGACGTCGAGCCCGAATGTTTCTCCGCGTAACCGCGGATGACCAGGTCGCGGTCCGTCACGACGCCGACCAGCTTGCGGCCTTCGACGATCGGAACGAACCCGATGTCGTGCTGTTTCATCAGCACGGCGCACTCGTAGATATTGTCCTGCGTCGTCGCCGTCACGGTGTTGGTCGACATGATCTCCTTGACCGTCTTCGCCATGGGGCATCCTCCTCGCATGGATTGCCGGCCGGTCGTCTCCGCCTCACAGCCTTGCACCGGCCTTCCGTTAGGCTTGCCTGAACGGCTCCGGGGCATTCGATGCGATGAATGCCAGACGTGCCACGGCTTATGCGACGGACGCTGCCTCCCCGGCATAATCGTCGGCCATTGCGGTCAGCAGCCGCGCCGCCGACAGCATGGCCCGTTCGTCGATATCGAAGCGCGGATGATGGTGCGGGTAAACGGCGCCGCAATCCTCGTTGCCCGCCCCGACGAACATGAAGCAGCCGGGAACGCGCTTCAGGTAATAGGCGAAGTCTTCGCCCGCCATGAGCGGACGGATCCGCTGAACCGCATCGCCGCCGAACAGGCGGCGGGCCACCGCGAAGAACCGCTCCGCTTCCCGCTCGTCATTGACGACCGCCGGGTAGCCGTCCCGCCAGTCAAGCGAATATTCCGCTCCGAACTGACGGCACACCGCGTCCGCAATCGCGCGGAGCCGCTCCTGCACCAGGCCGCGAACCGATGCGTCGAACGTGCGGACGGTGCCGGACAGCCGGCAGACTTCCGCGACGATGTTGGACGCGGTGCCGGCCTGGAAGGAGCCGATCGTGACGACGGCCGGCTCAAGCGGATCCACCGACCGGCTGACGATCGTCTGCGCGGCCTGGACGAACGCGGCGCCGACGGCAATCGCGTCGACCGTCTCATGCGGCATGCCGCCGTGGCCGCCTTTGCCCCTGACCTCCAGGAAAAACTCATCCTCGGCCGCCATCACCGGCCCCGGCGCGCTGGCAATCGTGCCGAACGGCAGAGGCGTCCACAGGTGGACACCGTAGATCGCGGAGACACCGTCCAGTGCCCCGTCCCGGATCATCCCGAGCGCTCCGCCGGGCGTCACCTCTTCGGCGGGCTGGAACAGCAGCCGGCGTTCCCCCGTCAGACCGTCCCGCGAAGCGGCGTAATGGGCGGCGACGCCGAGCAGCGCGGCCGTATGCGCATCGTGGCCGCAGGCGTGCATGACGCCGGGCACGGTCGAACGGTACGGCACGTCTTTCTCATCCTGGATCGGCAATGCGTCGATATCGGCGCGCAGCGCGACGACCGGTCCGGGTTTCGCGCCGCGGATGACGGCGACCACGCCGGTGCCGCCGACGCCCGTGCGCACTTCGTCACAGCCGATTTCGCACAGCTTATCCGCAATCCACGCGGCGGTTCGCTCCTCGCGGAACGACAGCTCCGGATGCCGGTGCAGATGCCGCCTCCAGGCCGTCATGTCCGGCATGTATCGCGCAAACGTTCCGGCGGATTCCAGAAAATCCCGCATCCTTCCGCCTCCTCGCTTTGTCTGTCAATGCCGATCTTCATAATTTTAGTGTATCAGAAGCGGCGACCGGTGTGAAATCACGGGCTCTGCGCATCGCAAACCGCAAGCGGCGCAGGCTTGCGCGCATTTGTGAAACATACTAATATGAGAAAGAGAAATGACGGGCCCGCAGGCTGCAGGGCATATTCCGAAGGAGGAACAGCACTTCATGATTATCGAACAATCCGGCCTGAACGGCATGACCAGCGATCTGGCTCATATGGATGAATCCGCGGAAAAACTCGGTTTCGTCCGTTGGCAATGGGAATACAACCGCGCGACCTACGACCTGAAGCTGGAAGACCGCTCAAACGGCGACGAATACTTCCTGCGCATCAGCACGCGGGCTGTCGAAGGCAAGCTGGAGTCTCCCGACGCCATCCTGTCCATCGAATCCGTGTACATCGGCAAAGCAACGTTTCCGCACGGACTCGATTACGAATCGCCGATTCCCGAACCGATCCTGAATACGGCAAAGCAGCGACTGAATGAGTTGAAGACGCTGCTGAGCTGACGCCCGTTTCCATGAACGCGCAGCAGTCCAACGGCCCCCGCGGCAGACCGGATTTCCTGCTGCTCATTCTGACGCTGCTCCTGGTCGGATTCGGACTCGTCATGGTGTTCAGCGCAAGTTCGAACTATACGCTCGCCTCCGATGCGTTCAACCGGGATCCGCTCTATTTCACGAAAAGGCAGCTCGTCTGGATTGCGGCAGGCTCGTTTCTGCTGCTGGTGCTGATGAACATCCCGTACCGCCGATTCAAGACAGGCTACGTGCTGTTCTTCATACCGGCGATGATTCTGCTTGCGCTCGTGCCGTTCATCGGCGAGGAACGCAATGGCGCCCGCAGCTGGTTCGGCATCGGCACGCTCGGCATACAGCCGACCGAATTCGCCAAGCTGGCGCTCGTCATGTACCTGGGCGCCGTCATCTCCAAGAAGGACGAGCGTTTTCGTGATTTCAAGCACGGTCTGCTTCCGGTGACGCTTGTCATCGGGTTCGTCTGCTTCCTGATCATGCTGCAGCCGGACCTCGGGTCCGCGATGGTCACCGCGCTCTTCGCCGCGGTCATCCTCTTCGCCGGCGGCGCCAACATGAAGCATCTCGCCGTCCTCGGTTTGTCGGCCGCCGTCGTCATTACGGCCTTTGTGAGCGTCTCGATGCTCATGAACCCCGGCGCATGGTCATACCGGACTGAGCGGCTCACCTCATACCTTAATCCATTGGAAGACGAGCTGGGCAGCGGGTATCATCTGGTCAAGTCGCTGGAAGCGCTCGGCCACGGCGGTCTCACGGGTGCCGGGTTCGGACACAGCGTGCAGAAGCTGAAATACTTGCCTTTTCCATACAACGATTTCATCTTCTCGGTGATTGCCGAAGAATTCGGATTCATCGGATCGGTTATTTTCCTGTTGACTTATCTGTTCTTCATCTGGCGCGGAATTATCATCGCGCTGCGATGCCCCGATCCATACGGCACGCTCGTCGGCATCGGCATCATGAGCATGATCGGCATCCAGGCCATCATCAATATCGGCGGCGTCATCGGGGCGATCCCGATCACCGGCGTGACGCTGCCGCTCATCAGCTACGGCGGCTCATCCATTATCGTAACGCTCGCCGGGATCGGCTTGCTGCTCAGCATATCGCGGGAATACAACCGGGTGGCGCGGCTCGAACAGGAGCAGCTTTCACGCGGCGTCAGGCCCGACGCTCCGCGATTCGGATCCGCTCCGGTCCGCCGGAGATGACGAACGTGCGGACATTTCCGATCAAAACGAGCGGGACGGCATCCTGTACGGATCCGTCCCGCTTATGTTCTCAGCCGATTCCGGTCAGTTGACACGCTGCGGCGCTTCTTCCTTCTCCTCGTCCTTGAACGCGACGCCTTCCACTTTCACGTTCACTTCCACCACGTGAAGACCGGTCATGTTCTCCACTGCCTGGCGGACATTGTCCTGGAGCTGCCGGCACACCGACTGGATCGGAATGCCGAATTGCACAATGACGCGAAGATCAATGGCCGCTTCCAGCTGCCCGACCTCGACCGAAACGCCCTTTTGTACATTTTTGCCGCTGAGTCGTTTTGCCAGTCCTTCCGATATGCCGCCCGACATGCCGGCTATGCCCGGCGTCTCCAGCGCCGCCATCCCGGCTATCGTAGCGACGACGTCGTCGGATATGCGAATGTTGCCGCCAAGAACGTCTTCGGTCATCTTCGTCATCTCCCCTGGTACTATATGTACCCATTGTAAAGGAATTGCCCGGCCCGAAGCAAGAGCGCATGAAAAAGACGAAAGGCCGCCTCTCACGGAGACAGCCTTCCTTCGCCGAGCGCTTCGTACAACAGCGCCAGATTGCGTTCAAGCGTTTGGATCATCTGTTTGCCGGTCGATTCGCTGATCAACCCGGCGCGGATCGCGAAATCGACTTCGCGCGAAAACCCGTACATCTGGGTGTCCAGCACTTCTTCATAGAGCGGACATTTGCGCGTCGTCAGATTGTCCATCTGAACTTTGATCAATTTCTCGATTTTATCTGCATCTTCCTGAAGCAGAAGAAGCGCCTTCTGATTCAGGTGAACCATGACATCCGATGAAGACACGGTACTCTCCCCCCTGCGGCCGCCCACGCCGTCTTATACTTGTATATTAGACGAATTCGGGGCAAACCTCAAGCTCGTCTGCCTGCGGGAACAGCCGCGGACCGCGAACGGGAAAGAGGAGACGCGAACGCTGGGAAGATCAGTCCGAAACAATCGTGACGTTCAGATTGTGTTTCGCAAATACTTCGGCCATTGCCGCCTTCGCTTCTTCGGCATCCGGACCGTGTACGTGAAGTTCATACGAATGGCCGCTCACAAGCGTCGTGAACAGACCGAGAATGCTCTTGACATCGATATACTTGTTCTCGGCTTGCAGCACGATGGACGAACGGAAACGGTTGGCCGTCTGGGAAATATCCACGATCGCTGCATTGTTGGACATGTCGATTCCCTCCATAGGAATAGGATGAACTTTTCTCCATGATAGCGTGATTTTACGCCGCCTACAAGAGGAAGCTGCTTATTGGTGTAATTTACGACAAATTTTCCGGATTAAGCCCTTCCAGTTCCGGGACGACAAACCGTCCGTCCTTCCGGATCAGCCGGCCGTCGAACCAGACTTCGCCTCCCCCGTACTCCGGCCGCTGGATGAGCACCAGATCCCAGTGGACGGAAGAACGGTTGCCGTTGTCGGTCTCTTCATAAGCCTGACCCGGTGTAAAATGAAGACTGCCGGCGATTTTCTCGTCAAACAGCGTATCGTTCATCGGATGCAGAATGTGCGGATTGAATCCGAGGCTGAACTCGCCGATGTACCGCGCGCCTTCGTCGGTGTCCAATATTTGATTGAGACGCTCCGGATCGTTCGCGTCGGCTTCCACGATGCGCCCGTTCACGAACGTGAACCGGATTCGCTCGAAGGTGAAACCGCCGCGGTTGCTCGGCGTATTGTAGGTGATCGTGCCGTTCACCGAATCGCGGACCGGCGCCGTGAACACCTCGCCGTCGGGAATGTTCCGCTTTCCCGAACATTTCTTCGCGCCGATGCCCTTGATCGAGAAGGTCAGGTCGGTTCCGGGACCGGTGATCCGCACCCGGTCGGTGCGTTCCATCAGCGCTTTCAGCGGTTCCATCGCCCGGTCCATCATCGCATAATCGAGGTTGCACACCCGGAAGTAGAAATCTTCGAACGCTTCCGTGCTCATGCCCGCAAGCTGCGCCATCGATGCATTCGGCCAGCGCAGCACGACCCATTTCGTCGCTTTGACCCGGCGCTCGAGATGCACCGGTCTCACATACAGCTGCTCGTACAGCCGCATGTTCGCTTCCGGAACATCGGCCAGCTCGCTGATGTTGTCGCCGGCGCGCACGCCGATATAGCCGTGCATCCGGCGCATCCGTTCAAGGTCGAACGCCGCCCACTCCTCGATCTGTTCGCGCGTCGCGTGGCGGAGCAGGGTGCGCCGCACAGAGAGGTCGGCAAGCTCGACATACGGCCGGCCGGCCCGTTTCGCGACCGCTTCAACCAGCGCCTTGGCCAGTTCCTTGTCTCCGCCGATTACTTCAATCAGCACATTTTCGCCCGGCCGGACATCAATCGAATAGCCGGCCAGCCGGTCCGCCAGTTCCGTAAGCCGCGGATCCCTCATCTCTTTCATCCTCCTCTTCTATGGCTGGGAGCTACGCGGCGGACAAGCCGCTCATGATGCAGGCGGTTTGCCGTCGAAGCCGCCCAGCATCATGCGGGTCACCCGCTCCTCCGTGCGCACTCTGCCGCCCGCCTCGTACCGGAGCACGGTCGTCTCCTCGAGCTGAAGCGGCAGCATCGTCTTGCGGTTGATCGTGACCAGCACGCCGGTCTCCGCCTGAAGATCTTTCAACATCCGGGTCAGCGATTCCTTGAAGCGCGCCGTCTCATCCGCCACGGCCCGGCGGTAGGCATCCGCAGCCGCGGCATCCGCGGTCTGGAGGCTCCCGTCAGCAAGGCCGGATTCCGCCTTCTTCGCGGCAAGTTCGAACTGCCGCATCAGCCGCTCCCGCACATCCTCCGCCGCCGCTTCCCCCGACAGCTTGATGCGCAGCGCCACACAGCCGGCCGGCGCCTTCTCGGCAAATTCGACCTCCGCCTCCCGTTTTGCAAGCTCCGCAAGCCGGGAAGCCGGAGTCGCCGCAGGGTCTGCCGCCTTTGCGGAGCCGTCGGACAGGCTGCGAATCATACGCACCGCATGGCCGGTAATCTCGCCTTCGTACGATTCCTCCTCCAGTTCGATACCGTCGAACCGGACGGAGGTCCGGGTGCGGAACGTGTAGCGGTCCACGCCTTCCAGTCCGGCGGAAGCGATGGACAGCACTTCGTCCGGGCGACGGCCGGTCTCCGGACCGGCGCACCCGATTTGCACGGCGGCAAGAAGGATTGCCGCCCCCAGTCCGAGGCGGCGAATCGTCAACCGGCAGCCCATGGGCATCTCTCCCGCTCATCCAGGTTCTCCGCTATAGGCTGTCCCCGGATGCTGCGGGCTTATACGGCTTTCATTTCATGTCCCGGAACAAAAAAAGTCGGCCGGCCTGCCGGGCGGAGCGCTACCCGGCAATCACCGTGTTCCGGCCGCGGTTCTTGGCGGCATACAGCGCCATGTCGGCGCGGTAAAACAACGTCTCGGGACTGATCTTCTCGTCATCCTGCGTCCATTCCGATACGCCGCACGACACCGTAACATCCGGCTCGGTCTCCGCCTCGACGCGCTGCCGGATGCGGTCGGCGACGCGCAGCGCCTGCTCGACGCGCGCCATCGGCAAATACACGGCCAGTTTTTCGCCGCCCCACCGCGCCGCGATATCGGTTTCACGAATGCAGGACTTGATGACATTGCTCACCTGGACCAGAATCTGGTCACCGATCTGGTGCCCGTATGTATCGTTCACCCGTTTGAAGAAATCGATATCGACCAGGATGAGCGAGCCGCCCGGATCTTGACGCTGTCGTTTCTGAATCTGCTCATTGAGGTAATGGCGCGCGTACAGCCCCGTCAGATTGTCCGTGATGGCCATCCGCCGGACGGCGGCATGAAGCGTGGCGTTTGCGATGGCCAGCCCGACGTGCGAAGCGATCACTTGCAGCAGTTTGTAATTGTCGTAGGAGAAGAAGTTCGCGCTCCGGTGGGCGACGAGAATGACGCCGCCGACCTCGCCGCCGACGAAAATCGGCGAAGCGATGAGAGATCTTGCTCCGGTCACTTCCATCAATTTCGACTCGACATTGCCCGAGTCGCGATAATCGGAAATGATGAGCGGCTCCTTCGTCTGCATGACAATGCCGCAGAATCCGTAATCCGCGGGGAAGCTCTCGTCGACCATCGCCGGAATGTTCGACGACATCACGATAAAGCGGTGTTCTTCGCGGTCGTATTGCAGCACGCAGCAAAATTCCGCCTTGAAAACATTCAGAAACTCGCGCGTGATAAACTCGAAGATCTCTTTCGGACGGAGCGACTGGTTGAGCCGTTTCGTCATGTCGTTGATGAGCTGCAATTCCGCGATGAGCAAGTTCGATTGTTCATACAGTTTCGCGTGTTCGAACGCGGATCCGGCTTCCTCGGCAAGCATGACGAACGCAGGCAGCTCCGCTTCGTTCCATTCGCCGGCCTTGAGCTTCAGGTCCAGAACGCCGTATACCGCCTGCTTGCCGGAGAACGGCACGGCGACTTCCACGGATCCGTCCTCTCCGTACGCCGTAATCGGCCGGCTTTCGAGGAACGAGCGCGCACAGATTTCATCGACGCCCTGCTTGAAGACGAGCGGTTTGACGCGCCGGTCGACTGCCGCGTAATCCTGGGACAGATGCAGTTCCAATTCCGCGCCCGTGAACAACGTTTCGATGATGGAAATGGTCTCTCTGAGAAGCGAGGGGACGTCGATCTGGTCGTGCAGCCGGCGCACCGCGTCATGGAGCAGGTCTTTCCGCTTCCACACCCTGTCGGCTTCCCGCTGGAACTTCATGATGCGATGCAGCAAACGGCGCTCCGCCGCGGCGGCCACCCGGCTGCGGAAATGCAAAGAGCCGGCCTCCGCCAGCAAACGGCAGGCGTTCGCTCCCGCAGCCGTCGGCATGACGAAACCGAGAACCGCGCAGATGCCGTATCTCTCAGGCTCCTCGACGGAATAGGCCGCCACGTAACGGCCGTCCGGCATCGAATCCGCTTCCGCGGAGCCCCCGGAACGCATGGCGCGGGAGACGCATTCCCTGAGCACCGTCTCGACTTCTTCGGTCAGATCGCCGGCTCGCGCCAGTTCGCTCCCGTCAATGCCGAAAAGCCTGAACGCGCATCCGGACCATGCCCGGCTCTCCCCGATTTCCTTCAGCCACACCTCGAAACTGTCCGTAAGCAGCGGACGGATCGGCCTATTCCGCTCTTCGTCCGGGCGACCGGCCGGGGAAGGCGAACCGTCGACTTCGTGAACGCGCATAGGCAACCCTTCCTGCCGCACACGGCAATGCAAGATGGAACATGAACCCGACAACAATCAAATAACAACTCTATCATACCGTATTTTTGATCTTTTTGCACTAGTTTCCGTTTTCGCAAGCCGGATTCGGCGAGAAAGGCGGGGACTTTTCTCCTACCGGCACGTTGGAAACCCGCTCCGATCTTTTTCGGGCGTCATGTTTCAAATCGTCCGGCCGCCCCTTGCGGCCGGACGCGCCGAAGTGCAGAAAATGCAGACGCGCCTTGACATCGGGCCGCGTTTATCTATAATATCTATGTGTTGAATAGGGCTACGGTTTAGTGTCACCCTCCCGATGTCTGCCGCCGGCGGGCCGCGGCTGATTTTTGCCCGCCGGGACCGGATCCGCGGTTGCAAGGCGGCGTCGGCGAATCGTTAACCCTTTTTCAAACAACCATTTGAAGAAGGAGCACATTCCACACATGGCACGTTACACTGGACCCAAATTCAAATTGAGCCGCCGGCTCGGCATTTCGCTGAGCGGCACCGGCAAAGAACTGAAACGTCCTTTCCCGCCGGGTCAACACGGCCCCGGCCAGCGCCGCAAAGTGAGCGGCTACGGCGCACAGCTGAGGGAGAAGCAGAAGCTCCGCCACATGTACGGCCTCAGCGAGAAGCAATTCCGCAACCTGTTCGACAAGGCCGTCAAGATGAAAGGCATCGCGGGCGAGAACTTCATGTTCCTGCTGGAAAGCCGGCTTGACAACCTCGTCTATCGGCTCGGTTTCGCGAACAGCCGCGCCGGAGCGCGCCAACTGGTCGCCCACGGGCACGTGACGGTCAACGGCAAGAAGGTCGACATCCCGTCCTACCAGGTATCGCCGGGCGACGTCATCGGTCTGCGCGAGCGCAGCCGCAGCCTGAAAGTGATCAAAGAAGCGCTTGAAGCCCGCCGCCATCTGCCGAACTATCTCGAGTTCAACGAACAGGCGATGGAAGGCCGCTATATCCGGCTGCCGGAACGTTCCGAGCTGACCCAGGACATCGACGAACGTCAAATCGTCGAGTTCTACAGCCGCTGATCTTCGGCGCAACGACAAAGGGCCCCTTCCCTCTTCGCGAGGGGAAGGCGGCCCTTGTGTTTTGCATCCGTTCCGGTCAGACCAGGCGAATCTTCACGAACTTCCGCTTGCCGACCTGCACGATGTCGCCGTCCTGCGGCTGGATCATCTCGTTCGGATCCTCGATTCGTCGCTCGTTCACCCGCACGGCGCCCTGCTGCACGCTGCGCCGCGCTTCGCTGCCGGACTGCTGCAGCCCCAGCGCCGTAAGCAGCTTCACGATGCGGATCGCCCCGTCCTCCAGGTCGCTGAGACGAAGATCGACCGATTCGATGTCATCGGGCAAGGCGCGCTGCTGGAAGACGGTCACGAAATGGCGTTCCGCCGCCTCTGCCGCCTCCTCGCCGTGATACATCCGGACAAAGGTGCGGGCGAGCCGCATTTTCGCATCGCGGGGATGAACGGAGCCGTCCTTGAGCCCCCTCCGCAGCTCCTCAAGCTCCTCCAGCGAAATGTCCGTCGCGAGTTCGTAATATTTCACCATCAGCTCGTCCGGCACGGACATCGCCTTGCCGTAAATCTCGTTCGGTTCTTCGTCGATGCCGATGTAGTTGCCGAGGCTTTTGCTCATCTTGTTCACGCCGTCGAGCCCTTCAAGAAGCGGCAGCATGATCGCCGCCTGCTGCGCCTTGCCGTATTCTTTCTGCAGCATCCGGCCCATGAGCAGATTAAACTTCTGGTCCGTTCCGCCGAGCTCGATGTCGCTTTCCAGCGCCACGGAATCGTACCCCTGCATGAGCGGATAGAAGAACTCGTGGATGCTGATCGGCTGTCCGGACTGGTACCGCTTCGTGAAATCGTCACGCTCCAGCATCCGGGCGACCGTCATCTTGGCGGCCAGTCCCACGACATCGGCGAACGACATCGGCGCAAGCCATGCGGAGTTGTAATGGATCGTCGTCCGGGCCGGATCAAGAATCTTGAAGATCTGTTTCTGGTATGTCTCGGCGTTTCGCTTCACGTCTTCTTCCGAAAGCTGCTTGCGCGTCTCGGATTTGCCGGTCGGGTCGCCGATCCTTCCGGTAAAATCGCCGATGATGAGCTGCACCTCGTGGCCGAGCTGCTGGAACTGGCGCAGTTTGTGCAGCACGACCGTATGGCCGATGTGGATGTCCGGGGCGGACGGATCAAGCCCCAGTTTCACTTTGAGCGGCCTTCCCGTCCGGACGGATTCGGCCACCTTCGCTTCCAATTCTTCTTCCGGCACAATCTCGACGACGCCGCGGCGGATCACCGCCAGCTGACGTTCCACTTCCGCCCGCTGCTCGGGCGAAAGCTCCACTCGATCTGACATGACTGTTCCTCCGTTCACCTGTAACGTTCTGACCCGCAACGCGCGGCATATGCCGCAAAACAGCAAAAAAGCCCCTTCGTCCAAGGGACGAGAAGGACTTGCTGCCCGCGGTACCACCCTCGTTAAAGCGCGCAACCCGGCCGGAGTTCACGCTTTCACTCGCTGCGCGATAACGGGCGCATCCGGGTCCGGCTACTTGTTCCGCAGCATGTTCGCCGAACCGGCTCGGGGATGTAATTCGCCCGCGGCCCGCAACCGGTTCGCAGCTCCCACCGGCTCTCTGGATGCGGCCATCCGCTGGCTACTCGTTCCCGTCATTGCCTGTTTCAAAAATCCGATACCAGCGTTATACCACACGCGGAAGCGGCTCGTCAACCGCGCGCGGCCCGCCGCCCGGACGCGATTCCAAACCTTGCGCGGCAAAAATGTGCTATAATGGTAGTCGTGATTCGGAGGGGGAGATACAACCATATGGAAAAGAGCAATAAGCCTCCCGGAAGAAACGGATGGCTGGTCTTCGGTTATGCCGCATGGCAGACCTTCAAATGGCTCTTCATCTTCTGCTTCATCTTCGCCCTGTTCGCCGGCGGCGCCGTCGCCGGCTATGTCGCTTCCCTGGTGAAAGACGAGCCGGTGCGGTCGCGTTCGTATATCGAAAGCAAGATCGGCGACTACGACGTGACGGGATACGTTTACTTCAACGACGACACGCCGGTCGGCCAGCTTCGCACCGAGGAAGACCGCCAGCTTGTCACGTATGACAAGATTCCTCAGGTGGTCATCGATGCGGTGCTCGCGATTGAAGACGACGATTTCTTCAAACATATGGGCATCGACATCTGGGCGCTCGGACGAGCCGTCAAGCAGAAATTGCTGAACGAGGACACCCGGACGGGCGGCAGCACGCTGACGCAGCAGCTCGCCCGGCAGGTGTTCCTGTCGCTCGAAGTCACGGACAGCCGCAAAGTGCGGGAAATTTTCCTCGCGCTCCGGCTGGAAAGATTCCTTTCGAAGGAAGAGATTCTGACCGCGTACCTCAACAAGGTGCACTTCGGCAACGGCTCGTCCGGTTACAACCTGTACGGCATCAAAGCGGCGGCCAAAGGGATTTTCGGCATTGAGGACCTGAACCAGCTCAATATCGCCCAGGCGGCCTATCTGGCCGGCCTGCCTCAGCGTCCGGCCGCCTATACGGCCTTCACGAGCAAGGGCGAGTACAACGAAGAAGGCATCGGCTATGCGATCAACCGGCAGAAGCTCGTGCTCCGGCGGATGCTCGAGACCGGACGCATCACGCGGGAACAATACGATGAAGCGCTGGCGTTCGACATCCGCGCGTCGCTCGCGAAGCCGGAGAAGAAAGCCTACAATACCTATCCGTACCTGATGCTCGAAGCGGAGCGCCAGGCAGTCGAGATTCTGCTCCTGTCGGAGAATCCGGACCTGACGAAAGCCGATCTCGCCAAGCCGGAATTCGCCTACAAGATCGAGGAAAAACGCGAGGAATTGCTGCGCGGCGGCTATCACATCTATACGACGATCGACAAGGAAGTCTACGATTTGATGCGTGCAATCGCGTCGAATCCGGACAACTTCTCCCCCGACCATAAAGAGAAAGGCATCGAGCAGGTTGCGGCGATGATGATCGACCACAAGACGGGCGCCATCCTCGGCATGATCGAAGGACGCGACTTCTATGTGGAGCAGATGAACTACGCGACGCAGATGACGCGTCAGCCGGGCTCGACGATGAAGACGATCGCCGCCTATCTGCCCGCCATCGATATGGGACTGGTGCAGCCGGCGTCCATCCTGGACGATGCGCCGATCGTGCTCAAGGACGGCCAGAAAGGCTTCCACTTCCCGAAGAACTCGGCCGGCAACTCGTCTCACGGCGGCTACAACGGGCTCGTAACGGCGAGAGAAGCCCTCAACCGCTCGCTCAACCTGCCCGCGCTGAAACTGTTCCTGGATAAGGTGACGATCCCGAAAGCCTGGGAATTCGTGCGCAAATTGGGCATCACCACGCTGCAGCCGGAAGACGACTACGCCCAGACGGGTGTCATCGGCGGGCTCAGCGTCGGCGTTACGGTCGAGGAGCTTACGAACGCCTACGGCGCCATTCCGAACGGCGGCGTGTTCAACGACGCGTACATGATCCGCAAGATTACGGACAGCTCCGGCAAGATCATCTACGAGCACAAACCGCGTCCTCAGCAAGTGTTCTCCGACCGGACGGCGTTCCTCGTCACGGACATGCTGCGCACGGTCATTACCAACGGCACCGGTTCCGTCGTGCGGCGGGAATACGAGAACAAGGAAATTCCGATTGCCGGGAAAACAGGATCGACGCAAAGCTACGGAGACGTCTGGTTCATGGGGTTCACGCCGGATATTACGCTCGGGGTATGGGCGGGACACAAGAAGCCGGTCCATACGCTCACCGGCGACGCGCGCTACCGGGCCCAGCACATCTGGGCGAAGATCATGAACGAGGTGACGAAGGCGCGGCCCGACCTGTTCCCTACGAAGGAGTTCAAGCAGCCGGAGGGCATCGTGAAGGCGACGGTGTCTGGCGTCAGCGGCAAGCGGCCGACTCAACTGACCAAACAGTACGGCAAACTGGTCACCGACTGGTTCAATAAAGACTATCTCCCGAAAGAAGAGGACGATGCGCTCGTCAAGATGAAGGTGATCAACTACAAGGGCATCCCTTACATCGCCCAGCTGACGACGCCGTCCGACTTTGTACGGGAAGAAATTCTCATCGTCCGGGAGAAGCCGCTCGACGTGCTGTTCGAGGAGATTGAAGCCGCGATGGCGCAGATGCCGGCGTCCAGCCGCAGGCCGCTGTCGTACTTCATCCCGAAGGATGCGGCGAACAACGCGCCGTCGAGGGTGGACCCGCGGGTCGACGACGGACGCGATCCTTCGCCGCCCACCCAGCTTGCGGTTGAGGAGCTCACCGATGCCTCCGCCGTTCGGATCACGTTCAAAGGCGCGCCCGAAGCGGATGTTGTCGGCTACCGGCTGTACCGCTCGATGAACGGCGGCCCGTTCGTGAAGACGGGAGAATCGATCTATCATGTCGAAAACATGCGGTTCATCAACTATGTCTCGGCGGCCAATCATTACCGCTATTACATCACGACGGTCGACGTCGCGGGAAGGGAGTCGGCGCCGAGCGCCATCGTCACCTACGGCAGCGGGCCGTCCGTCCAGCAGCCGTCTCCGTACGGTTCCCAAGATCCTCAGGCGGCCTTGCCGGACGGCGAGACTGACCAGGAGCCGCAGGGCGCGGAACCTTCCGTGCCTGGCGGCCTCGCGATCGAGCGGACCGAGATCGGCTTTTCCGTGAAATGGAACGCCAATCCGGAAGCCGAACGCGTGGAGACCTACCGGATCTACTTCAGTGAAGATGGCAGCCTGTACCGACGAATCGGGGAAGTGAACACGAACCGGTTCGAATATGTCTCGCCCATCGCCACGGGCTACATCCGGGTGACGGCCGTGAATGCCGCCGGCGAATCACCGGCTTCAGCTCCGGTTGCCCTTCCCGAATAGCGGACATGACAACGGGCGCCCTCCGGTCAGTGCGATGACCGGAGGGCGCTCCCGTCTTCTGTCCGCAATTCCCGATTGTCAATCCTCAATCGTCGACAAGTCGCCGGTCGGGAGGTTCAACTCCCAGGCTTTCAGCACGCGGCGCATAATCTTGCCGCTGCGGGTTTTCGGCAGTTTGTCCTTGAACTCAATCTCCCGCGGCGCCGCATGGGCGGACAGCCCTTCCTTCACGAACCTCGCGATATCCTGCTTCAGCTCTTCAGACGGCGTATAGCCTTCGCGCAGCGAAATGAACGCCTTGATGATCTCGCCGCGTACCGGATCGGGTTTGCCGATGACGCCGGCTTCCGCAACGGCCGGGTGCTCGACGAGCTTGCTCTCGACTTCGAACGGTCCGACGCGTTCGCCCGACGTGTTGATCACGTCGTCAATCCGGCCCTGGAACCAGAAGTAGCCTTCCTCGTCCACGTAAGCCGAATCGCCGGAAATATACCAGCCCGGAATGCGGAAATATTCTTCGTACTTTGCGGGATTGTTCCAGATCTTGCGCATCATGGACGGCCAGGGTGTGCGGATTGCCAGGTTGCCCATCCGGTAAGACGGCAGCTCATTGCCCTGATCGTCGATGATGGCGGCCTTGATACCCGGAAGCGGGCGGCCCATCGATCCCGGTTTGATGTCCATGCATGGATAATTGCAGATCAACTGTGCGCCCGTCTCCGTCATCCACCAGGTGTCATGAATGCGCTGGCCGTAGACTTTGAGTCCCCAGCGGACAACTTCCGGATTGAGCGGCTCGCCTACGCTCATGACATGGCGCAAGCTCGACAGATTGAACTGCTTGACGATCTCATCGCCGGCGCCCATCAGCATGCGGAATGCCGTCGGTGCGCTGTACCAGACCGTTACACCGTATTTCTCGATCGTGCTGTACCAGTCCTGCGGGCTGAAACGGCCGCCGCGCACGACGTTCGTCACCCCGTGCAGCCAGGGCGCGAATATTCCGTAGCTGGTGCCTGTCACCCAGCCCGGATCCGCCGTACACCAGTAAGTGTCGTCCTCCTTCAGGTCGAGTACGAATTTGCCGGTGACATAGTGCTGAATCATGGCGTTCTGCACATGGTAAACGCCCTTCGGCTTGCCGGTCGATCCCGACGTGTAGTGGAGAATCAGGCCGTCCTCGCGGCCGAGCCATTCGATGTCGGCCTCGTCCGAAGCCTGCGCCATCTCGGCTTCGAAATCGACGAATCCTTCGCCTTCCGGCGCGCCGCCGACCACGATGATGTGCTTCAGGTCGGGCAACTCGTCCTTCGGCACGCGATGCAGCAGCGCAGGGGTCGTCACAATGGCAACGGCTCCCGCATCAAGCAGCCGGTCCTTGACCGCCGTCTCCATGAACGCCTCGAACAGTGGACCAACGACGGCGCCGACCTTCAGGCTGCCGAGCAGGCTGATGTACAGTTCCGGCGTCCGGGGCATGAAGATGAAGACACGGTCGCCTTTCGCCACGCCCAGCTTCCGCAGCACGTTCGCGAAACGGTTCGAACGTTTCGCCAGTTCTGCGAACGTATACGATTCGTCGCGGACGGCGTCGCTGTAAAGGAGCGCGATTTTGTCCCCTTTTCCGGACTCGACATGCCGGTCGATCGCTTCATACGCCATGTTCACCCGGCCGGTCGTATGCCAGGAGAAGGCTTTCTCCGCTTCCTCGAACGAGAAGGAGGCATACGTCTCCTCATAGTTCTTCATGTTCGGGTTTGCTGCGACCGGCGCGATTCGTTCCTGGTGACGGTCTTCCATGCTGGAAATCAACCTCCCATGTGACGATTACTTCGCCGTTACCCGCAAGAATGCGCTTACACGTCGGTTTACCGAAACTGCTCCTGATTCAGCGCGTTATGCAGGCAGACAACGCCATTATAGCACAACTGTCCGCGCATCGCCTATACTTCTCACGGGCTGCGGAATCTGCTACGATGGACGAAGAAACTTCTGAAGCCGGAAATGACTGCGTTTCAAGCGGACAGGAGGCCGCAGACCATGGAGCACCGCAAAATCTACCACTGCGTTCGCGTGACGACCCCGAAGGGCGAGCTGATCGTGGAGGGACCGGTTCCTCCGGAGAGGCTCGCCGGCTTTACGATGCATCCGAAGCTGGACGCTTTCCGCCGTCCTGCCGAGCAGCATGCCGCGCTCATCGAAATCGCGGGTCTGCCCGAAGGGCGAATCATAATTGCCCGCGACGGGCAGACGATCGTCGGCTACGTGACGTTCCATTACCCGGACGAACTGGAACGGTGGTCTGCAGGCGGACTCGAGGATCTGATCGAGCTCGGCGCGATCGAGGTCGCGGACGACTACCGCTCATGCGGGCTCGGCAAGCGGATGATCCGGCTCGCATTTGAAGACGGTCAGCTCGAAAACGCCATCGTCTTCACGACGGAATATTACTGGCATTGGGATCTGGAAGGCAGCGGTCTGAACGTGTAGCAGTACCGCGAAATGATGGAGAGGCTGATGAAGTCCGTCGACATGGTCTGGCATGCCACGGACGATCCGGAGATTTGCGCGCATCCCGCAAACTGCCTGATGGTGCGCATCGGCAAGGAGGTGCCGCTCGAATCGATCGAACGGTTCGACCGCATCCGCTTCCAGCGGCGGATCATGTACTGATCCGGCTTGTCAGAAGTTCAGCGGAAAGGAAGAACGCAGAATGCCGGAAAACGCCGTATTCGTTCACCATGCCGGCGAAATCCGATATAAATTCAACGAAAGCCATCCCTTCAATCCGAAACGGCTGACGCTCGCCATCGACCTTCTGCGGCGGATGGGCGCGCTGAACGACGCGCAGATTGCGGTGCCCGAGCCGGCTACAGATGAACAGCTGCTTCGCATTCACCGCGCCGATTATGTGCGGATCGTGCGCGCCCTCAGCGTGCCCGAGCCCGCGCAGGCCGATCTGGATGACGCGGGACGATACGGGCTGGACACCGAGGATACGCCGTGCTTTCCGGGCATGCATGACGCGGCCGCACTGATCGTCGGCGGGTCGCTGCTCGCCGCCGAGCTCGTCATGTCCGGCAAGGCCGGCCACGCCTGCCATATGGCCGGCGGGCTGCATCACGCGCTGCCTGGCAGAGGCTCCGGCTTCTGCATCTACAACGACGCGGCTGCCGCGATCGCCCACATCCGCAAGCATTGGGGCGCCAGAGTCATGTATATCGACACGGACGTGCATCACGGCGACGGCGTGCAATGGATGTTCTACTCCGATCCCGACATCATGACGTACTCGATCCACGAGACAGGTAAACCTGAATTTCGAAAGCCCATGATATCAAGGATCGGTTTTGAACCGAGCGGCACATGAGCTGTAAGAAAAAGGGTAATGT
>JGI2924J29684_1077825_pt1 | contig 23086 bp, 22 predicted proteins | sample BenlonsequencITS_FD_29684 | JGI IMG/M metagenome (IMG submission 29684)
CCGCCCGCCAGTATTGCCGCAGAGATACCTGTCGCTTGATGTAACAACGGGATGCCCAACTCCTATCAGTAATAATTATCGCTGTTTTAATACATTATAATCTGTACTTTGGTGTATTGCTGACTGAGCTTGCAGTACAAAAGCAAATAAGATTAAAATAACACTATACAATTTATTCTACATATTATCGCAATTACCCTTTCATTTTCAATTTTCAGACTGGACTCTATAAATTTAATGAGAAAATGGTTACCAATGCTTTAAAATTATGGAGCATGCTGATGATTGAAAAATCTATTTTCATGAGAAGGTTATGATTAAATAATCATGGTTGTTAGGCAACAAAAAACCGGCCCACGGCCGGTTTATTATATTCCTCAGCCACCGCCAAATCCACCGCCGGTGGTCGGCATATCACAACCGCCACCGCCGCCGGTTCGCACTGCACAGCCCGTGAACAGTTGCTCCACTTTTTTACCGGCGCAGTTGGGGCAGGTAACCTTATCTTTATCACTGATACTCACCAGCACGGTGAATTTGTGCCCGCACTGGGCACAGCGAAAATCATAGGTAGGCATTTTAAATCCTCCTCCGGCGAAAATACATTACTGTAATGTCGGTATTAATAGTTTAAATAGTAATTGCCCCGTTGGGGCAGGCAAATACACACTCCTCGCACTCATCACACAGCATGCTGTCCACACTGGCTGTTTTGACCAGCACAGCTATAGCCCCATGGGGGCACATCTGCGCACACACCCCGCACCCGATGCACAAAGCCTTGATAACCCTGGCAGCCATACAATTACTCCTTTACCTTCTATATGACTATATTTTAATATATAGATGTTTATTTTGACAAGTAGCTAATTAGGCAATGAGCAAGAATGCTGCGTGATCAGGAGATTTCTGATCTTTTGAACAGCTGGATAAAATTTAAAATAAACTGCAATTCCTTTTCATTGAGATTGCACACCAGATTTAAAATTGCCTGTACATTGGGATGCATCAGTAGTTCCCGCAGTTCCGGGTTCATTAAGCTTAACATTTGGTCCACTGCACCAGGCTCCATGATAAAGTAACATGGGGAAACCCCCATTACTTCGGATAGTTTTTCCAGCGTTTTTAAAGAAGGCTGTACTTTGCCGTGTTCTATTTGGCCGATGAGACCTGCGGTAACCCCGGCCAGATTGGCCAGCTGGGCCTGGGTGAGACCGTATTCCTCCCGCAGCGCCTTTAATTTGTGACCCAGTGAGCCCTCCTGCCCCATAATGGAAGACACGGACACCTCCAGGCCCTCGGCGATGCGTTTTAAGGTGCTCAGGGCGGGGAAAACAGCACCCCTTTCTATTTCACTCAAATAAGAAAGGGATATTTCCGCACGCTGGGCTAAATCCTGCAGGGATAAATTTTTTTCCGAACGCAGCAGTCGAATTTTATCCCCCATGGATAGTCCCGTATCGGTAACATCCCCTTTAATTAGCTGAGTTTTGGATACATTCAGGGCAGCGGCAAGTTTATCAATAGTTTTAAGAGAAGGTCTCTTGGAACCCCTCTCTATTTCGCTGAGATACGAAAGGGACAGATTGGCCCGTTTGGCTAAATCTTGCAGTGTGTAGCCACGTTCTTCCCGCAATGCCCGAATTTGTTCGCCTCTCACTATCATCATAGACACTCCCGTATTAGTGCAAATTAGTACAATTATCTCTATATAAAGGCAACATTAGTATTACTATTATCCTACTATAATACAGCTAATTAGTCAATCTGCACGGGAGAAGGTATCTTTTGTTGTTGCGGTTATTGTTAGCAGCAATATTTGACCCAGATATTCATATCCTCATAACCCCCACTGATGTGACAGTTATTGATCAGCGTACCCCTGAACCGGTAGCCCAGCCGGTGGAATACCAGGTTCATACCGTAGGAGGAAGCCCTGGCCAGACTATACAGGCATTTTATTCCCTTGCCCAAGCACTCCTTTTCCAGTTCACTAATTATACCAAGCATAAAACCGGCACCACGGCTGGCCGGTAATGTGGCACAGTTGGTAATTTCCGCATTGCCGTTGGTCCAGTTTACTTCGGCCGCAGCCACGCTTACTATGCTCTGCCCGTGTTTTACCGCTTTGAATAGTGCGGTTTTGCCCAGAACGGCGGTCAGGTAATCGGGTTGATCTACCGGGCTGGGATAAGTGGCAAACACTTGTTTAAATACGCTGGTTAAGGCGGGTATGTCCCGGGTGGATGGAGTGCAAAACTTGTGGTCGGGCGGCAAAGGAGCGGGGTTTTGTTTTGACCGGCCGGTAATGTGTTGGATTTGCTCCAGGTATTTGTGCAGACTGGCGCTGCGGGCCCGGCGGTCGTCCAGGTAAGCTGTGAGAAAATATGCCGTGCATCCATTAAGATAGCCGTCAATCCAACCTTCCATGGCAAATCCCTGCCTTTTTAAATCATAATAGTGCTCTTCCCGGGCTGGAAAAATAATTTTTTCCAGCCCGTAAGCAGTGCAGGTGTCGGTAATAAACCGGGTCAGTGACCCGGCATTGCCGTATGCATAGTCACTGACCCAGGCTCGCTTGCTGAAGTCGTCTATAAGCATATTAACGGTAAAATCTTTACTTTCTTTAAAAATAACAGGTTGCTTTTGCGGCGCAAACATTTATAACCTCCCAGCTCAATTATCAAAATCTAATGGCACTTTTCAAGTAAATTACATATAATAGTCTAATCCTAATAAAGTCTGTTCGAATAGTCCGCACGAAATCCATTTCGATTTTCTTCGTTGGCTCGGCTTCTGCGGTACGCACTTGTTTTTGAATAAGCTCCGTTTCCAAAGCCTACATTTTCAAACAAGCTCTAATAGTTAAACGGTAATCTAATCCAAATAGTTAGCCGGCAACTTTTTTAGCAGGATGGATTTTCATGACCACTTCCCGGTCTTTCATCAACCCGGCCGGTCCAAGGCTGGTCTTCCCCTTTTGCTTCCGGCATTCTTCACACTGGCAATCCCCTTTATGATACGCTGCCGGTTCGGTATAGGAATATATATTACCTTCAAAATTGCGCAATACCACTTGGTCATCCGAGCGGGATATCAGGTACTGGGGCAGCACGGGAATTTTGCCTCCACCCCCCGGCGCGTCTATAACATAGGTAGGTACGGCCAAACCGGTGGTATGTCCCCGCAGGTTTTCCATGATTTCGATGCCCTTGCCCACCGAAGTACGGAAATGTCCTATGCCCCTGGACAAATCGCACTGGTACAAGTAGTAAGGCCTCACACGAATGGTCATTAGTTTTTGCAGCAACCTTTTCATTAAGTTGGGGCAGTCATTGACTCCCCTCAGCAATACCGACTGGTTGCCCAGCGGTATGCCGGCGTTGGCCAGGCGCTCGCAGGCTTCCCTGGACTGGGGAGTGATTTCCTTGGGATGATTAAAGTGGGTATTAATCCACAGCGGGTGGTATTTTTTCAGCATATTGCATAGCTCGGGGGTGATCCTTTGGGGCAGCACCACCGGCATCCTGGTACCAATACGGATAATTTCCACATGCTTGATGGCCCTGAGCCTGCTGATGATGTATTCCAGATTGTCATCAGACAAAGTCAGGGGATCTCCGCCCGAAATCAACACATCCCGCACTTTTTTATTATTCTGGATATAAGCAATAGCCCTGTCCACCTGGGCTTTGGGTAGTGCCCGGTCATTACCCCCGGCCATCCGCCGCCGCGTGCAGTGACGGCAGTACATGGAGCACTGATCGGTTACCAGAAGGAGCACCCGATCAGGATAGCGGTGGGTGATGCCGGGTACCGGCGAATCCACGTCCTCGTGCAGCGGATCGCTCATATCAGCATCATCATGGTTAAGCTCGTCAACCACTGGCACAGCCTGCCGCCTGATTGGACAATCCTTGCTGCCGGGATCCATCAAGCTTGCATAATACGGGGTAATAGCCATGCGAAAGCACTTTAGACAGCGATTGATCTCATCTGCTTCACCATCCGTTATTTTCAACACCTGCCGCAGCTTTTCCACGCTGGTAATCCGGTTGCGCAGCTGCCAGCGCCAGTCGTTCCAATCCTCAGGTGCTACATCTTTATAAATAACCATAAATACCTCCTTGGGGTCAGGCTTTAACTTTTTTAAACTAACTATATTATCCAGATAAACAGATAACTAGAAATTATACTCTAGCAGACATGCATATATGGTTAATTCCTTATCGTCAGCTATAGCCTGCCTATCCAGTATTACCAAATTGCATATACCTCACTTACGCATACATAGAGGTCAAATTCGGTAATTGGAAGATTAAATGTATAACGTAAATACAGCGGAGATCACACAATAAAATAACGATTCTCAAATAATCTAAGTATTTTTCACTGTTTTAAGTTACTATGTAACCCAGGCCCGGTTCATAGTTTAACATTTACGAATTTACGATTAGGTGACAACTTATTATATCTATATGAGTTGCCATAATGCAAATGGAAAATCCCTATATATTACAGCATTTAGTTGCCTTTAATAGTGTAGCCTTAAATATCCTTTATCTAACGGCAACTAACGGCAACTAAATGCCTTATTCTAATAATATAATACCTCTGTCACTTCATTTAGGTAATAAGGTAACCTCCATGCTCCGGGCCGCTATTTCACGAAATACCGGCGCAGCTGTGTCACCGCCGCTTTTGCCGCCCTGCACCAGCACGGTGATGATATACCGTGGGCTGTCGGCAGGCACGTAACCGGTAAACCAGGCATCCACCTTATCATCGTCATACCCGTCTACCTGGGCTGAGCCCGTTTTACCAGCACTCCCAACACCTGGTAGAAAAGCTTTTTGCCCCACACCCGATTCAGTAACCCCGCGCAATAATGCCTGCAGTTGGACGGCCGTAGCAGGAGAAATCGCCTGTTCCGGCCGGCCGGCGCTATATTGCTGCACCAGGCGGCCACTGTGATCGCTCAAACCGGTTACCAAACGTGGTGTATAGTATATGCCGCCACTGGCTATAGTGTTCATCATCGCCGTTACCTGCACGGGCGTAACCAGCACCGGACCCTGGCCGACACTGCAGTTGGCCAAGCTATACGGCTCAGCAATCAGCGACAAATCCTGTCTGGTGTCAGCCGGTACAGGGTAACCGGTTATTTTTTGTTTATCCAGCCCAAGGATTGCGGCATATTTGATGATAGCATCGGCACCCAGTTGTTGCCCGATTTCCACAAAGGTAGGGTTACAGGACTCGGCAAAGGCCTGCTCAAAACTTATGAGGCCATGCCCTGCAGCGTTCCAGCAGCGTACCGGCCGGGCAGCAGCACCGGCGCAGTTAAAAACAGTGGCCGGTTGCACCAAGCCCTCTTCCAAGGCGGCTGCGGCCAGCACTACTTTAAAGATTGAGCCGGGCTGGAACAACGCTGTGCAGTGATTTACAAACAACTCCCCGGGCATTTCGTCTATCGTAGACACCGCCTGAAAAAACTCGGGATGATAGCCGGGCCGGCTGGCCATAGCCAGTATATCACCGGTACCTGCCTGCATCACCACCACCGCCCCGGTGGCAATTTGCTCATCCATGACGTCCTCCACAATGCGCTGTATGTTCCCGTCAATGGTAGTAACTACGTTCAGGCGACCGGGGTCACTGTCCGAGCTTTCCACCAACAGCCCCGGTCCTTCGATTACCCTGCCCAGGGCATCTACCGGCACCCTGGCCCAGCGCTTGGCCAGAGTTCCCTTCAGCTGCTGTTCATAGAAATACTCCAGGCCGGACTGGCCCACCCAGTCACCCAACAGATACGCCTTACTGCCCGCGCCTTGCATTTGCTCAAACTGCTCCCGGCTGGATATTTTACCAATGTGCCCGGTTATGTGCACAGCCAGCGGCTTATCGCTATAACGCTGGTATACCGGCAGTAAATATACCCCCGGCAAATCAGTATTTTGTAACTCTGCACAGGTGCCGGCACCCAGCGTTCTGTCAATATAAAAAGCGCCCCGCTGCGCCCGGTCTTTCAACTGGTTTACGTTAACATTTAAAATATCAGCCAGCTGCTGTAAACAGTGTTCTTTTTCATCCATCAGCGCGGGGATAACCGCCACTCGATTGGCATAGTAACCACCGGTCAGAGAAAGTCCCTGCCGGTCAGTTATTTCCCCCCGGGCAAATTGTTCCAGGGCTATTCCCTGGCTCCCTATTTGGAAGGCTTGCCGGGCATATTTATAGCCCTGGGCCAGCTGTATTTGATAAAGGTGAGCTAAAACCAGCCCAAAGGCCAGCACGATAAGCCAAAAGGAAGCTACCATACGGCGCCGGCGTTTCGGCAGCAAAAATAAAACCCCTTTCCAAGAAGCACCATTATTAATATGGTGACCCTTGGTACAGGGGTTTTATACATGTTCCGCCCGGCGCAGCAGCGACATTTGTGGTAACGGGCGCGGCCAGGGTAGGTATACCGTCTGGCGCGGGTGCGGTGCCGCTTCCAGGGAATTTCCTTCCAGATCAATAATCTCAGTTACTTCCAGGGCGAATGTTTCCCGCCCCGGGGTCAGAATTTCCAGCGTCTCCCCCCGCATAAACCGGTTGCGCTGCTCCAACAGCAGCACACTTCGCTGTTCGTCATAGCCCAGCACCACGCCCACAAATGTATACGGGCGCTGGTAGATGGAATAAACAGGCGGGGTTTCCCCCGGCCGGATGCCGGTTATAAAACCGGTGGTATATTCACGGTTGCTTACTTTGCTTATTTCCTCCAGCCATTCGGGTCGAACGCAATAATTATCCGGGTCTGCCCAGTAGGCGTCCAGCGCCTGGCGATAGACTCTAGTGATGGTGGCTACATAGTGAATGCTTTTCACCCGACCCTCAATTTTAAAGGACGTTACTCCGGCCTCAACCAGACCGGGTAGGTGTTCCAGCAGGCAGAGGTCCCGTGAACTCAGTATATAAGTACCCCGGTCGTCCTCCATGACCGGAAAATATTCCCCCGGTCTCTTTTCCTCCACCAGTTGGTATTTCCAGCGGCAGGACTGGGCACAATCTCCCTGGTTGGCGCCTCTGCCCGTCATGTAATTGCTCAGCAGGCAGCGCCCCGAGTAGGAAACACACATGGCCCCGTGCACAAAGACCTCCAATTCCACACCGGTATGGCTGCCTATGGTTTTAATTTCCTCCAGGCTAAGCTCTCGCGCCAGCACGATACGTTCTGCCCCCAACTCTTCCCATAACCGGGCGCTGCGCCAGTTGGTAGTATTGGCCTGGGTGCTGATATGTATCTTTAAGTTCGGTGCCAGTTCCCGCACCAGGGACAGCACTCCCGGGTCGGATACAATAACCGCGTCCACTCCCAGGCCGGCCAGTTCACTTATGTATGTGGGCAGGGCCTCTATATCGCGGTTATGAGCAAAAATATTCAAGGCAACGTAAACCCTTACCCCCTGGCTATGGGCATATTTCACCGCCCTGGCCATAGAGGTTAGGTCAAAGGTAGCCGCGGCCGTCCGCAGGCCAAACCCCGTACCCCCCAGGTAAACGGCATCGGCCCCGTAAGCTATGGCAAATTTAAGTTTTTCAGGGCTGCCCGCCGGTGCCAGTATTTCAGGTTTTATCAAACTGCCAACCAAACCATCATCCCCATTTTTTATTTACTGGTATTTTTGCACATTGGCATTGTGAGCGGCCAGTGAGCTGGAAAAGGCATGCGTACCATCGGGCTTGGCCACGTAATAAAGGTAATTGTTATTCTCAGGCTGGATAACCGCCAGCATCGAAGGCCAGCCGGGGTTGGCGATGGGGCCGGGAGGAAGCCCGTTGATCTTGTAAGTATTGTATGGTGAATCCACTTGTAAATCTTTATACAACAGCTTCTCTTTAGTCTCACCCAGGGCGTATTGCACTGTGGCGTCTATCTGCAGGGGCATGCCCAGCTGCAGCCGGTTGAAGATCACCCCGGCGATGCGGGGCCTTTCCGAGGCCACCCGTGCCTCCCGCTCCACCATGGAGGCAATAGTTACAGCTTCGTGCAGCGTCAGCCCCCTGGCTTCGGCCTGCCGGACATAGTCATGTTCCTCTATCACCTGGCCGAAATTTTTCAACATCATTTCCACAATTTTATCGACACCGGTTTGCGAGCCCAGGTAATAGGTGTCCGGGAAAAGATAACCCTCCAAACCCCACTGGCTTACGGGAACTTGCTGCAAAAAGACGGGCTGCCGTAAGCGGTCAAGGGCCTGCAAGAAAGCATCCCGGTCGGCAATCCCCTGCTGTTGTAATAAATCAGCTATTTGAACCACTGTATAGCCTTCGGGTATAGTTATTTTAATCCTGTCCGGCGGCCCCTTGGTTAGCATCCCGATAATTCCCGACACAGGCATGGCGGTGCTCAATTTATATACACCGGGCTTCATAGCCCCGTCCAACCCCTGTACCCGGGCATATAAACGAAAGGCCCTGGCGCTGCGAATTACACCTTCTTCCTCCAATATGGCGGCAATTTGGACTGTAGAAGCGTTTTGGGGCACTGACACTGAAATTTCCATCGCCTTTTGCACATTAACGGGCATTAAGGAGTTCCGCAGCACCAGCCCGCCCAGCAGCAGCAACAACGCAAGGACAACCAACATATTTACCGGGCGCCAAACAAATATATAATGTCTTCTTCTGTCACACTTACCTGTTAAATATTTATAAGACATACTACAGCCTTTCTGTTTTGTGCTTCACTTTGTTTTGTTACCGATTTTAGTAATATTATACACTATTCTATTAATGATACAGACTGGGTAAAATAAAGAAAAAATTACTTATCGGATCATAAGAGATTATCCTTTTCCCCTATGGCCGTTCAACTTTCAACTTTCAACACCCGGTACCAGCTAGATGGCACCGGGTCGGATACCCGGCCGGGTATTGCAACGGTCGCCGGATCAGGTACCGTTTCGGTTTCAGGCGGCGAGTCGTCGCACTCTATATCTTGATCATTACTGTTCACGGGTGGCTCCCCAAGATCATCTGAGTTGCCGTCATCGGATACCGATGGTGCCGGATCGACACCCTCACCCGAGTCCCCGTTGTCGGACACCGGCGGTGATGGTTCATCAGTTTCACCGGGGTTGACCGGAGTAACGGCACTGTCAGGCGGCACTACCACGGAAGGTTTAACCTGGCCGGTGCCCACCGCCACAATGCGGTTAACAGGGTGGTAATAACTTACCGGCAGCTGCTCAGTCACTTTTTCACCGTTTTTCCATACGTATCTGACTGTGTTTACTTTAAACCCATTGTTACCCTTTTGCTTGACCACCTGCTCCCCGGTTGCCAAATTAGGGTCTTTTTCATAGATGATTTGCTGCTTTATGGTTTCAGTCACCCAGCTGGCCACCTCCACCCGGGGGGCGGTCTCTACGTTGCCGTATATTTTAATGATCAAAGTGTTACCTTCCACCAGCGAGCTGATATAAATATAGTTTTCCTGATTGTTGACAAACCTGAAGTCAATGGCTCCATAAACCACGGTGGCGTCCTGTCCCATGGGCACATAGGCCACCGGCAGCGTGTGATTATTGCGCTCGGCTATCTTTAAATCGGCCAGCAGCACAGCATTGTAAAGCGTGGAGGAAACCTGGCAGACACCACCGCCCAGACCCTGAACAAGTTCGTTATTGACTATGACATTGGCATTTTTATAACCGGCCTCCGAGCTGCGCGGTCCCACCACCCGGTTAAATGAAAAATCTTCCCCGGGAGCCAGCAGCACCCCGTCCAGGGCGGCAGCGGCTACTTTGATATTGTATGTACGCCCCGCCTGCCCGGCATCAAATTGTGTGGCGTACCTGGCAATACGGCCGTTGATCTGCATAGCCTCTATGTCTTCGGTGGTGCGCTGGGGCTGAATAGTTAATAGCGGCAATTCCACCACACCAACCTCGTCGTCATTACTATCCCCTTCTTTTCCGGCTGCATCCTTCATCAATTCGCTAACTTCCCTCTCCAGCGCGTCAAAGTCTATACTGGTGCCTGATTGGGCGGGTACTATTTCAACCTGATCAGCAGGGGTGATCCGAAAGCCTGCATTGACCGGTTCTACGATTATATCGCCCGCTTCGGCCACGGTCTTTTTTTCCAGCACACCCCGGTCAACAGACATTTCAGGCTCAATATGCCTGCCCTCATGTTTTACCTGGCGCTGCTCACGCCACTGGTTAATGATTGAGCCGGTGTGTCCGAGGGCTACCGCTTTTTGCAGCGTTTTTTCCACATCCAGCGCTATCCCCAGTGATCCGGCTTCCATAGTCCAGGTATTGTCCGCGTGCTTGAGGACTACCGGGGTATTAGCCAGTTTTTCCTCCATTGAAGCTAATTGTTCACGGGCCTGTTCCCGGGTCAGCCCGCCCAGGTTTAGACTACCCGCATATACACCGGGAATAATTTTATTGTTCACTGCAAAGGAAGCGCCCGAAAAGCTGAACATGACGCCGGCCACAATCAAAACAATGGCACCTATTAATAAAATAATTCGACGCACCGGATAGCCTCCCTTTTAAAAAAATAATAAAGCTGGCTACGAATGTTATTATTCGTCCAGCTTTATAGCTATTGATTATTGAAATTAATGGTCATCCTCATCTGCTTCCAATACCTCCATGCAGGCGTCTCTAACCTTTTCCCATTCATCATCATCAATTTCCACCAGTATATCTTCGCCGTCTTCGTCCTGTTCTATTTTTAAAACAAACGCGTCCCCGTCACCTTCGTCGTCCGGGTCCTCTACATCTTCCTCATCATCTATCAGGGGTACCACAATAGCGTATCTGTTTCCATCCAATTCTACGATATCATAAATCATAACATCGTGCTCGTTGTTTTCCTCATCAACTATAGTAATAATTTCATCCTGTTCAGGCAAATAATTCACCTCTTTCCATAAGTTAGGGCTATTCTATATAAAAAAATGAAAAATGTCAATAAAACGACTGTTATTATTGATTACTATAAATTACTATGCCCGTTCACACCGGCGTTATGCTCATTATCAACAGAATTTAAATCACTGGACGGACAATATATTCTTTATCACCCGGCGTGGGCGTCCAGATACCCCTGCAGTATTATGGAGGCGGCCATTTTATCAATTACTTTACGGCGTTTGGATCTGCTCACATCCGCACTGATCAGCAGGCGCTCCGCTGCCACAGTGCTGAGCCGTTCATCCCATGTTTCTACAGGCAGTCCCAGGTGGCGGTGTACTTGATCCGCAAATGCCAGCACCTTTGCCCCCTGGGCACCGGTGGTGCCATCCATATTACGGGGTAATCCCACCACTATTTTTTCCACTTCATATTTTTGCGCTATTGCCTTTATTTTATCCAGGTCTTTTTCCAAACCCGCCTGGCGAACTATCGTATCAACACCCTGGGCCGTCCAGCCCAAAAGGTCGCTGACAGCAATGCCTATTTTTCTATCGCCAAAATCTATGCCCATAATGCGCAAGTTTTATTCAACCTTTCATAAGCAAAATAGCATGCCGACACTGGCATCACTGTCAATCATCAAATCACTTTGATGCAAAAATCAGGGCATACTGATGCGCAGTAACCGCACAATCTACATAGCTCCATGTTTACCCGGGCCCGTCCATCCACAATGGCCAGCGCCCCGGCAGTACACCTTTCCACACACTGGCCGCAGCCCCGGCAGTAATCCTCCACGTGCAGCCGGCGTTTTTTTCCTTTCAGCTGCTCTACCAGTTTCTGATCGGGCATGATACCTGAAAACTTGCTGACATTATATTTAATTTCCTCCGGGGACTGCATACCTACGGCCACCGCGGTCAGCCCGGGCACAGCCAGTATAAAATCCATGGCGCTATCCATTTCAGGTATCAAATGACCGCCCCCCAAACATTTCATGCCGTAAATACCTTTGCCCATCATAGCGGCAAAGGCAATGGCATCCAGCATATCCCTAGCCCCGCCATCGGCAATGCCGATGCCGGAACGGTTGATCAGGGGATGGATAATATCAAACTCCGGAATGGACGCGGCGGCCCGCACCCCCGCCACGTAATGGGTAGAGATGCCGATGGCTCTGACCAGTCCCTTTTCCCTGGCCTTAACCAGGTATTCTACCGCCTCCCAGTGCCCCTTGATGGTAAAAAGTGATTCCTGTTCATGCAATAAGAAAATATCCACGTAATCCCGGCCCAGTTCCTTAAGGCATTTATACAGGCTTTTTTGCATTTCCGGCCCGGTGGGCGCGTATGATTTGGACGCCACAACCGCATCCGGAAAGCCCCGTATAGCCTCTTTAATATAGGGGTAGCAGCCGTATATTTCAGCGGTGTCCATAAAGTTAACCCCTAATTCCAGAGCCTGGCGTATGAGCCCGGCACCGGCTTCAACATCCAAACCCCTTTGCAAAGGTCCTATGGTCAGGGTGCCGAAGCAAAGCCGGGATACTGTTATTTCAGTATTACCCAGTTTTTTGTACTGCAATGTTACACGTACTCTCTTTCGTAGCTCTTAAGAAGCCAGATATTTTTTAACCAGTTCCTCAAGCAATTCATCCCGCTCCAATTGCCGAATTAAACTCCTGGCATTGTTGTGGCTGGTTATATATGCAGGATCACCTGACAATAAATACCCTACAAGCTGGTTGATAGGATTGTATCCCTTTTCCTTGAGCGCTGCATAAACCTGGAGCAGGATTTCCCTGGCTTTGTTTTCTTCAGCCTGGACCTTGAACATGACGGTATGCTCAGTTGATTCCCTAGACATAAGAAATACCCCCCAAAATATTTACCCAAACCGTATTGTAAAGTTGGCAGGGTATACTTTTATTATAATGTCGCCCGATATATAAAAGCAAATAATGGTTTTAAATTTCTTGCTTACCGGCCATTAATTGGCCGCCTGCTTGGTTACCAATGCATACACTTTTTCCAGTGCATTATCCAGTCCGGCGGGATCCTTGCCCCCGGCCTGGGCCATGTCCGGCCTGCCGCCACCGCCACCACCGACCAGGGGGGCGATTTCTTTGAGTATTTTGCCGGCGTGCAATCCCCGTTTCACCAGGTCCTTACTTACTCCCGCCACCAGGTTAACCTTGCTCGTGGCCGCAGCACCCAGTACAATAACCCCGGAACCCATTTTATCCCTTAACAAATCCAGCATGGCCCGCAGGCTGTCCATGTCGGAAGCATTGGAACGGGCCGACAGTACTTTAATACCTTCCACCTCTTTGGCGGCATCCAGTATGCTTTGCACCTCATAACGGGCCAAGCGCGCCCGCAGTGTCTCAGTTTCCTTTTCCATGCTGCGCAAATCCTGCACCAGCGTTTCCACCCGGTGTACCAGTTCATTGGCCGGTGCCTTTACCGCCCGGGCAATCAGGTTAAGCTGCTCCTCTTTGGCCCGCAGGTAGTCCATAGCACCCTGACCGGTGACCGCCTCCACCCGGCGCAAACCCGAACCAACGCTGCTCTCGCCCAGCAGTTTGAACATACCCACCTCGGCGGTGGATGCAACGTGGGTACCGCCACACAGTTCCAGGCTAAAGTCCCCCATTTTTACCACCCTGACCCTGTCCCCGTATTTTTCATCAAACAAAGCCATGGCTCCCATTGCCCTGGCCTCATCCAAGGTGGACTCCACAGTTTGTACCTTTAAATTATTTAAAATGGCTTCGTTAACCATTTGTTCCACCCGTTCCAGCTCATCAGGGGCAATGGCGGCGAAATGGGTAAAGTCAAACCGCATCCGGTCCGGGGCCACCAGTGATCCCGCCTGGTTAACATGCTCACCCAGCACCTCTTTGAGGGCTTTATGCAACAGGTGGGTGGCCGAGTGATTGCGGGCGATATTCATGCGCCGCCTGGCGTCAACCTGCACCGTAGTTTTATCATTGACCCGAATAATTCCGCCGAGTACCCGTCCCCGGTGCAGGTGCAGTCCTTCCACCGGCCTGGTCACCATTTCAACAGCCACCTCGGTGCTCTCCGCGTTTATCCTGGCATGGTCGCTCACCTGGCCGCCGGATTCAGCGTAGCAGGGGGTAATATCCAGTACCAGTTCAACCTCCTGGCCGGCCTCGGCCTGCTCCACCTGGCGGTCATCAACAAAGATTGCCTTAATAATGGATTTGCTGGACAGGGTTTCATAGCCGACAAATACCGTCTCGCCGGTCTGTTCCAGTAATTTTTTCAAATGGGCAGCCTTTTCGGATATATACTCGGTTTCCTGCCGGGCACTGCGGGCCCGGTTGCGCTGCTGCTCCATGGCCCTGGTAAAACCTTCCTGATCAACCACCAGGTCATTTTCCCCGGCGATTTCCTCGGTTAATTCCAGGGGGAAGCCATAGGTATCGTACAGCCGGAAAGCTTGCTCACCATCAATGTAATTCCGTCCTGCCTGCCTAGCTTCCTGGATGAGCCTGCTGAGCATATCTGTGCCTTGAGCCAGGGTTTCCCCAAACCTTTCCTCTTCGGTTCTGATCACCCTGGTGACCAGCTCCCGGTTTTTCACTAAATCTTGATAGGTGTCGCCCATTTTATCGATAACCGCTCCGGCCACCCGGTACAGAAAGGGTTCAGCCACGCCAAGCACCCGGCCAAAGCGCACGGCCCGGCGCAGCAACCGGCGCAGCACGTAACCCCGGCCCTCATTGGAGGGCAAAGCGCCATCGGAAATAGCAAAGGACACCGCCCGGGAATGGTCGGCTATCACCTTTAGCGCCAGGTCGATGTCATCGCTGGAACCATAGCGATTGCCGGTCAGTTCCCCGGTAAAATCCATAATATCCCGCAGCAGGTCGGTATCAAAATTAGTTTTTACATTTTGCAGCACCGAGGCCACCCGTTCCAAGCCCATGCCGGTGTCGATACCTTTATTTTGCAGAGTTGTGTAGTTGCCCTCTTCATCACGGAAAAACTGGATAAACACCAGGTTCCATATTTCCAGGTAACGGTCGCAATCACAGCCTACGGCGCAATCGGGGGAACCGCAGCCCCGTTCATTACCCTGGTCATAGTAAATCTCAGAGCACGGGCCGCAAGGGCCCACCCCTATTTCCCAAAAGTTAGTGTCTTTGCCCATGCGTACAATCCTGTTTTCCGGGATGCCCACATCTTCGCGCCAAATTCCATAGGCTTCATCATCATCTTCGTATATGGTTATCCATAGTTTTTCAGCCGCCAGCCCCAGGTGTTCCGTAACAAACTCCCAGGCCCAGTTGATGGCTTCCTTCTTAAAGTAATCGCCAAAGGAAAAGTTACCCAGCATTTCAAAAAAGGTATGGTGCCGGGCAGTGCGCCCTACCACATCTATATCGGGTGTGCGCAAACATTTTTGACAGGTGGTGGCCCGGGTCACTTCAGGCTTGGCCGCGCCGGTGAAATAAGGTTTAAAGGGCACCATTCCCGCCGCTGTCCACAAAATACTGGGGTCATTATGGGGAATTAAAGATGCGCTGGGTAATATTTTGTGGCCTTTGCTTTCGAAAAATTTAAGATACTTTTCTCTTATTTCTTTGCCCGTCAAAGTAATACCCCCTCGAATTGCATGTTGTTAATAATATCGGGTAGCAAAAAAGCCTTCCTTCCCCGGCCAGGGACGGAAAGGCTCCGCAATACCACCCTGATTAACAATTTCCCGGCACTGGGAAATTGTGCTCTATCAAAACAATAACGCTGTTTGGCGGCGAAATTTAAGTTATTTCAATCTCGCATGGCAGGAAAGGGATTTTTTGCAGCGTGCACGGTGCTTGGATTCGCCCTTTTCCCATATTTTTACGGTATTGATATGCGCTATAATTATACAAAATTAGCACAAATCATGTCAAGAAGTGCAGCCTATTGGTATAGTCATTGCACTACGAATTATATTCTGGCCAGAGTCTTTCCATGGCAAAAAGAGTAATGACCCTTAAAACAGCAGCTACGGGCACGGCTAAAATTAAACCGGTGAGCCCGAAAAGCTGCCCCCCGGCCAGCAGCACAAGAATTACAAACAACGGGTGCAACCCCACCCGGTCCCCCAGTATTTTGGGAGAAATAATACTGGCCTCAACCTGCTGTATCACCACAAAGGCAATGATTACCTTTATTACCATCCACTTGGAAACCAGCATGGCCAGGGCGATAGCGGGTATGGCTCCGATAAAGGGGCCAAAGTAGGGAATCACATTGGTAATACCGGCGAATATGCCGAGCATCAGTGCAAATTCCATATTAAAAAAGGCCATGGCCAGGCCGGTCATAACACCTGTAATTACACTCACCAGCAAGTAACCCCGGATAAAACTGTCCACCACCCGGCTAACTTTACCGCCCAGGTCCAGCACATCCTCCCTCCACCGGGACGGGATGAACAGGGCTGCCCGCTCGGTGAACATTTCCACATCCTTGAGCAAATAGTAGGCGAAAATCGGGGCCAGGATAATGTTAAAAACATAACCGGCCAGGCCGATGATTATTTGCACCACTTGTTCCGCCATTTGCACCAGCATTTGTTCCAACCAGGTAATGCGCTCGTCTATGATTCGGCGCACGGCATCGGGAATACCGGCCCGGGCATACTCAACCTGCAGCGATGCCGTAAATTCCTGTACCTGAGTGGTATAGCCGGGCACCACATCCACGATCATATATAGCTGAGCGATAATATGCGGCATACCATGCAATACCAGTCCCGCCACTATAATGAGCATTGCGACATAAATAATTAATATGGAAGTAGTCCGGGATGTACCCCGGCTCTCCACCATGCGCACTAGAGGGTGTAAAAGATAAGCCAGTACCACCGCCAGCAGAAGCGACAAAAAGATGCCCCGGATCAGGTAAATAAAGTACAGTAGCATAACCACCAGCAGCAATTGTAAAACCACTTTAAAATTTGGTTTTTTGTGCCACCATGACATACCGTCACCACCCAACAAAAAAGTGAGGATTGATTTTCCCCACTTTTATTGCTCGCTCATTTCCTTTTGATCAAACCACTTACGGTGCGGGATACTTCCTTTATCATACGGTCGGTAGTCCGGCGAGGATATCTCCGCCGGATTTTACTCAGGTCAAACATACTGGCATTAAACTTACTGGCTGGCTTGCGCTGCGGTGATTTGATCATTGACATAACAGCGCCTAAAACACTACCGGTGATCAAACCACGCCAAAAACCACGCTGCATAAATTTTCACCCCCCATAATTATAGACCGTTACAGGAGCATTTCGTTTTGGGGATCAAAGGCCACCAGGCTACCGTCCTCCGCTACCTCGTAGATACTGACCCCTTCTTTATTCATGCGGTATTCCACACAGCAATCCCAGCAATAATACTGGTCCACACCCACCTTGCCGGTGGCTTTACCGCCGCATACCGGGCAGTGCAAACTATCGCCTCCTATAAAATCTCCGTAATTTAATTATGCCCATTTCTTTTAAATAAAATGCCCGGTGATTGATGATTTTCAAAGCAAAAACCCGGCGCCTAACTGGTGCCGGGTGTTGAAAGGTTGAAAGTTGAAAGGTTGAAAGTCGAAAGTTGAACGGTCATAGAAGGAAATGGATAATGTGCTGCCTTCGCGCAGCTACCCAATAGTTAACTTTTACCGTAGTAATTGCTAAGTTCCGCACTGATTACCCGCTATCTTTATACGCTGTCTTTATAGCAATCGTGATGCAACGCGAAATGAGGGTTTAATAAGCACAGTATACATCTGATTATTCAGATATTGCAGTTAGTTTAGGAAAGTTTAAGCCTGACCCCAAAATGGTACCTCCGCCCAGCAGGTAGTCATCGCGGTAGAATACCACGGCCTGGCCCGGTGTGATGGCCCGCTGGGGGGTGGCAAAGTCCACTTGCACCCGGCCGCCCGGCAAGGGAGTGATAGTAGCGGGGGCGGGTTTGCCGTTGTAGCGGATTTGGGCCTGCACTTGCTCGGGGCCCGTTATGCCGGCTATGGATACGAAATTCAAGTCATCAGCCACCAGGGTTGCTCTATCAAGTGCCTCCTCCGGGCCCACTATCACGGCGTTGCGGGAGGGGTCGATATCCACCACGTATACCCGCTCGCCCATGGCCAGACCCAGACCCCGGCGCTGGCCGATGGTATAATAGGCAATGCCCTCATGCCTGCCCACCTCCCGGCCTGCCAGATCAAGAAAAGGACCGGGCTTTATGGCGCCGGCGTCCACATTTTCACGCAAAAAGTTGCGGTAGTTGTTGTCGGGCACAAAGCAAATCTCCTGGCTTTCGGGCTTATCGGCCACTTTCAGGCCTCGCTCGGCGGCCATGCTGCGCACCTCGTCTTTGGTGTATGCGCCCAGCGGCATCAGTGTGTGGGCCAGCTGCTGCTGAGTCAGGTTATAAAGAAAATAGGTTTGATCCTTGCGGGGATCCCGGGCTTTTTTTACAGTATAGCGGCCGGTACTCTCCTCGTGTCCGATCAGAGCATAATGCCCCGTAGCCAGGTAATCGGCACCCAGAGCCAGGGCTTTTTTCAGCAGCGACTCAAACTTGATTATACGGTTGCATACTATACACGGATTGGGTGTTCTACCAATCAGGTACTCCCGGCAAAAGTTTTCCACCACCGATTGCCGGAATAAATCATAAAAGTTAAGCACGTAATAAGGTATATCCAGTTTATTGGCCACAGCCCGGGCGTCTTCCACCGCGGCCAGCGAGCAGCAGCCCACAAAATCCCCGGCCACTTCGGTGCGACCGGGGTCCCATATCTGCATGGTGGCACCAATAACCTCATAACCCTGTTCAATTAAAATAGCGGCGGTGACAGAGCTGTCCACGCCGCCGCTCATGGCCACTAGTACCATTTTCTTTTCGTTACCCAAGGTATCACCTGCAATTTATTTTTGCTTGCTCCGGTAATCTTCAATAGCGGCATGCAGAGCGTCCGCTGCCAGATTGGAACAGTGCAATTTCTTTGGGGGAAGACCGCCCAGGGCCTCAGCCACAGCTTTATTGCTCAGCTGCAGCGCTTCCTCAATAGTTTTGCCTTTAGCCATTTCCGTAACCATGCTGCTGGTGGCAATGGCGGCCCCGCAGCCAAATGTTTTAAATTTAATATCGGTTATCACTTCATTGTCAATTTTGAGGTATATTTTCATAATATCCCCGCAGGTGGGGTTACCAACCTGCCCTACTCCGTTGGCATCGGAAATTTCGCCCACATTGCGCGGATTCTCAAAATGATCCATAACCTTATCGGTGTACATACCCCGCATCCTCCCCAAATATTTTTCACCGGCGGTAAAACCTTTATACCCGGTTAAGTGTTATTTTATCGCCAACATTGATGACATGATTAAGTAACATACATCAGCACTACCTTTATCTGTGGCAGGAACTGCTGACTTTGCAGGCCGCGCAACTGCTCTCCATGGCAAATTCGTTTTCCTGATCCAGCGGCGACATGGCCCGCAGGCGCTCCACTATGGGCGGCATTATTTCCATAAAGTAATCGATATCCTCTGCCGTGTTATCCCTACCCAAAGTTATCCGAATGGAACCGTGGGCCATTTCATGGGGAATACCCATGGCCAATAGCACGTGGGATGGCTCCAGGGAACCCGAAGTACAGGCCGACCCGCTGGATGCCGCAATACCCTTCATATCCAGGCTGAGCAGCATGGACTCACCCTCGATAAACTCAAAGCAAAAACTGGCATGGTTAGGCAGACGCCGGGTGGGATGACCAGTCAACCGCACATTAGGAATCTTGTCCATAACCTCCTTAATCAACTTGTCCCTCAAACCGGCCAAGTAAACCGATTCCTTTTCCAAATCCTGCACAGCCAGTTCACAGGCTTTACCCAGAGCAATGATACCGGACACATTCTCGGTACCGGCCCTGCGCAGCCTTTCCTGGGCGCCGCCATGGAACAGAGACTGTCTCCAACGGGTGCCTTTGCGAATATACAACGCACCCACACCTTTGGGACCGTATATTTTATGCCCGCTAATGGAAAGTAAATCCACGCCCAGCTCATCCACGTTGACCGGGATTTTACCCATGCTTTGCACAGCATCGGTATGGAAAGGAATACCCTTTTCCCGGGCCAGCGCGGCCAGTTCTTTAATGGGTTGAATAGTGCCCACTTCGTTGTTGGCATGCATAATGGAGATTAATATTGTTTTATCTGTAATGGCGTTAGCCAGGTCTTCCACGCTGACCATGCCGTATTTATCCACCGGCAAAATGGTAACAGTGAAACCCTGTTTACCCAGTGCCTTAAATGTGTTGATTACAGCGTGGTGCTCCACGGCAGAGGTAATGATATGGTTGCCGCGGTTTTTGCTGATCATGGCTACGCCATGGATAGCCATATTATCAGACTCGGTACCACCGCTGGTAAAAACGATTTCCTCGGGCCTTGCACCGATGGCACCTGCCACCTTCTCCCTGGCTTCCTCCAGCGCCTTGCGCACCTGGCGCCCGAAGTAATGCAAACTGGTGGGGTTACCAAAATTATCCTTTAGATAATCCAGCATTACCTCTACAACTTCCGGGCGAACCGGCGTTGTAGCACTATGGTCGAAGTATACTCTGCGCACCGCTATATTTCCTCCTTTTGGCTTTATTACATTAGTTCTTGGGCATTTTTATTACTTAAGTTCTCGGCATCGCGCAACATGTCAGCCAGGCTGATGGAATCCATTACCTCGGCCAGTCTGTCCCGCACCTTGGTCCAGACCACTCTGGTAATACAGAATTCAGCCTGGTCGCATTCCGCCGGCTCAACTTCACTGACACAATCAACCGGCGCAATGGGTCCCTCCATGGCCCTTATTATATCACCCACTGTTATGCTGCCCGGATCCCTGGCCAGTATATAACCGCCCTGGGCCCCGCGCACACTCTTAACCAGGCCGGCCTTGCGCAAAATAGCAATTAATTGTTCCAGGTAATTGTCCGATATATTTTGACGCTCGGCCACCGTTTTCAGCGGGATGGGTTCGGATCCATAATGCTCTGCCAGGTCAAACATGGCCTTCAGCCCGTAATGCCCTCGTGTGGACAGGCGCAATTTCCCACCCCCCATTAATTCGCACCATTTAACTCGGAATTATTTTAAAGATATCTTAGCATTCCGATCGGAATTTGTCAATAACGGGGTCAGACTTAAACTTTCCTAAACTTTCAACCTTTCAACACCCGGCACCATTTTTGATGTCTTGCAACCGCTGCCATAATGCCTTTTCCCGTTCCTGCTCCGACGGCCGGTAAAATTGTGCATTCCGCATATTATCCGGCAGATACTGCTGCTTTACCCAATGGTTATCGTAATCGTGCGGGTAAAGATATTCCCGCCCGTGCCCTAATTTTTTAGCTCCGCTATAACTGGTGTCCCGCAGGTGCAGGGGTACCGGGCCGGCCTTTTCATGGCGCACCGCCTGCAGCGCGGCTTCAATACCCAAATAAGCAGCGTTACTTTTGGGTGCCATGGCAATATATAAGGCAGCCTCGGCCAGTATAATCCGGGCCTCGGGCATACCGACCCGCTCCACAGCCTGGGCCGCTGCGGCGGCCACCACCAGGGCCTGGGGATCGGCCAAGCCAATATCCTCTGCAGCGTGGATCATGATGCGGCGGGCGATAAAGGCAGGGTCATCACCGGCATATAACAGCCGGGCCAGCCAGTACAAAGTGGCCTGGGGATCTGATCCCCGCATGCTTTTAATAAACGCAGACGTAACATCATAGTGTTCATCGGCCCTGTTAAACTGGATCACCCGGTTCTGGCAAACACCCTGTACCACTTCACTCGTTATCCGCCGCTGCCCATCTTCGCCGGGCGGGGTGGTCAGCACGGCCATCTCCAGTACATTTAACGCTGCCCTGGCGTCACCGTTGGCAAACCCGACGATCATTTGCATTACATCACCGGGCAGGTCCACCCGGTAGCCGCCCAGACCCCGCTCCTCATCCGCCAGTGCCCGGCGCACAATGCTAGCCAGCGCCTTAGGGGACAGCGGCTCCAGCCGGTAAAGCAAAGAGCGGGAAAGCAGCGGGCGATTAACCGCAAACATGGGATTTTCGGTAGTGGAACCGATGAGAATAACTATGCCATCCTCCACAAAAGGCAGAAGTGCATCCTGCTGTGCCTTGTTGAAGCGGTGGATTTCATCAATAAAAAGCACGGTGCGCCGGCCATACAAAGCCAGGCGGTCCCGGGCCTGGTCCACTACTTTGCGAATGTCCGCCACCCCGGCCATAACAGCGTTTATTTTTTCAAAATGCGCACTGGTCATACCAGCAATGATATGTGCCAAAGTGGTCTTTCCGGTGCCCGGCGGGCCGAAAAATATCAGTGATTGTAAACCGTCATTTTTAATCAGCTGCCTTAACGGCCGCCCGGCACCCACTAAACTGCCCTGTTCCTCAAATTCTTCCAGCGTACGGGGCCGCATGCGCACGGCCAGAGGTGCCGTGCGGCTCATTTGACGGCGCGCGGCTTGTTGGAACATATCTTCCACAATTACACCCCCATTAAAAAAGCCAGGAACATCCCGTCCCTGGCTCGCTCGGTTATTTAATTATATATGCTTGTCAAGTATGGCCTGTAATTCCTTTTTGGTCCTAAATCCTACAATTCTTTCCACTTCGTTACCACCCTTAAATACTATTAAAGTGGGTATACTTACCACGCTATAGCTGGAGGGAATGGACTTGCTTTCATCAACATTTAACTTGGCTATCTGGACCTTGCCCTCATATTCAGCCGCTATTTCCTCAACTACAGGGGCGATCATTTTACAAGGCCCGCACCACTCGGCCCAAAAATCCACCAGCACAGGTGTTTCAGCATTATTAACAAAGTCCCTGAAATTAGCCTCCCCTAGAATGCTAATTTTTTCACTGGCCACTGGCATCTCTCCTTTAACTTTATTATCTGTATCTTTAATTTTCGACCACCAAGCATATCAGTATTATATGTAAATCTTTACTTTATATATGCTAACATGTCCATATAAAATATAATATCTGTCCGGTGAAAAAATGTCAATTCAAACAACGGGAAAAACATCCAAACCCAGCAATTTGTCGGTAACAAAA
>JGI2924J29684_1077824_pt1 | contig 23067 bp, 22 predicted proteins | sample BenlonsequencITS_FD_29684 | JGI IMG/M metagenome (IMG submission 29684)
GGAGCCATAGGCGCCGCGAAGGCGCCCTCGGCTCGCCGCGCAAGGATGTATGGCTTTGCGCGGACCCGCGACTATCGCGGCAAGATCGCTTCAAGCTGCGTCGCTGTTAACGGCGCTGACGCGAAAGCGACCAACCAATTGATGTAGCTTGCCGGCCGTATGGCGCACCCGTTCGGCACTGCCCTGCAGCACGCCCAAGGTCTGCCCCATTTCGCTGGAGGCCTGCTCGACACCTCGGATGGTCTGGCCGTAATGCAGGCTGCGCTCGTTCAAACCCTTGATGATCTCGAACATGCGCTCGACTGTCTGGTGCAGATGCACGTTTTCCGACGACGCCTCCTCGGTCAGGCGTAGGCTGCGGTCGACGTTCTGCACGCCACCTTCCATGAACGACACCGCCTGGCGCGTCTCGCCCTGCAGACTCTCGACCTTGGTGCGAATGTCCTCCGCGGCCTTGGCCGTGCGCTGCGCCAGCGAGCGCACCTCGCCCGCCACCACCGCGAAACCGCGGCCATGATCCCCCGCACGAGCAGCTTCGATTGCCGCATTCAGCGCCAGCAGATTGGTCTGCGTAGTGATGTCGCTGATCAGCCCGACGATCTCATCGATCTCGCCCATGCGGCTGTCGAGCAGTTGCACGCTCTGCGCCGAGCGCTGCACCACATCACGGATCGATTCAGTACCGTTGCGCACGGTGTCGAAACGCTCGCGGGCGCACTGCATCACCTCGTCCATCGCCGCCTTCATTTCTTCGGCGGTCATCGAGGCCTGCTGGATCTCTCCAAGCTGCTCCTCTACCAGCAACAGCAGTTGATGGATGGACTCGGCTACTTCACCGGTGGTCTGCCCTGCCTCGCTGCTGCGGGCGAGCATCAGCTCGTTATCATGCCGCACATGCCTGGAGACCTGGATCACCTGCCCCACTACACCATCCAGGCTGTCGATAAAGCTGTTGATCCAGCGCCCCATGTCGCCACTCTCGTCGTGTCGCATGGTACTGCTGTCGACTCGCTGACGCAGGCTGCCCTCGCCTTCGGCAAGCGTGCGGATCACTTCGGTCATTTCCTGCATACGCGCCGCCAGGCGTTTGGGCCCGAAAGACGCGAAGGACCAGGCGCCCAGTATGAGTAGCAGGCCGTTGAGCAGATTAAGCGCTGTATGCGACAGCCCACTGTACTCCTGCAACAGACCACCGATGATGAACAGCGTGGTCACGGTGCACAGGTACGTTTTCATCAACCCGACGCTCAATGAGCGGCGTCGATAGACCTCCTCCAGGTCGGCCTCGCACATCATGCCCCAGCGATCCGGCGAACCCGGCAACTGAAAGGTCACGCCCTTGCCGATCACCGGAATATGGCGGTAATCCGAGTAGCCGGGATAGGTGACGAACAGATTCGAGCCGTTGGCGATGGTTTCCCGTACTCCCGGATGCAGTTGCCCGGTGGCGGGATCAGTGAAACGCAGTTCAAGTTCGGTGTGCTGCTGCACACGCACCGCGCCCCAACGGGTATGCACGCCGCTCTTGAGGTTCTCGCCGTGGCTGAAAGTGGCATCTTCGAAACGCGAGCGCGACAGCGCCGTGCCGGCCTGAACGGTGCGGTCGAAACGTGAATCGACCATGAACAGATAGTTGTCGCCGGACTCCGGATAAATATGACCGGCTTCGCGCTGGATCAGGTCGCCGATGACATCGTTGGGAACTCGCGCGCAGATGCAGCCCAAACGCTTTCCGCCGACCTGCACCGGCTGATAGAACATCAGGGTCACTGCATCATGAAAGCGCGATGTGCTGGCACCCAGACGCAGGGTCAGCGGGTCGCGATAGGGGCCATGCAGAAATGGCTCGCCCAGGCCGCGGGCCACTGCCCCGCCATCGAGATCTTGCTGCCCGACGTGAGCCGCACAGGTGGAGGCCAGCACACGGCCTTGCGGATCGATAACGAACAGCTCGGACAGATCGGGCAACTGGGCGTGCTTCTTTTCCAGCAGGTCGGCATCCGCATGGGCCAGCCCTTCACCCAGGTTCGAGGCGAGGTCCGCCAGATGCTCCCAGTGTGCACTAACCCAGTTCTGCAGTATGCGCACACGGGACTGCGCGATACCCTCGAAAACCTGCTCCACGGCGGAATAGGCACCGCGGTTGAGCCAACAGGACCAGCGCATTCGTAGCTTGCCGGTAGGCCCCAGCCAAGGCAGCCAGTGACGTTCGCTTACGGAAAGATGCATCTGATGGCTTTGGAGTTTCAGCACTGAGCGTTCCTTACTGCGGTGAGAGCATGCTGGCCAATAGCAATTAGCAGACCAGCCTGCAGCTCTACGCACCAGAAAGGCTCACGAGCCGACCCGAGTCAGCGTTATCGCTGATCACCAGCGCCAACGCCGGAACGCGCTGGCGTGCCGCTGCAACCAAGACCTGGCGGCTGCGGTTGCAGCAGACGCACCGATAGAGCTCATCCTGAATACCGCAGGCGCACCCGCGCACCGCAACGGGGCACCGCTTAGCTGGCCGGGCGCAACGCCGCGATCAGCGAGTCCAAGGTGTACCCGAGACGCGACGCCAGGGCTTCGGCTCGCAGACGCAATCCATTCACGTCCAGCTGCTGGTCGAGGTCGGCCGGCACCAGCAGGACCACGTTGCCCTCCTTCACCGGGCATTCCCAGTAGTGCCGGTGATACAGACCACGCAGCAGCGCAGCCCCCAGCGGGCGGTCGTCGTCGGTGCCCCACTGATTGATGATCAGCCAGCCACCCGGATTGAGTTTTTCCTGGCAGCGCTTGAGGAACGACCAGGCCAGATGCGCGGCATCCGGTCCGGCATCGTTGTACAGATCGACGAAGATCAGATCGGAACTCTCGGCGGTATCCAGCAACTCGGTGGCATCGCCGATGCGGATATACAGCCGCGAGTCGTTCTGCAAGCCGAGGTACTGCATCGCAAGCTCCGGCACCGCTGGCCGCAGCTCAATGACCTCGACGTCTTCCAGCGGCAGGAACTGCAGACAGGCCTGGGTCAGGTTGCCGGCACCAAGCCCTAGAAACAGTGCGGTTTCCGGCTCTGCATGACACAGCCCACCGAGCAGCATCGCGCGGGTGTAATCGTATTCGAGCCAGGCAGGATCGGCGGTGAATACGCAGCTCTGTTCGACCGCCGCGCCAAACTCGAGAAAACGGTAGTCGCCCACCTCGAGTACGCGAATCAGCCCGAAAGCGTCATGCACTTCGGCGAGCAGACGTTCCTCTTTGTCCATCAATGTGCTCCGCAGCTATCCGATCACCAGCGTGTCGGCGAACGCATCTTACGCAGCCCCATAGGCCATCGCTATCTCCGGGGTCCGGGCGCTTCAGGTAAAATCGCCGCACTTTTATCAGTTGGAACGATCATGAACGACGCCTGGAGCCCCGATAGCTGGAGAAGCAAGCCGATCCAGCAGCAGCCCGAATACCCGGATGCCGAACACCTCTCGCGCGTTGAACGCACCCTGGCCGGCTTGCCACCGCTGGTCTTCGCCGGCGAAGCACGGGAGCTGAGACGGCAGTTCGCCGAGGTGACCCAGGGCCGCGCGTTCCTGTTGCAGGGCGGCGATTGCGCCGAGAGTTTCGCCGAATTCTCGGCCACCAAGATTCGCGACACCTTCAAGGTGCTGCTGCAGATGGCGATCGTCATGACCTTCGCGGCCGGCTGTCCGGTGGTCAAGGTAGGGCGCATGGCCGGCCAGTTCGCCAAGCCCCGCTCGGCCGGTGACGAAACCGTCGATGGCGTGACGCTGCCGGCTTACCGGGGCGATATCGTCAATGGCATCGACTTCAACGCGCAAAGTCGCGTGCCGGACCCGGAGCGTCTGCTGCAGGCCTACCATCAGTCCACCTCCAGCCTGAACCTGCTACGCGCATTCGCCCAGGGCGGTTTCGCCGACCTGCACCAGGTGCATCAGTGGAACCTGGACTTCATCGCCAACTCCCTGCTGGCCGAGAAGTACCACCAGCTCGGCGCACGCATCGACGAAACGCTTAAATTCATGCGCGCATGCGGCCTGGATGGCGCGCCACAGTTGCGCGAGACCAGCTTTTTCACGGCTCACGAGGCACTGTTGCTGAACTACGAGCAGGCTTTCGTCCGCCAGGACAGCCTCAGCGGCGGCTGGTACGACTGCTCCGCGCACATGCTGTGGATCGGTGACCGCACCCGTCAGCTCGACGGCGCGCATGTCGAATTCCTGCGCGGAGTGGGCAATCCCATCGGCGTGAAGGTCGGCCCGAGCATGGACAGCGAGGAGCTGATCCGCCTGATCGACATCCTCAACCCGCAGAACGACCCCGGTCGCCTGAATCTGATCGTGCGCATGGGCGCCGACAAGGTCGAAGCCGGCCTGCCGCGACTGGTGCGTGCGGTGCAGAACGAAGGTCGCCATGTGCTCTGGAGTTCCGACCCGATGCATGGCAACACCATCAAGGCGTCCAGCGGTTACAAGACGCGGGACTTCGAGAAGGTGCTCGCCGAAGTGCGTCAGTTCTTCGATGTGCATCGTGCCGAGGGCAGCTACCCCGGCGGGATTCATATCGAGATGACCGGCCAGAACGTCACCGAATGCATCGGCGGTTCGCGGCCAATCACCGAAGCCGGCCTCAGCGATCGCTATCACACCCAGTGCGACCCGCGGTTAAACGCCGATCAGTCGCTGGAAATGGCGTTCATGATTGCCGAGACGCTGAAGCAGTTGCGGCCAAACTGATCCGCCCATCTACAGCGCACAGCTCCGCCACATAGGGCATGGCGATGCCTGCCCGATGTGGCGGAGCTGCATAGCTGACTAATAGTCTGAAAAACGATTAATTCGCGAGCTAACTAATCGCTGTTAGAATCTGCGACGTTTTGACTCGGGTTCCCTACGCCCTCTCGCAGCCGAGTCGCTTACTTAGAGGAAACGCTGCATGTCCGATTCGCCCCAGAACAAGGGGGCCGCCATCGCCGCCTCCATCGGCCTGTTTCTCGGCCCACTGCTTCTGCTGCTGTGCATTCTCACCGAGCCGCCGGCAGACCTTTCGCGCACTGCCTGGCTGACCGTTGGCATGGCCGCACTGATGGCGGTCTGGTGGTCGACCGAGGCGATACCGATCCCGGCCACGTCGCTGCTGCCGATCCTCCTCATCCCCGTACTCGGCATCGACACACTGGCCAAAGCCACCGCGCCCTACGCCAACCCGACCATCTTTCTGTTTCTCGGGGGCTTCTTGCTCGGGCTGGCGATGCAGCGTTGGAATCTGCACAAGCGCATCGCCCTGGCGACGCTGCTGGCGGTGGGCAGTGCGCCCAGCCGGCAGATCGCCGGCTTCATGATCGCCACCGCGTTCATCAGCATGTGGGTCAGTAATACGGCGACCAGCATCATGATGCTGCCGATCGGCTTATCGGTGATCAGTCTGCTGGTGGCCGGTAGCGACAAGCGCGACGGCGAGCGCTTCGCTATCGCGCTATTGCTCGGCATCGCCTATGCCGCAAGCGTCGGCGGCATCGCCACACTGATCGGCACCCCACCGAACGCACTGCTGGCGGCTTTCCTGCGCGAGAACTACGACGTGCACATCGGCTTCGGCCAGTGGATGCTGCTGGGCCTGCCGGTAAGCCTCGGCATGTTGCTATTCATCTGGTGGTGGCTGACCCGCGGCGGCTTCACGCTATCGGGCGGCGACAGCCGTGCCATGCTGGAAAAGGAAATGGCTGCGCTTGGCCCGATGAGTAAGGCCGAGAAGATGGTTGCGGTGGTGTTCAGCCTGGCCGCCCTGGCGTGGATTTTTCAACCGCTGCTGGCCAAGCACGTCAATGGCGTGAACGATACCAGCATTGCTATGGCCGCCGCTCTGTCGCTGTTCCTCATTCCGGTAGATCTGCGCCAACGCGTATTCCTGATGGACTGGGAGCAGGCCAACAAGGCACCCTGGGGTGTGTTGCTGCTGTTCGGCGGCGGCCTGTCGCTGGCCGGCGTGATCGGCGCATCCGGCCTGGCGCAGTGGATCGCGCAGAGCCTCGGCGGTTTTGGCGCGCTGCCGCTGATTCTGATGATCGGCCTGGTGGCGCTGGTGATCACCTTCCTCACCGAGATCACCTCCAATACCGCTACGGCCGCCGCCTTCCTGCCGCTGCTGGGCGCGCTGGCCGTGGCCCAGGGCCTGTCGCCGGAGATGCTCGCGATCCCCGCCGCCATCGCCGCCAGCTGCGCCTTCATGATGCCGGTGGCAACACCGCCCAACGCCATTGTCTTCGGCACCGGCCAGATGCACATCCAATCGATGATCAAGGCAGGCTTTGCGATCAACCTGTTCGGTGTCGCACTGGTGACCCTGCTTTGCTATGGCCTGGTCGGACTGATCTGGGCGAGTTGACTGATACCGCGAGGAATCGAGGGCCCGGCGCCAGCGGCGCGGGGCCAGAACGCAAAAAGCCCGGCACTAGGCCGGGCTTTTCTACGAGAAGTCTGCGAGACCTATCAGGCCTTGACGCGGGACTTGTACTCGCCGGTACGGGTGTCGATTTCGATCGAGTCGCCGATTTCGCAGAAGGCGGAAACCTGCAGCTCGGCACCGTTCTTCAGACGGGCAGTCTTCATCACCTTGCCCGAAGTATCGCCACGTACGGACGGCTCGGTGTAGACGATCTCACGAACGATGGTGGTCGGCAGTTCAACCGAGATCACCTTGTCGTTGTAGAACACCGCTTCACAGACGTCGGTCATGCCGTCTTCGATGAAGGTCATCACGCCTTCGAGGTCTTCCTTCTCGATTTCGTACTGGTTGAACTCGTCGTCCATGAACACGTACAGCGGGTCGGCGAAGTAGGAATAGGTCACTTCCTTACGCTCGAGGATGACCGGCTCCAGCTTGTCGTCGGCCTTGTAGACGGTCTCGGTAGCCGAGCCGTTGAGCAGGTTCTTCAGCTTCATCTTGACCACGGCACTGTTACGGCCGGACTTGTTGAACTCGGCTTTCTGGATGACCCAGGGTGCGCCGTTGATGATGGCCACCTGGCCGGCACGGAACTCTTGTGCGGTTTTCATACGAAATATCCGAAGGGAATTAGAGACAAAAAACAGGCCGCGTATCATAGGGGCTGTTCCCGTTTTGTCGCAAGCCGCGTTGCTGCGCGAGGTGACGCAGGGTCAGCGGCGTTTCGCAAAGGCGGCGCGATGATCGCCCGAGCGACGAACTAACCGTGAACGGAGCCGAACCAATCCGCGTAGAAGAACACCAGCTTGCCCGCCAGATCACCATTGACCACCTGCTCATGGGTCCAGCCTTCGGCGCGCTCGAGCAACGCGGGGTACTGGCGTAGCAGTGCAGTCCAGGCTTCGCCTGCGCCCTCTCCAGCGTTCCAGGCACGCCAGAAGCCGCGCAGCGCTTCCTCAACCGCAGGCGGCGAACCATGGGCGTACAGGTCGAGGAACGCATTGAGCTTGTCCCAGTGCGCATCGTCTTCCTGCGGATAGATGTGCCACACCAAAGGACGTCCGGCCCATTGGGCGCGAATGAACGACTCTTCGCCACGCACTGCGTTGAAATCGCAGCTCCAGAGCAACAGGTCGTATTCATCCTGGGTCATGAACGGCACGATGGATATCTGCAGACTGCCACGCTGATGATGGTCCCCCGCCTGTACGTTCGGCACGCCGAGCCAGGCCGCGACATCGCCCAGCACACGCCCCTCCGGCACCAGCAATTGGTTCACGCGCGTATCGCCGGCAAGCGCATCCAGCCAGCCCGCTACGGCAGGATTTTCATAGGCGAACAAGGACAGCAGCCGCGCTTCCGGCTGTCTCTCGACACCAAGGCTGGCGAGAAACTCGGCCTGCTGCAGGGGATCAGCCTGGAATCTGGCGCGGCGCTGCATGAGATCGGATTCGCGGATAAGGCCACCGGTATCGGCCTCGAAACCGGGAAAGAAGAAATACTTCTGCAGCCCGTTGGCCTGCAGCGACGGTAACGCGTGGCAGCCGATGATCCAGTCCTCTGCACTCAGGTACTCGAGGTTCAACCAGAGCACGCGCCGGCTACTGGCTGCCATCGCATTGATATAGGCCTGTGGCAGGTTGCAGGCGAACGCCTCGATCACTACGTCGGCGGGCTCCGCGCCTGGCCACTTTTTAGGCCAGTACCTGACCTCCACCCCATCAAGGGTCTGCTGCTCATCATGGGCACTGGCAGCCGGACAGAGTCGCGCAAAGGTCTCCAGGTCATCCACCCATAACCGCACCGGCTGACCATGCTCGGCGACCAGCTGACGAGCCAGCCGCCAGGTAACGCCGATGTCTCCGAAGTTATCCACGACGGCGCAGAAGATGTCCCACTTCGCTTTGACAGACAAACCAATGTTCCTCGAAAAAATACCGGCACTTGATGCAATGGATAGGCCGCGCAGGATACAAGGTTGCGGCAGATGGCGGGCTTGCCCGCTACACAACAAGGCTTAAAGGAGCACTGCGGCCTGCTCGCCATAAGCCAGACGTGCGAATACGCCCGAGCCTGCGAAGGTCAGCGAAGTCAGAAACAGAGAAAGAGGAAAACAAGACTGTCGTTATGGAGGTGAACCCTACCAGCCACACCCCGGCACACAATGTCACCGCTGCGGCTGCTCCCTTCCGGGCCTGACCGGGTTCACGGCTGATCGTTGCGAGGGGACCGGCAGGGCCCACCATAACAAAACCCGCCTGGCGGCGAGCGGCGCCATTGTACCGGCTTATCAGCAACTTACAACCACCGACTACAAGCTGCGCGTTGCAGCGGCCAATTGCTGCATGGCCGGCCAATCCCTACCGCCGGTCAGCAACTGGCAAAACCTTCAAATGACGTAGCGCATTGCGTCGAAAGCCTCTAGCCAAAGGCCGGCGTCTGTTCGAGGATGAGCAGGCTCAAGCGCTATCGAACGCTTGTCATGAAACCATGCTGCACGACAATCGCTTTGCAGCCGATGGCAACAGCACACGAGGTAAACATGAGCAAGGCTCCAATCGCCATCATCGGGACAGGCATCGCGGGGCTCTCCGCCGCGCGTACGCTTCACGATGCCGGGCAGGCAGTACATTTGTTCGACAAGAGCCGGGGCAGCGGCGGTCGCATGGCGAGCAAGCGCAGCGACGCGGGCTCGCTCGACCTGGGCGCTCAGTATTTCACCGCCAGGGATCGCCGCTTCGGCGAAGCCGTGCGCCAGTGGCAGACCGAAGGCTGGGTCGACCAGTGGTCGCCAGGCATGTACCAGTTTCGCAATGGACAACTGACACCATCCGCCGACGAGCAGCTGCGCTGGGTCGGCACCCCGACCATGAGCTCGATCACCCGCGGCCTGTTAGGCGCATTGCCGGTGACGTTCAGTTGCCGTATCACCGAGGTGTTTCGTGGCGAACGGTTCTGGACGCTGGTGGATGCCACCGGTGCCAGTCATGGTCCGTTCAGCCAGGTCATCATCGCCGCTCCGGCGCCACAGGCAGCCGCGCTGCTGGCAACTGCGCCAAAGCTGGCAGCAGTTGCGGCGAGCGTTGCCATGGAGCCAACCTGGGCCGTCGCGCTCGGCTTTGCGACGCCCCTGAATACCACCCTGGAAGGATGCTTCGTCCAGGACGATGCGCTGGACTGGATCGCCCGCAACCGTAGCAAGCCAGGCCGCAATGGCGAGTTTGATACCTGGGTGCTGCACGGCACCAGCAGCTGGAGCCGCCAGCACCTGGACCTGTCCAAGGAGGCGGTCATCGAGCGGCTGCACGGAGCGTTCGCCGAACTGATCGATTGCGTGGTACCCGCTCCGGAATTCACCTTGGCGCATCGCTGGCTGTATGCCAGACCAGCGCAGGCCCATGAATGGAACGCTTTGGCCGACGCCAAGCTGGGCATTTATGCCTGCGGCGACTGGTGTTTGTCTGGCCGCGTGGAAGGCGCCTGGCTAAGCGGGCAGGAAGCGGCGCGCCGACTGTTGGAGAATCTCTAACCGACACACGCTTGAGCGGCTGGCCCTGCCCTGACCCAGGTCAGCCGCGCGCTTCCGGTCAGCTGTTATCATCGCGCGCTTTCCGTACGACCCTCCTTGCAGCGGAGCCTCGATGAATCCCTCGACCCTGATTGGCATCCTTGCGAGCATCGGCCTGCTGGCAGTCGTCATGCTTTTCGCAGCCAAGGAGCCGGCGCTGTTCATCGACCTGCCGAGCCTCGGCATCGTGCTGGTCGGCACCCTGGCGGCGACCTTCATCAGCTATCCGCTGCGCGAAGTCACGCGGGTATTCGGCCTGCTCTGGACCGTGCTGCGTAACGAACGCCTGTATACCCGCCAGGATCTCGACGAACTGGTGCATATCTCTCGACTGTGGATCAGCGGCGATCTGGTGGCAGTCGAGAAGGCCGAGGAAAAAGTCAGCAACCCGTTTCTGCGCACCGGCGTGCAGCTGGTGATCGACAACACGCCGGAAGAGGACATTCTGGAAGTCCTGCAATGGCGCATCGCGCGTCTGCGCGCCAGGGAAAATGCCGAGGCACAGCTGTTCCGCGCCATGGCCAGCTATGCCCCGGCGTTCGGCATGATCGGCACGCTGGTTGGGCTGATCAACCTGATGTTCATGCTTGGCAGCGGCGACATGGACCTGATCGGTCGCAGCCTGGCCATCGCGCTGATGACGACCTTCTACGGCGTGCTGCTGGCCAACCTGATCCTCAAGCCGGTCGCCGTGAAGCTCGAGCGGCGCACCGAACAGCGCGTGGCATTGATGAACCTGGTAATGCAGGGCATCTCGATGATGTGTAACCGCCGCAGCCCGGCCTACATGCGCGAAACGCTCAAATCCTTTATTGCCCATCACGACGACGAGATTCGCGATGGCATCCCCGCCGCGCCGCCTGGCAAGCCGCAGGAGGAATGACCGTGAATGGCCAGACGCCCCAGGGCAGCCGCTTCTCCAAATGGCATATCGAACCGCAGCGCGAAGAGGAGCAGGAAGCCTGGCTGATCACCTACCTCGACATGCTCACGCTGTTGCTGGTGATGCTGGTCATCATGCTGACGATGGCCGGCAAAGGCGATGGCAGGCAGAGCGAACAGGCGATCCTTGATTCGACAGCGCTGCAGGCGGCAAGCGGACCGAACCTCGCGCTGGATATGTCGGCGTCACCGATTCCCTCGATCGCACCGGTGCCGGCGCCACCAGTCGAGACGGCGCCAGACGAGACTGACGACAGCGATGTCGTGTCGGACATGGCGCTGGGCGACGATATCGAGGTCATCGTCAACGAAGGCAGTATCAGTTTTCGTATCAGCAGCGAACTCCTGTTCGGCTCCGGTCGCGCAGAGCTGGAGGATGCAGGGCTGGACGTGATCGACCAGCTGGTCCCGACGCTCGCCGCCAATCGTTATCGCATCGTCGTCGAAGGCCACACCGACAACCTGCCGATCCAGACCGAACGCTTTCCGTCCAACTGGGAGCTTTCGGCCAGCCGCGCCAGCAGCGTGGTGCGCTACCTGCAGCTGGCCGGCATCGAGGCAAGGCGCTTGAGTGCAACCGGCTACGCCGATACACGTCCTATCGCTGATAACGGCGACGATCGCGGGCGCGCCAGCAATAGGCGCGTCGAATTGATCATGCAGACCGCGCCAGACCAACCCTGACTGCAGCCATCCGATCAGCCCAGCGCCGTATCGAGGAACATCATCACGGCAAAACCCACCATCAGGCCCAACGTGGCTGGCGTCTGGTGACCGTTGCGATGCGTTTCCGGGATAACCTCGTGGGAGACAACGAAGATCATGGCACCCGCAGCCAGGCCGAGGCTGATCGGATAGGCAATCGCGAAACCGCTGGACATGCCGATACCCACCAGCGCGCCAATCGGCTCCATCAGCCCGGACGCCGCGGCGACCAGCACCGAGCCGAGCGCCGACAGACCGGTGGTGCGCAAGGCCAGCGCCACGGCCAAGCCCTCCGGAATGTCCTGAATCGAGATTGCAGTGGTCAATGGCAGACCGACGCTCAGATCACCATTGGCGAAGCTCACGCCGATGGCCATGCCTTCGGGAATGTTGTGCAGCGCAATGGCGAGCACGAACAGCCACACGCGGTTGAGCCGCTCGCACTCGGGCCCGCACGGCCCGGTGCTTTCATGCTCGTGCGGGGTGAAGTAATCCAGACCGAGCATCAGCAACACGCCCAGGCCAAGCCCTACCACCACCGTCAGCGCCGCGGCCGGACCGCTGCCGAACAGCTCACGCCCCGCCTCCAGCCCCGGCAAAATCAGCGAGAACGCGCTGGCCGCAAGCATCATTCCTGCCGCGAAACCGAGCATGCTGTCCTGGGTACGCGTGGAGATATCCCGCAGGCCGATAGCCAGAAAAGCGCCGACGGCGGTCGCCGCGAACCCTGCCGTACCACCCAGCAGTGCATAGCGAACATTGGCCGATTCGCTGCTCTGCAACGCGTTAGCGGTACCCGCCACTAGCAGTAACAGCACCGCTACTGCAGTAGCAGCAAGACCGAAGGTGATCCAAGGGTTGGCTTGCGCCTGCGCGATCCAGGCAGCACGCAGAGTGGCCGCCGGGCTTTGGACGGTGGTCGCCATGATTTCAGAATCCTTGATGCGGGAGCCCAGTGTACTCCGCAGAGCCGCCTCCCAGAGCCTATGGTCGTGATAGGCGCAGGCCATCATGGCGGCGTTGTACCCCCGCGGGTATGACCGTAAGCTTGACGCGTTCGATGGCCCTCAAGGGCCGCATCCAGGAGTGGTCCGTCGTGCCCGCCGCAAAATCCATCCGCCGCACACTCCCGCTGCTTCTCGCGCTTGTTCTTCTTGCTGCCTGGTTCATCTGGCGTCAATTGCAAGGGCCGGAACTGCCCGGTTACCGCCTGGAGACACGCCCGCTGGTACAGCGCGTGGTCGCCAGTGGCGAGGTGGACAGCCAGTCGCTGGCCCAGGTCGGCAGCGAGATCACCGGCGTCATCTCGGCGCGCCACGTGCGTGAGGGCGACGCAGTAGCGGCTGGCGACCTGCTGCTCGAGCTGCGCGACGATGAGCAGCGCGCCCGTCTGCGCGAGGCCGAAGCGGCCCTGCAGCAGCTGATCGACTCCACCCGACCACAGGCGCAGGCAACCCTGCGCGAAGCGCAGCACAACCTCGAACAGGCAAGCCGCGAACTGAAGCGTCGCGAGACGCTCTTCGAACGCAAACTGTTGGCGTCCGAGCCACTGGAGCAGGCGCGCCGAGCGGAGCTCACCGCCCGCGTGATCCGTGACCGCGCACGCTTTGCCGCCGCAGCCCTGGCCGAGGGCGGCAGCGAGGAGCAGGTATTGCGGCAGCGACTGGAAGCCGCTCGCGCCACGCTGGCGAAAACCCGTATTCATGCGCAGGTAGACGGCATCGTGCAGACGCGCGATGCCGAGCCCGGCGACCTGGTACAACCGGGCCGAACCCTGCTGGCAATCGCCCGCTCGGGTAGCAACGAAATCCTCTTGCCCCTGGACGAGAAGAACCTGGCGCCGATCGAACTGGGACAGGCTGCGAAGATCATTGCCGATGCCTACCCGGAGCGCGTGATGCCGGCGCGGGTCAGCTTCATCGCGCCAAGCGTCGATACCTCCCGCGGCACCATCGATGTTCATCTTGACCTTGAGCAGCCCGCCGACTTCCTGCGTCAGGGCATGACCGTGTCGGTGAACATCGAGACCGGCCGCCGCAAGCAAGCCCTGGTGCTGCCCAACGATGCGCTGCGGGCGCGCGACGGTATGCGCGCGCAGGTATTACGGGTCCGCGCGGGAGTCGTCGAACGGGTAAACGTGCGCCTGGGCTTGCTCGGCACGGCGCTGAGCGAAGTTGTCGAGGGCCTGGCTACGGGCGATCTGGTGTTGATCGGCGATGCCGAGGAAGGTCAGCGCGTGCGCGTGCAGGAACAACCGATTCCTCACGGCATTCAGGACTGACGGAATGCGCCTGGCCAACTCGCTGTGGACCGAATGGAAGATTGCCCTGCGCTTTCTGCTGGACAATCGCATGCAGACCCTGCTGATCACTTTCGGCATCGCGGTAGGCTCAGCCGTTATCGTGTTCATTACTGCCCTGATCACCGGGCTGCAGGCCAACGTGGTCGAGCGCACCCTCGGCACCCAGGCGCATATCCGCATTCTGCCGCCGGACGAAGTCAACCGCATTCTACCGAGCGATGACGACAGCTGGTCGCTCGTGCTGGAGAGCCCGCGGGCACAGCGCCTGCGCTCGATCATCAACTGGCAGGACATTCGCGACGTGCTCGATCAGGACGCACAGATCCTGGCCGTTTCGCCAGTGATCAGCGGCCCGGCAATCGCCCGTCGCGGCGTGGCGCGGGCGTCGGTTGCGCTGCTCGGCATCGATCCGCCGCGCTACCAGCGCATCATCCCGCTGGCCAATGATCTGATTGCCGGACGCTTCGTGGTCGGCGCCGGCAACGCGGTTATCGGCAAGGAGCTGGCACGCGATCTCGGCCTGGGCATCGGCGACAAGCTGCGACTGGACGCTGGAGAAGGCCGGGAAGCGGTGGTGGACGTCGCCGGCATCTTCGAGCTGGGCGTGCGTGAGCTGGATGCGCGCTATGTCTATCTGGATCTGAAGCAGGCGCAAACATTGCTCGACCTGCCGGGCGGCATCACGGTGATCGATACCACGGTCGCCGAGATTTTCGAAGCAGACCGCATTGCCCGGCGCCTGGCTCGGCTCACCGGGTTACGCGCGGAAAGCTGGATGGAAACCAATGGCCAGCTACTCAATGCGCTCAGCTCGCAAAGCATGACCACCGAGATGATTCGCGTGTTCGTCGGCATCTCGGTCGCCTTCGGCATCGCCAGCGTGCTCGCCGTGAGCGTCGTCCAGCGCACCCGCGAAATCGGCATTCTGCGCGCGATGGGCAGTCCGCGCGGGCAGATCCTGCGCGTCTTCCTGCTCCAAGGCGGGCTGCTCGGCCTGCTCGGCTCGGCTTGCGGTGGTGGGGTCGGCTGGGGCCTGGTGCAGGTATTCAATCTGTTCGGGCCGCGCCTGTTCGAAATCCCCGTCGATCCGACGCTGGTACCGCTGGCGATGCTGGTCGCGACAATCACCGGCGTACTCGCGGCGGCGATGCCGGCGCGGCGCGCGGCGCGTTACGATCCGGCGGTGGCGATCCGCTATGTCTGAACCCATGATCAAGCACAACTCGGCCGAAGTCCTGCGCCTGGACCAGGTACGCAAGGCATTCAACGTTGGCACACCGTTGGAAACCGAGGTGTTGCATGGTATCGACCTGTCGCTGTATCGCGGCGAACTGGCCGCACTGATCGGCCCATCCGGTTCCGGCAAAAGTACGCTACTTAATCTGATCGGCCTGCTCGATGCACCGAGCTCGGGCGAGTTGTATCTGCTCGGGCAGGCCACTCGCGACAGTGACGATGAAACCCGCACCCACCTGCGCAATCAGGCGATCGGCTTCGTGTTCCAGTTTCACCACCTGATTTCGGCCTTCAGCGTCCTGGAAAACGTCCTGATGCCGCTGATGATCCGCCACGGCAAACCTTCGCCTGCCGATATCGAACTGGCGCGAGGCCTGCTTGACGAGGTCGGCCTTGGCGCCTTCGCCGACAAGAAACCCACGCAGATCTCCGGCGGCCAGCAACAGCGGGTGGCCATCGCCCGGGCACTGGTGACTCGCCCTCCGCTGCTCTTGGCCGACGAGCCGACCGGCAACCTCGACACTCGCACTGCGCAAAGCGTGTTCGAGCTGTTCCACCGGATCAACGCGCAGTTCGGCTGTGCGGTGCTGGTGGTGACTCACGACCCGCGCCTCGCAGCGGATTGTGCCAGGACCATTCAACTGGTCGACGGCCATATCGTCAGCGACGAAGCCAACCCGTCGAGTCGCTGAAGTGCAGGCTGTGTCGGCGCCCTTCTAGCGCTGGGCAATCGGTCTCTCCAACAGACGCGCATCGCTGCCCAACGACTAATAACTATTAATTCTAAGCATATAACCTTATTCAGGACTAAGATCACCTCCACACAGATACCCCTACCGGTATGCAGAATGGATAAGGAATACGCAATGAACGCCCATGTTGAAGCCTTTTTCGATCCGGCAACCTTCACCTACAGCTATGTAGTCAGCGACCCGGTAACCCAGCAGTGCGCAGTAATCGATTCGGTGCTGGATTACGACCCGGCCTCAGGTCGCACTTCCCACGCCACGGCCGAGCGTCTCGTTGACTATGTGCGCGCCCAGGGGCTGACGGTGCAATGGCTGCTGGAAACCCACGTGCATGCCGACCATCTGAGTGCGGCCCCTTACCTGAAGCAGCAACTAGGCGGTCGGCTGGCGATCGGCGACCGGATCACAGTGGTGCAGGACACCTTCGGCAAGCTGTTCAATGCCGGTAGCGAGTTCGCCACGGACGGTCGTCAGTTCGACCATCTGTTCCACGACGGTGACACCTTTCAGGTCGGCAACATACAGGCGCACGCCATCCATACCCCGGGGCACACTCCAGCCTGCATGACTTATGTGATCGGCGACGCCGCGTTCGTCGGCGATACGCTGTTCATGCCCGACTACGGCACCGCCCGATGCGACTTTCCCGGCGGCGACGCGCGCACGCTGTATCAGTCCATTCAGAAGCTGTTCACCCTGCCAGATTCGACGCGGGTCTTCATGTGCCATGACTACAAGGCACCCGGCCGCGAGGAGTTTCTCTACGAAACCACCATCGCCGCCGAACGCGAGCTCAACGTCCACGTTCACGCTGGCATCACTGAAGAAGAGTTCGTCGCCATGCGCACCGCACGCGATGCCACGTTGGGCATGCCCACGCTGATTCTGCCCTCTGTGCAGATCAACATGCGCGGCGGCGAGCTGCCAGAGCCTGAGAGCAACGGCACCCGTTACCTGAAAATCCCATTGGATGTGCTGTAGCCAGGACTGGAGGACGTCGACATGCAAACAATAAAACGACTGACCCCTTTCATCTCTGTCGCCGCGCAACTGCAACCGGCGGATATGGCGCTGCTGGCAGCCAGCGGTTTTCGCTGTGTCATCTACAACCGTCCTGACAGCGAGGATGAAGGGCAACCTGCCAGCGCGATCATGCGTGTCGCGGCCGAGGCCTCAGGACTGGAGTACCACCACCTGCCTGTCGTATCCGGGCAGATCAGCGATGCCGATGTCGCCGCATTTCGCTCGCTGCTGGAGCGGGTCAAAGGCCCTGCCCTGGCGTTCTGCCGGACCGGCACTCGCTCGGCCTCGCTGTGGGCGCTGGCCGAAGCGCACCACCTCGATCCGCATGTGCTGCTGCAGACCGCTCAGCAGGCGAACTACGACCTCAGCGGCCTGCTGCCTCGGCTGGAACAGTATTGGCAATCGGCGACTGACCAACCGCTACAGGCCGCTGGAAAATTAGCGGTCACACCGCGGTACGACGTACTGGTGATTGGCGGTGGCGCCGCCGGCTGCGCCGTGACCGCCAGCCTGTTCAAGCGTGATCCCGATTTGCGCATCGCGATCATCGAGCCGCGCGATCAACATTACTATCAGCCCGGCTGGACGATGGTGGGCGCCGGTGTGTTCGACCGTGCCAACACCGAACGCGCAATGAGCCGCTGCATTCCGGCCAAAGCGCAGTGGATCCGTGCAGCAGCCGAAGCCTTTGAGCCGGAACATCAACAGATCGTGCTCGAGGACGGCAGCCGCATCGGTTATCGAGCGCTGGTGGTCTGCCCGGGCCTCAGCCTCGACTGGGATGCCATCGAAGGCGCCCGCGAGAGCCTCGGTAAATTCGGCGTGACCTCCAATTACGCCTTCGAGCTGGCACCCTACACCTGGCAACTGGTACAGAGCCTGCGGCACGGCAAGGCACTGTTCACCCAGCCTCCGATGCCAATCAAATGTGCCGGAGCGCCGCAGAAAGCCATGTATCTGTCATGCGACCACTGGCTGCGGCAAGGCGTGCTGAAAGACATCCAGGTGGACTTCTGTTCCGCGGGTGCCGTGCTGTTTGGCGTAGCGGATTTCGTGCCCGGGCTGATGAGCTACGTTGAACGCTACGGCGCACAGCTCCAGTTCAACAATCGCCTGACGGCGATCGACGGCCCGGCGCGCAAGGCCAGCTTCAACGTCGTCGACAGTCATGGCAACAGCCGTACCGAGGAGCGCGAGTTCGATCTGTTGCACGTGGTCCCGCCACAGCACGCGCCGGACTTCATTCGCCATAGCGCACTCAGCAACGCCGATGGCTGGTTCGAAGCCGAGCATGAAACGCTTCGCCATCCGCGCTTCGGCAACATCTTCAGCCTGGGCGATGTCTGCTCTGCGCCTAACGCCAAGACTGCCGCCGCGGTCCGCAAGCAGGCGCCGGTTGTGGCGGAAAATGTCCTCAGCGTGCTTGGCGGCAAGGGCCCGCGAGCAATCTATGACGGCTATGGTTCCTGCCCGCTGACCGTGGAGCGCGGCAAGGTGATCCTGGCCGAGTTCGGCTACGGCGGGAAGCTGCTGCCGACCTTCCCGCTCGATCCGCGGGTACCCAGACGGCTCGCCTGGCGGCTGAAGACGCAATGGATGCCATCAATCTACTTCGACATGATGCTGAAGGGGCATGAATGGCTGGCAGAGCCGAAGCACCTTGATTTCGAGCCACGCCCGGCTGATGCGCCTGACGCCTGCAACTTCACCCAAGAGAAGAAGGCATGATGAAACGGCTGGCCCGCTTGCTGCCATGCCTGGAATGGGCGAAGCAATACGATCGTGCGGCCGCAGCCAAGGACAGCCTGGCCGCGCTGATCGTGACCTTGATGCTGATCCCGCAAAGCCTGGCCTACGCCATGCTCGCGGGCCTGCCTCCAGTGACTGGCCTGTACGCCAGCATGTTGCCGCTGATCGCCTATACCCTCTTCGGCACCAGCCGTACCTTGGCCGTTGGCCCGGTGGCAGTGGTCTCGCTGATGACCGCCGCGGCACTGGGCCCATTGTTTGCCGCGGGCAGCGCGGAATATGTCGGCGCGGCCATGCTCTTGGCGATGCTGTCCGGGGTCGTGCTGGTGGTCATGGCAGTGTTGCGGCTGGGCTTTCTGGCGAATTTTCTCAGCCATCCGGTGATTTCCGGGTTCATCAGCGCGTCGGGGATTCTCATCGCCCTCGGACAGCTGAAGCACATCCTCGGTATTTCCGTTGCCGGCGAAAATGCGCTTGAGCTCGCTGCAGGTTTGATCGCCGGCTTGCCACAGACGCATCTGCCGACCCTTGCCATTGGTCTAACCAGTCTGGTTTTTCTCTATCTGGTCCGCGGCCACCTCGCCAAGTGGCTGCACGGCCTGGGGATGTCCCCGCGCATGGCCGCCACCCTGAGCAAAATAGGCCCGGTCGCCGCACTGTTTCTAGCCATCGCTGCAGTCAGCGTGTTCCAGCTTGCCGAGCTGGGTGTACGAGTGGTCGGAGAGGTGCCCCGCGGCCTGCCATCCCTCGGCCTGCCATCGCTGGATCTGGCGCTGGCCATGCAGCTCCTGCCGGCGGCCGTGCTGATCAGCCTGGTCGGCTTTGTCGAGTCGGTATCGGTAGCCCAGACCCTGGCAGCCAAACGCCGTGAGCGCATCGAACCCAATCAGGAGCTGGTTGCGCTCGGTGGCGCCAATGTCGCCGCGGCGCTCAGCGGTGGCTTTCCGGTAACCGGCGGTTTCGCCCGCTCGGTGGTCAACTTCGACGCTGGCGCCCAGACACCTCTGGCCGGCGCCCTGACCGCCGCAGGTATTGGCCTTACCGTACTGTTCTTCACGCCGCTGTTTCATAACCTGCCCCATGCCGTCCTGGCCGCAACCATCATCGTCGCAGTGCTCAGCCTGGTGGACCTCGCCGCGCTGCGGCGAACGTGGCGCTATTCCCGTCAGGACGCCGCGGCGATGGCTGCAACGATGCTCGGTGTGCTGCTGGTCGGGGTGGAGAGCGGCATCATCCTCGGCGTGGGGCTGTCGCTGCTGCTGTTTCTCTGGCGCACCAGCCAGCCTCATGTCGCCGTGGTTGGCCAGCTGCCCGGCAGCGAGCACTTCCGCAATATCGAACGTTTCGCCGTGGTGCAGAGCCCGACGGTGCTCTCGGTGCGCGTGGATGAAAGCCTGTATTTTCCCAATGCGCGTTTTCTGGAAGATCGCATCGCCGAACTCGTCGGTCGCTACCCGCAAGCCGAGCATCTGGTGCTGATGTGTCCAGGCGTAAACCTGATCGATGCCAGCGCATTGGAAAGTCTCGAAGCCATCACCGCCCGTCTTCACGCTGCCGGCGTCCAGCTGCACCTTTCCGAAGTCAAAGGACCGGTGATGGATCGGCTGCGCCGCAGCGACTTCCTTGAGCACTTCGGCGGCCAGGTGTTCCTCAGCCAGTACGAAGCGTTGCTCTCTTTGGACCCGCAGACCACCCATCGCGCCGTCGAACGACAGCGTGATCATCTTTCCAGCATGCAGGAGAACGCAGGATGAAAAGCGCCCATGATCTAGTCGAACAGGCCCGCACTGGTATCCAGGAGATACCGACGAGCCAAGCCGAAGCCGCGATCCAGGCAGCCGACGTACTTATCGATGTACGCGAACCAGACGAGTTTCGCGAGGGACATATCGAGGGTGCGCTGAACATCCCGCGTGGCGTGCTGGAGTTCAAGCTCAGCGGCGCGCCGGAACTGAACGCCCGCGACCTGCACGTCGTGCTCTACTGCAAGACCAGCGGCCGCGCCGCTCTTGCCGCGGCGTCCTTACAGGCAATGGGCTACCTGAACGTTAAATCCATTGCCGGAGGCTTTGATGCCTGGGTCGCAGCGGGCAGACCGGTCATCAAACCCAACCTGCCGAGCTTCGACTGAGACATTCGCCAGGCCACGCGAAAAGGCCGACATCGCTGTCGGCCTTTCGTGTTTGCGCGCTACTGATTCAATACTCTGCCACTCAAGGCTTGGAGCACGCCTTGCACGTCTTGATGCCAAGCAGCGTATAAGCCGGGCAGAAGCGGAAGATGCCGGTGGCCAGGGGCAACAGGCCAATCCAGCCCCACACACCGATTACCCCCGCCAGACTCAGGCCGATGAGTGCCAGACCGACGACGATACGTAGTGTCCGATCAATGGTTCCAACGTTGGCTTTCATAATGACCTCCCGGTCAGCAAATGCGCCGGCGTTCCAGCGCAGAGAACAACAGCATCCCGCCAAGCATGGCGGCGACGAACAGCATCACTTGCCAGTGACCGCTCAGTAGCACGGCAACTGCCGGCCCCGGACAGATGCCGGCAATTCCCCAGCCCACCCCGAACAGCAGGCTGCCGCCGATGAGCCGTCCATCGAGCTCACGCTTGCTGGGCAGCTGCATCGGAGCATCCAGCAATGAGCGATCACGCTTCCTGGCCCAGGTGAACGGCACCAGCGCCGTGCCGATGGCACCAGCCATGACCAGCGCGAGCGAGGGATCCCACGCACCTGCGAGATCGAGAAAACCGATCACCTTGGCAGGATTGGCCATCCCAGAAAGCAACAGCCCCAGACCAAACAACAGTCCGGCGGCGAACGAAGCCAGTTTGCGCATGTTCATCCCCCCAACAGATGACGCAGGACAAAGACGGTCACGAAGCCCGCCGCCATGAACATCAAGGTCGCGACGATCGAGCGAGGCGATAGCCGCGAGATCCCACATACGCCGTGACCACTGGTGCAGCCGGCGCCATAGCGCGTGCCGATACCAACCAGCAACCCTGCAACCACCAATCCGATCCAACCGGACTGAAACTCCATGACCGGCAAGGCACCAAACAGCATCCATAGCAACGGAGCGAGCAGCACGCCGAGAAGGAATATCAGCTTTTCGCCACGCCCCTCGGCGCCCCGATCCAGAAGGCTGGCCAGCAGGCCGCTGATGCCAGCGATACGGCCATTGAGCAGGACGAAAAGGCTCGCCGCCGCGCCGATCAGTACGCCGCCGGCAAGTGCGGTCCAGGGTGTGAAGTTGCCCCAATCGATATTCATTGCTGCCCTCTCTCGCAAAACAGCTGATACAGGGTGGTGATCACTGCGAGTGCCTCCGAACTGCTGATCCGGTAGTAGATCTGCTTGCCCTCACGCCGGGTAGCGACAAGCCCCTCACGCCGCAACACTGCAAGTTGCTGCGAAAGGGTCGGCTGCTGGATGCCGAGGAGCTGCTCCAGTTCGGTGACGTTCCGTTCGCCCTGCGACAGCTGACAAAGCAGCAGCAGACGGTCAGGGTTTGCCAGTGCTTTCAGCAACGCACCAGCCGAAGCCGCGTTGGCTCGCAGCTGCTCGATATCCAGTTCGGGAGTCATGGCCGCAGAAAAATGATTAAGACAATTACAATATATTTATTTATATATTGTTAGGCAAGAGCCCGTCGAAAGAAGTTGGCCACGGACTTCGGCATCGATAGCATGCCCCTACCCGTATACGAGGCCGACACTCCGATCCTGGAGCATCGTCACCTCCCCTCCTGCGATGTAGAGGTAGCCGCATGAATGACCAGACCACGCCCAGCGAACCTGCAGACCTGCAGCATCAACAGCAGGCCATGCTGAAACGGCTCGCAAGGGTCGAGGGGCAGGTGCGCGGTATCCAGGCAATGATCAAGCGCGGGGAAGACTGCGAAGCGATCGCCCAGCAGTTCTCGGCTGCTCGTAGCGCACTGGACAAGGCATATCGATTGATGCTGACCTGCCTGATCGAGGAGGCTTTGCATGACCAGGCGCAGGATACCGGTGAGACGCTGGACAGAGTGCGCAGCATTTTCACCAAATACACCTGAAGTCAGTGGCTCAGGCCGAACGATACAGCAGACCCTGAAAGAATCATGCGCTGGGCGGCTTTGGCCAAGGCCCTGCCGATGGCCGGCGCAACGGAATTCCGCCAACGCTCACCGGTGGCACTTCTGATACGCATCAGCAGAAACGAAAAAAGCGACCCTAAGGTCGCTTTCTCGATCTTCATTGCCTCCTAGAAGGCTTGAAGAGAATTTGGAGCGGGAAACGAGACTCGAACTCGCGACCCCGACCTTGGCAAGGTCGTGCTCTACCAACTGAGCTATTCCCG